>VOFI01000891.1_pt1 | contig 50001 bp, 71 predicted proteins | sample 5384131 | NCBI WGS metagenome assembly VOFI01 (sample SAMN12384728, study PRJNA508395) | human gut metagenome | isolation source: healthy gut H | host: Homo sapiens
CCTGGTGCTGGTGGTCTTCAACCTGCTGACCCTCCGCCTGGGCGGGGACGCTGGGGGTGGCGGCCTACGGCATTGTGGCCAACCTGGCGCTGATGGCCCTCGCTCTCTTCACCGGCGTCAATCAGGGCGTCCAGCCCCTGGTCAGCCTGGCCCACGGCCGGGGGGATGAATTCCGCCCCATCAAAAAGCTGGATGAAATGGTACTCCGGGTGGGACAGGACGGCCCGCTGCTCATCGGGCAGCCGCTGCTCGTGGCGGGGGAAAGCTGGCCTCGTAGAGGGCCATCGCCCTTCCAAACGCCGGTTCCTCCGGCTGTGTCAGCCGTCTCCATTCCATAGCAGTCTCTCCTCTCTTCTAAACAGGCCCGCCATGAACTTAGAGGCCGCTTCCCGGCCGCCCTTCACGCCGAAGGACACCACGCCGCAGGTGCCGTTCGGCCTTCCGGGCCCGCTCGTAGTAGGGGTCGCCCTCCAGGCCGGGGTAACGCACCCAGCTCACCTTGGGGTGTCCCTTCAGGAACCGGGCCACGGCCAGGGCGTTTTCACAGTGCCTGGCCATGCGCAGGGGCAGGGTCTCCAGCCCCACGTTGAGCAGGTAGGCGTTCATGGGGGCGGGGATGGCGCCGAAGTCCCGCATCAGCTGGACGGTGGCCTTGGTGATGTAGGCCCCCTCCAGGCCGAAGCGCTGGGTGTAGGTCACGCCGTGATAGCTCTCGTCCGGGGTGGTCAGGCCGGGGAACTTGTCCGCGTGGGCCATCCAGTCGAACTTGCCGGAGTCCACGATGGCGCCGCCTACCGCCGCGCCGTGGCCGTCCATGTACTTGGTGGTGGAGTGGGTGACGATGTCGGCGCCCCACTCAAAGGGCCGGCAGTTCACCGGGAGTGGCGAAGGTGTTGTCCACGATGAGCGGCACGCCGTGGGTGTGGGCGGCCTTGGCGAACTTCTCGATGTCCAGCACCGTGAGGGCGGGGTTGGCGATGGTCTCGCCGAACACCGCCTTGGTGTTGGGCCGGAAGGCGGCTTCCAGCTCCTCGTCGGTGCAGTCCGGGGAGACGAAGGTGACCTCGATACCCATTTTCGCCATGGTGACGGAGATCAGATTGAAGGTACCGCCGTAGATGGAGGACGAGGAGACGATGTGGTCCCCGCAGGAGCAGATGTTGAACAACGCGAAGAAGTTGGCCGCTTGGCCGGAAGAGGTGAGCATAGCGGCGGTGCCGCCCTCCAGCTCGCAGATCTTGGCGGCCACATAGTCGTTGGTGGGGTTCTGGAGGCGGGTGTAGAAGTAGCCGTTGGCCTCCAGGTCAAAGAGCTTACCCATGTCCTCGCTGGTGGCGTATTTGAACGTGGTGCGGCAGGGGGGGCAAAGCGGTCGGACAGGGCGGAGTAGTACACGCAGTAGCCGCCCTCCGGCTCCTCCGGGCGGGGGGCGCAGCCCCCGGCGGCCAGAGCCAGCAGACAGCCCAGTGCCGCGATGCGTCGTCTCATCGGCCCACCTCCTCTCCGTTCCACTGGGCAAAGCTGACCTCGAAGCAGGTGCCCTCCGGCTCCCGCCGCCGGGCAGTGACGGCGCCGCCGTGCTGGAGCACCGTGTCCCGCACGATGGACAGGCCCAGGCCGGTGCCGCCGGCGGCCCGGGAGCGGGCCTTGTCCACCCGGTAAAAGCGGTCGAAGATCTTGGGCAGATCCGCCTTCGGGATGCCCACGCCGGTATCCTCCACCCGGAGGACCACCCGCCCGCCGTCGGCAGTGAGGGTGACGAGTACCCGGCCGCCGGGCAGGTTGTACTTGATGGCGTTTTCCATCAGATTGAAGCAGATCTGGTACAGGTCGTCCTCCGTGGCCAGCACCACGCAGCCCGGCTGGAGCTTCAGCTCCAGGCTCACCTCCACCGCCCGGGCCAGGGGGGAGAGCATGTGCTCCACCCGCTCCACCACCGCCCCCACATCCACGGGGACGTCCTCCGCCGCCGGGGCGGTGTCGAGCCGTGTGAGGGTAAGCAGCTTCTCGGTGATGCGGGTGAGCCGATCAGCCTCGTCCCCGATGTCGTTGAGGAACTCCCGTGCCGTCTCGCCGTCCATGTGGTCGGCCTGGAGCAGGGAGTCGGTGAGCAGGCGGATGGAGGCCAGTGGGGTTTTTGAGCTCATGGGAGGCATCGGAGACGAAGCGCCGGCGCACCTCCTCGGTGGTCTGGAGGCGGCCGGTGAGCTCGTTGAACTCGTCGGCCAGGCGGCTGAGCTCGTCGCCGCCCCGGACGCTCACCCGGTGGCTGTACTCACCCTCCCGTACCGTGTGGATGCCCCGCAGGAGCTGGGCGATACGCCGGGTGAGGGCCTTGGAGAACACCACCCCCATCACCAGCGACACCATACAGATGACGATGGAGATAAAGCGCAGGTTGGTCTGGATCCCTGGAGCAGCGCGCCCTGCTCGGCGTCGTACTCGTAGAGGTAGACCGCCCCCTGGGTCATGGAGCGGTAGGTGATGGGCACCGCCGCCCAGCTTCGGAAGGCCCCGTCGCCGTACTCGGAGCGGAACACGTTGTTGCCCCGCAGGGCGGTGACCAGCTCCCAGAACAGGGCGTACCGCCCGGCGGTGTCGGTCCGCCCCACGCCGTCCTGGAAATCGCAGAGCACCAAGCCGTTTGGGTCGGTGACCACCACCCGGGTCACTCCCAGGCCCCCGCAGCAGCTCCACCGTCCGGGTGGCACCCTCGGCCGTAAGGGCCTCCGGCCCGGTGGCCAGGGCGGAGGCCAGCACCGAGGCCTGGTTGAGCATGGAGGCCTGCTTGGACTGGTAGGCCAGTTTTTCCGACACCACCAGGGGGTAGGTGTTGAGCAGAATCAGCACCGCCGCCACAATCACGATATAGGTCAGGGCGAACTTGGTCTGGAGGGAGCGCCAGAAGGGCACGCGCCTGACCGCGCCGCTCCCCTTATCCATGCTTCAGATAGTAGCCCACGCCCCACTTGGTGAGGATATACTCCGGGTTGGCGGGGTCCAGCTCCAGCTTCTCCCGCAGGCGGCGCACGTGCACGTCCACCGTGCGGTAATCGCCGGCGTACTCATAGCCCCACACCACGTTGAGCAGGTTCTCCCGGGAGTACACCCGGCCCGGGTTGCGCAGCAGCAGCTCCATCAGGTCGAACTCCTTGGCGGTGAGATCCACGCTCTTGCCGTCCTTCCAGGCGGCCCGGGCGTCCACGTCCAGGGTGATGTGGCCCATGGACAGCCGGCCGCCGCCCTGCTTCTGGGCCGCCATGCCCGCCCGGCGCAGCAGGGCCCGCACCCGGGCCTTCAGCTCCAGAATGTTGAAGGGCTTGGTGATGTAGTCGTCCGCCCCACACTCGAAGCCGATGATCTTGTCGGTGTCCTCGCTGCGGGCGGTGAGCATGATGATGGGCACGTTGGAGAACTCCCGGATGCGCATACAGGCCTGGAGCCCGTCGATCTTGGGCATCATCAGATCCAGGATGATGAGATCGAAGGAGCCGCTGCGGGCCAGCTCCACCGCCTCCTCCCCGTCATAGCCCGCCTCCACCTGGTAGCCCTCGCTCTCCAGGTTGAACTTGATGCCCTTGACCAGCACCTTCTCGTCGTCTACCACCAGTATTTTCATCGGTTCTCCTCCCCAGTCGTCACGTAGTCAATGAGGCCCTCCAGAATGCCCTCGCCGATGCCCGGCACCTCGGTCAGCTCCTCCGGGATGCGGAAGGGGCCGTTGGCCCGGCGGTAGGCAATGATGTCCTCCGCCCGCTTCTCCCCGATGCCCGGCAGGGTCATCAGCTCGTCCACCCCCGGCGGTGTTGAGGTTGATCTTCGCCCCGCCGGCAAGGGTATCCTCCTTGCTCTGGGCGGAGGGGGGAGGGCGTAGGCGCGGGCAGCGCCAGGGGCGTCTCCTGGGTCAGGGTACGCTCGGTCTCCACCCGCACGGGCTGGGGCGCGGCCTGCCCCCGAAAAAACCAGCCCGCCGCGAAGGCCGCAAAGACCGCCGCCAGCAGCAGGGCCACAAATTCCAGTCTGGAAATCTTCATCTTTTTGTATCCCCCTCCCCGTTGCGTCCCGGTCCGGGGTTTGTTATAATAGCCATACTGTTATTATAACATAGTCAAATGGAGTTTCCTATGAAAAAATCACGACTGCTTTCCGTTTTACTCTGCCTCGCCCTGCTCTCGGGGCTGCTGGCCACCTTTGCCTCCCCGCTGCGGACAGCGGCAGCGCCATTCTGGACGAGATGGACGTCAACGCCAAGGCCGCCGTTCTGGTGGACCCCGACACCGGCGAGATTCTCTACGAGAAGAACGCCCACGCGCACAACTACCCCGCCTCCATCACCAAGGTGATGACCTGCCTGCTCACCCTGGAGGCGGTGGACCGGGGAGAGCTGTCCCTGGAGCAGACCGTCACCGCCAGCTCCGCCCTTCACACCGGCATCGGGGAGGGCGCTTCCACGGCCGATATCAAAGAGGGGGAACAGATCCGCATCATCGACCTGCTCTACGCCGCCCTGATCCCTCGGCCAACGAGGCGTGCAACGTCATGGCTGAGGCGGTAAGCGGCGATGTGGCCTCCTTCGTGGAGCTCATGAACACCCGGGCCGCCGAGCTGGGCATGGAGGACACCCACTTCTCCAACACCCACGGCTACCACGACGACGACCACTACACCAGCGCCTACGACATCTACCTCATGTGCCGGGAGGCCATGAAGCACGAGACCTTCCGCACCATCGTGGGCTCCAAGAACTACACCATGCCCGCCACCAACCTGCACCCCGAGCCGCGCATCATCCGCTCCACCAACGCCCTGATCTCCAACTTCCGCGTGGCGGGCTACATCTACGAGTACGCAACCGGCATCAAGACCGGCTCCACCCCTGAGGCGGGCTACTGCCTGGCCGCCTCCGCCACCCGGGAGAACCGGAACCTGATCTCCGTGGTCATGGGCTGTGAGCGTGAGCCGGGCACCTCCGGCAGCGAGGGCTATATCTACTTTGACGAGACCATCCGCCTGTTTAAATGGGGTTTTGCCAACTTCTCCACCCAGACCATTCTGGACAACACCAAGCGGGACATCCCGGAGGTGGAGGTCACCCTGGGCAAGGACGCCGCCTCCGTCACCCTTATGCCCGACGGAAAGCTGACCGCCCTGCTGCCCAACGACGTGTCCGCCGAGAACTTTACGTATGACTACACCCTGGAAACCCGGAGCGTGGAGGCCCCGGTGGAGCAGGGGCAAGTGCTGGGCACCATCACGGCCTATTTCAACGGCAGATCCTACGGCACCCTGGATCTGGTGGCCACCTGTTCGGTGGAGCGGGACCCCTGGCTCTACCGGCTGGACCGGATTCAAGTTCTTTGACAATCTGCTGGTGCGCATCCTTCTGGTGGTCGTCCTGGTAGTAATCGCCGCCCTCCTGCTGCGGGTGATGTTCTTCCGCAGCAGGGGCCGGACAGGCCGCCGGGGCTACGCCTACAGCGGCCGGGGCCGCTACACCGGCAGCCGCCGGCGCAGAGGCTAAGGTACAAAAACGTGGAGGGCGGTGTATACCGCCCTCCACATTATTATCCATCAATAACCCCTCCTGCGAAGGCGTTCGGAGGGAAGGATGTAGTTCAGGACCTTTTGACTCCTGTTTTCACAAACTGCTAAACCCCTGACCGGCAGCTCCCGGCCAACGTCGGCCGCAGTTGCTCAATCCTGCCTCCTTCCTGCTGGGGCCGCTGATCCGTAGCCCCTGCAAATACACGTTTTCCTCCAGTGTCGTGTTGCCATAGGAAATCTGGGCTGTCATCTTATTACAAAAGATAACTGTATAACGGTTTACCCGTTCACGCATAGCGTAACGGATAAACCGTTATAACAAGCGAAGGAAGATGGACTGTGAAATTTACAGTCCATCTTCCTTCGCCACTTACGCTTGCTTTACAACGCAAAGAATCGTCCCTGTTTCTACAGTGTCCATATTTTCAATAACAGCATAGTAATTGGTCGAACTGTTTAGATTAGAAAATGTTACCGTCTCACTTCCTCCTCCTCCCAGCGGGGTAGACCACGGCAAGTTAACTGTACTCGTTGCTACACTAACACCGGAACTTTTATATAATGTCACCTTAACATGAGGTGATGCTCCCCCTATACTCTGCAATGTAACTTTAATCTTGCTCTTTGATATATCATATGTATCTGTAGTATATTTCTCCCCAGCATCTAGAACCCCAACCGTAAACGCAACGCTTCCACTTGAAAGATCTACTGTACTTTTGCGACTTTCCACCATACTTTCTTCAAATACGTTACCATACATTTCAAATATGTCTTTTTCTTCATGCTCTACAGTTACGATAACATTTGCTTCTTTGCCCTCTACGGCCATAGCTGTAGAAGGCAGAATACAACAAGCAAATAACAAAACGCTACATATCATCCTTGTCCATACTTTTTTCATAGAAAGTTCCCTCCATTTCATTCCTCAATGTAAAAAACTAGCTTTTTACCTTTACTATCTCTAGTTCCATCAATTTTGAAATAGTATTGCTTCTCTCCTGATAGATTTGAAAAAACAAGTTTATCTCCTACACTTTCTATTTCTCCCGTTTGGATACTTTCTTCATACTCTATATCATATAAATCTACTTTTAAATTTGACCAGCTCCTTCCGCATATTTAATCTCAATTGGTCCATTAGCTGGACATATATAGAACTCAGTCATTAATGGCATATTCCCAATTTCACTTATATCAAAACTAATCTCACCTATATTGGAGGGCTTAAGTGTATCGCCTGTTAAATCTGTAGCATCTTTCTCTTCTGATGAGTATGAACTGCATCCGATACACCCCAATAGCAGATAAGCCGTTATTAATAAAATCGGTATGATTTTCCATTTAATAGTAGACATATCCCAATACCTCGACGCTATTTTTAGTATTATTTCGTACCGCAAAATAATACTTTCCTGTATCCTCGATCTGGATATTGGTTTTGATACTGCCCTCACTCCCGCTGGTAAAATGGAACGTATTATCCGGGGTGATGAACCCGAAGTCAAGGTCTGCTGTCCTGGGGGAGTACGTGCAGTTTATCGTAACCACCTCGTCCGCCTCCAGGGGAGTACGCGGTATCTGCCTTCATAATCTTCCCGGAAGGGATATCCCACTCAATCCGGCTGGTGGCCCGCGTCATGCTCCCGCCCTTACTTTCTGAAAGGACAGCAGGGTCAACTGCTTGCGTTGAAAGCTCTTTAAAGCCGATCATTTCTGTCCTGGTATCAGCCGCCACGATACTGCTTTTATCAATCGAAACTGAGTAACATACGTCTGCGCTGCTTTCCGCAGCTCCGGCCGGGGTCAGCCCCACACCGCCCACCACAAGCGCACAAGCCAATACCGTCGCTGTAACTGATTTTTTCATCGCCGCATCATTCCTCCCTATGAAATTGGCCCGCTTATTACTGCATCGGAATCAGAGATCCTTTCCTCTTCCAGTCCTTCAAACTTCACTGTATTTTGTTCTTCCGGTTCCGTGTCCTTCTGGTTCAGATATGTAATTACGATTGCTGCAACAAGGGCCGCAGCGGCCAGGATAATTAGAATCACTTTTAGTACAGAGCGTCCCTTTCTATTTCCGCTGCCTTGCGTCTTTTCACTCTCCGGGACGCTGACAACTTTATCGCCGCCCATAAGTTCATCCGTTGGAACTCCAAACAATTTACTCAACGCCAGCAGATTATCCATACTTGGAATAGCAATTCCAACTTCCCATCTGGATACCGCCTGGCGCGATACATTCAAAGCCTCTGCCAGATCCTGCTGAGACATCCTTTTGTCTTTTCGTAAAGAAATTAACCTTTCATTTAATTTCACTGTTTTCACCTCAAATTCTATGCAAACATCGCCATATGTAAACCGCAAGCTGTTTACATTCAGGCAATTATGAATTGCTTTTGGGTTGCGCTGCAACTTTTTTAACAAAACAGGGGCAACACCACCGTCACCAGTCCGCCCATCGGGCGCTCCCTCCCTCACAAAAGCTGCACCCCCAGCAGGGGATCAGATCCACCGCCTGGGCCGGGTTGATCTTCATGCCCCGCAGCTCTCCCAGGCTCTCCGATACGGTGATGCCCTCCAGCGCGCAGTCGGAAAAATCCACCCCCTTCAGCGGCGTGCGAGAAAAAGTCCACCTCCTGGAACCCCGTCCGGTGTGGGCTCAGGCCGGCCACATCCGCCTCGGCCAGCACGGCCCGGCGAAGCTGGCAGTTCTCCATGCGGCACTTTTTCCACCGCGACTGTGCAAAATTGGCGCAGCGGAAGGCGCTCTCGCCCAGGGTGCAGCTCCGCCACCGGCTGGCGGTGAACCGGCCGCCGTCTCCCTTGCAGTCCCGCACCACCGTGTCCGTCCAGACCGTCCCGCCGAAGCGGCAGTTGGAGAAGTCGCAGCCGCTCCACTCCACCCGGTCAAAGACCGCTCCCGAGAAGTCGCAGTTCTGGAACCGGCACCGGTGCAGGCGCACCCGGCGGAACTCCAGCCCCGACAAGTCTGCGCCCGCCAGGCACTCCCCCTCCACCGTCAAGTCCTCCACGTCCCGCTCTTCCCGCCGCGCCCGGCGCACTTCCTCCTCCAGCATGGGTCAGCACTCCTTTCTCCCCCTACTCTACTACAACATGCCGGCTTTGTATACATACGATTGCAAAAACGCCCCCGCCGTCGGCGGGGACGCCAGTATGTCGAAAAAGCCTCGCAGAGTTCGCGCCCGCAGGCGCGAATCAAGTACCAATCTGTTTTCCCCGGCGACATGTGCGTCGGGGAAAACACTTCTCAGGCTGCAAGTGTTGGGTCTGGCCGCCACAGGCGGACAAACCCCTGCGCGCGGCAGACTGCGGCTTTCTCGAAAAAGTGGCTTTGCCACTTTTTCGACAGACTGCGCCCCCGCCGTCGGCGGGGGCGTACGGATTCCGCTACATCAGGAACAGGGAGAGCACCACTGTGATCAGCCCGCACACCCCGATAGCCAGCCCGCTCATGGCCCCCTCGGTCTCTCCCAGCTCCAGAGCCTTGGAGGTGCCCACCGCGTGGGAGCAGGCGCCGATGGCCAGCCCGGCGGTCATGGGGTCCTTCACCCGGAACAGCTTGATGAGCAGCGGGGCCGCGATGCTGCCGAAGATGCCTGTGATCAGCACCGCCACCACGGTGATGGGGCCGATGCCGCCGTGGGCCTGGGATACGCTGATGGCAATGGGGGTGGTGACGGATTTGGGCAGGAGGGACGCGGTCATGGCCGCGTCCAGCCCAAACAGGCGGCAGAGCAGAAGGATGCTGCCCATGGAGGCCGCCGAGCCCACCACGCACCCAACCAGAATGGGCAGCCAGTTCTCCTTCAGAATACGGATTTTCCCGTAGATGGCCACCGCCAGGCAGGCGGTGGCGGGGGCGAGAAACATGTTGATGATCTCTCCGCCCTGATGATAGGACTCATAGGGAATGCGGAACAGCAGCAGCACCCCCACCACCAGGACGATGCCAATGAGCAGGGGATTACAGACCACCAGGCCGGTCTTTTTCTGGATGCGCACCCCAACCCAGAAGGCCAGGATACTCAAAGCGATGCCAAAAAAGGGGGAAGCAAACAGCTCAGACACGGGACTTCCTCCTCTCCAGCAGGCGCAGGGTGAACCGGATGCTCAGGGCGGTGGCGCCGAAGGTGATCACCGTTGAGAGCAGGCAGACCAACACCAGCGCGACGGCCGAGCGGCCCAGCACATCGAAGTAGTTGATGACGCTCACCCCGGCGGGCAGGAAAAAGAAGGCCATGTTGGCCAGCAGGAAATCCGCCTTTTCCCGGATATGCTCGATTTTGAGCAGCCCGGTGGCCAACAGCGCCAGCAGCAGCAGCATGCCGATCACGCTGGCCGGGAATGGAACTGGCAGCGCCGCCTCAATGGCTGGCTAAACCAGCACACGGCAAAGATGACGCCGATTTGACAGATGATTTTCACGGGAATACGCCTCCTGTTTTACACATAAAGACGATTGTAGCCCCGATCTCTCTCCCTGTCAACCAGCTTCCTCCGCCTGTTGAGGCTGTCGATAAACCCTTCAGGCAGAGATTTCGGAGGGAATGATCGTGTGAAAGAAAACCGTCAGGGGTTTCTTTCGCGTTTGATCCACCGACTTTTTGAACTTTTTGAAGGTTCGAAAAGTCCCTCGGCCTGTCGAAAATACTTTTTCGACAGGCTGAACAGGCGGGGGAAAATCCCCCGCCTGTTTTGATCATTTCCTTTACTTCTGTTTGCGCTCCAACTGGAGCTTGTCGGCGATCATAGCAATGAACTCAGAATTCGTGGGCTTGCCCTTGGCGTTGGAGACGGTATAGCCGAAATACTTTTGCAGGGTCTCCAGATCGCCCCGGTCCCATGCCACCTCAATGGCGTGGCGGATGGCGCGCTCCACGCGGGAGGCCGTTGTGCCGAAACGCTTGGCCACCTCCGGGTAGAGGATCTTGGTCACCGCGTTGATCACATCCATGTCGCCCACGGCGATGATGATGGCCTCCCGCAGATACTGGTAGCCCTTGATGTGGGCGGGCACACCGATCTCATGGATAATGGAGGTGACGGTGCTCTCCAGGTTCTGGCTCTCACCAGAGAGGCGCCCGGGCTCCTCCCCGCCGCTCTGGGGCTGTCCCGCCAGTTGGCGGATGCGCTCCATCACGGCGGAGAGTTTGCACGGCTTCATCATATAGTAGTCCGCGCCATGGGCCGCGGCCAGCTCCGCCATATTGCCCCGCGCAAAGCTGGAGAGCACCAGCACCCGGGGCCGGCCGGGCAGCGCCGCCAGCTCGGACAGCACCTCCAGTCCATCCATACGGGCAAGCACGAAATCCATCACCACGATGTCCGGGGAGAGCTCCTTTGCCAGGCGGACTGTCTCCCCTGCCCGTCCCCTGTCTCTGCGGCCAGCTCCAGGCCGGATCCCTCCTCCAGCGCACCCGTAAAGACACGGCGGAACTCCTCACTGGCATCGGCCACCAAGATCCTCTTTCTGGTTTCCAATATTGACACCCTTTCCAGCAGGTTTCCCTGCCCTATGTTTGCTGCCTGGCCAAGGCTGTTTACCGGTTGCCTATAATTTACCATAATCAGACAGCAAACGCAAGGGTTTTTCTGGTAATTTATGGGTATTTCTCCTCGACTTCATTCGACCTTTTTACGACCGTTACGACTGGTTCTCCCCATTTTCCGCCTCCAGGAGCATATTCTCCGCCAAAATGCCGTAGCCCTGGGTGGGATCATTTACCAGAACATGGGTCACTGCGCCCACCAGCTTGCCGTTTTGCAGAATGGGGCTGCCGCTCATGCCCTGGACAATCCCGCCGGTGGTTTCCAGCAGGCGGGGGTCGGTCACCTTGAGCATCAGGTTCCGGGTATCCGCGCCGTTGGCGGGATACACCCGGATAATCTCCACCTGATACTCCCTCGACCTGGTCGCCGGCGATGTTGGAGAGAATCGTGGCCGCCCCGGTCTTGACCTCCTTGCGCTCCGCCACGGGCACCGGCTCCAGGCCGTCGGTCAGCGTACCGTCCTCCAGGCGGCCAAACACGCCGCTGGCAGTATTGGCGTACAGCTCGCCCAAATCCCGGTTCACCTGAAACGCGCCGTGGAGCTCGCCGGGGGCTCCCTTTTTCCCCCTTCTTCACATCGGTGACCTCCGAATACATGATGGAGCCGGACTGGAGGGGCATGAGCTGGGCGGTGTCCACGTCGTTGATGCCGTGGCCCAAAGCGCCGAACCGCCCGGTAGCGGGCTCGCAGAAGGTGAGGGTGCCGATCCCCGCCATGGAGTCGCGGATCCACGCCCCCAGCTTGTATTGGCCGTCGCTGCCGCACTGGACCGCCTGAGCGGTGAGCTGTACGGTCTTGTCGTCCCGCACCGCCCGGATGCTCATGGCCGCAGTCCACAGTCCCGGGCCGGGGCGCTGCTGCCCTCCGCGCCGGCCACCTCGGAAAAGCCCACCACCATTACGCCGTCGGAAAAGAGTTTGATGCCCACCGCGCGGCCCATGGGGATCACCGTCCGCTCCTCCGCGGCCCGGGCCGGGGCCGCCGATACCAATGACGCCAGCACGAACATCACCGCCACCGCCAGGGCCGCCCATGGCCTCGTTTTGGATTCCTCCTTCATTTGACCACCCCTTTTTGAATTGAAACGTGAAAAACGGCGCACGCTGCGCGCCGTTTTAATATGGCCGGAACGCGCGCCGCCGCCTCTGGCAATGAAACGCTCCTTTGGCTTGTCGTTTCCTTCCAGCGCCGGCCCCGTCGGCCTTCCTCCTTTTATTCCGCCAGATTTCCCCTTTGTCCCGGCAATTTCCTGTTTCGGTTATAAGAAGATTCTGGTAAAGTGCAAGGTAACCAAAAATTGGCGAGCGGTTCAAGCCGAATCAAGCTCTTTATTCCGGGAGCCTGTTGGCTGCCTGCGCCATGGAAGCGGGCCCCCCCGTCGCCGCTGCCTGTGCCGCCGGGCTGCTGGCCTCGGAATACAAAGCCGCACAGGACCCGGACCCTGTGCCGTGCAGACATTCCCTGCCCCTGCGGGGTATGTCCGCCCCGCTCTGCGCATATACTCCACTATCACAAAACAGGGGGTATCGCTATGTCCCGTTTGTCCAAGGCGGCGCTGATCACCTTTGTGGTGGCCACGCTGGCGGGCTCCTGCCTGCACTTCCTCTACGCTCTCTGGCCCAATGGCCTGACCGCCCTGCTGGCCCCGGTCAACGAAAGCCTCTGGGAGCATGTGAAAATCCTCTACTGGCCCTGCCTGCTCTCCGGTATTCTGCTGGTGCGCAGGGAGCCGGAGAGCTTGGGCGCCCGCGCCTTCTCCCTGCTCCTCTCGGCTGCGGTCATGCTGGGCGTGGGTTACCTCTATCATGTGGTGCTGGAGGGTGATTCCCTCTTTTTTGACGTGGCCCTCTATGTGCTGGTGATGGCCGCCTTTTTCCTGCTGCCCTGTTTCCTCCGCACTCCCGTCTGGAGCCGCACACGCCTGCTCTGGGTGGTGCTGGTGCTGGCGCTGGGCGCCGCCACCTTTGTATTTACCTGGTGCCCGCCGGATGGCCTGCTGTTCCGGGATCTCTCCCTGCCCACCTTTTATTCGCTTCCCTGTTGAGTATGAGCCATTTCGGCCGTGAGTATGTCCTTGTAGGGCCAGAGGGATTTTTTCACAGAAAAAGACGGAACGCACACGTCCGTACGCGCAGACCCTTCGCCCCGCAAAGGGGACGCCGCTCCCCGCCTGCCCCGGTACGTCTCTACCCTGTAGGGGCGGGGCTTGTCCCCGCCCGCGGGCGGCCATAAAGGCCGCCCCTACAGGCTGTTCAGCAGAATAAAACCCCCGCGTCCGGGAGTACGCCGGGTGCGGGGTTTGTTTTCCCTGCAAAGGGGGTAATATGCATGGCAAAATATACGGAACACTATCGCCTGCACCAATGGGGAGCCGGAGGACAGCTTCCTCCGCATGGACTTTAATGAGGATTTTGCAAAAAATTGATTCGGCGATCGCAGCGCGGGGAAACTGCCTCCAGGTGGTCGGAACTTACACAGGAGACGGCAATTACGGAAAAGGGAAGGCGACGGTTCTGCACTTCCCCTTCCGGCCGCTGGCGGTCATGGTGGTGGGCGGGAGTTACCAAGCGACCTCGCTCTTCCTGCGGCCGGGGACAAAGGGTGCGGCCAATGATACCGCCGGTATGGGCAGCGTGCTGTCCCTGGCCTGGGGAGAGGACAGCCTGTCCTGGTATGTGACCGGCTGGGCCAGTGGAGGCTCTACTTCCGGCGGCACCAGCGCGGAGGGCCAGCTCAACGAAAAGGGGGCGCACTATACCTACTTAGTATTGGGTTAAAAGAGAACCCCCTTCCGGAAATCCGGAAGGGGGTTCGTTATGCTTTCACAACCGCGGTCAGGCGATGGTGAAGGAGCAACTGCCAGATACGGTGTAAGTGTTGGTGTCAGCGTTATCACCCTTGAAGGTGATCAGCACACTGACATCATAGGTGCCGGTACTGTTTGCACTGATGGTGAGACCAGGTACGGTCAACGCGTTCATCACATCAGCATAGGACTTCACTCCAGAAAGATTCTTGGTGAAGGTCTGCTCATCCCCGTTGTTCTTGGATACAGTGAACTCGATCACGGCATCCTTCAGATTCCAATCATCAATGTCTGCACAGGAGGCAGTCACCTTTACGGTTCCATTCTCCTCGCGGCTTGCGGAGATAGAATCAAACTTGAAGTCGGACTTGATGTCAGGCTTGCCGCCGTCCTTACCATTCTCGGTGATGAACAGGGCCACAACCTCGCCGTCCTTTACAATGGCCTTAAAGGCGTCATCGCTGTCGCGGACGGAGTTGATGCTGGAGGTATTGAACTCATCGTCCTCGATGCGGAAGACAACAACATCCTTCGCATAGGTGTAGTAGGTGGTGGAGCCATTCTGGGTCAGGCCCACGGTACCATCGGTGGTCTTCTTGGTGCCCACGCCGGAGATGTAGTAGTCGTCCTTCTTGGTGTCATTCTCGTATTCGGTGATCTTGGTGACCACGTCCTTGCTGTTGATGGTCAGTCTGCTGGCCACAATATCGTTCTTGATATTCTTCTCAGCATAATCCTTCTCGACGTCGACCGTGGTGATCTTGCCGTCGATCACAGCGTCGTAGGTGTAGTAGTCGCCCTTCTCGCTGTCGCTGATCAGCTTGGACTGGCTGCCGGCCAGGATATAGATCTGAGCCTTGTTGGAGTCGGACACCACATCAGAGGCGGCGGAGATAAAGACATACTTGGTCACGCTGCCGCTCTCACCGTCCTTGGAGTTGACGTATACGGTGGCACTGCCGTCCATGCTGGGCACATTGTCAATGCCGGTGTAGACACTGTACTCCTTCTCTTCCTCGTCATAGACCAGGAAGATGGTGGCCATCGTCATCCACGGTGTAGGAGACAAACTTGTTGACGAAATTCTTGGGATTCTTGTCGTCGGTATCAGCCTCGATGACAGTGCCATCAGTCAGGAGCAGCTTGGCGGTATAGGTCTTGTCGTTGTCGCCTTCCCAACCTTCATCATTTGTCTTGAAATTCAGCACGAAAGCGACGCTGGCGGAGCCAGCCTCATTCTCCTCCACATACACCACGTAGCCGTAGTTATCGGTATAAATATCGACGCTGCTCTTCAGCGTGATATCGTAGGTGCGGTGATTCTTGTTATACTTGTAGGTTTCACCGTCGGCCACAAACTTGGTGTCTCCGGTTTTGGAGGTGACTTCCTGATCCTCGATCTTCTTCGCCATGGTCACGGTCTGGATGTCGCCGTCGGCCACGGTGTAGAGCACCACATCATCCTCATCAAAGGAGGCGTTGGTCTCAAACTTACCACCGTTGCCGGTCAGGCCGGCGATCTCGATGTAGGGCTCCTCGTCCTTTTTCACGCTGTCAGCGTCGACCACCTTGGAAACCTCACCCACATAGGTGTTGATAACCACGAGGGTCACGTTGTCATCGCTGTCCACAAAAGCCTCGACCAGAACGCCGTTGCCGCTGGCCTCCAGCTTGGTGTCGTCGCCCTTCTTCACGGTGAAGTCGGCGGCGGTCTTACCGTCCACAATCACGTCGGCCTTGGTGGTCTCGCCCAGGCCCAGGTCGGAGTAGATGGTCTTGGACTTGACTTCCTCGGTGTAGGAGGCATCGGCGGTGGAAGCATAGGTGCCGATCTCCTTGGAGCCGTTCTTCCACTGCTCGGAGGGACGGCCGAAGTCATCGCTGCCATTATTGTTCACAGACAGATCGGAAATACTTCTCGCAGAACTGCTGCACCTCGTCACGGTCGGCGGAAACGGTGCGGTAGTCGTCGGTCTTGCTGTTGGCGACCTTCACAGGGGCGGAGGCGCCCACAACAACCTGAGTGCCGTCGGGAGTGTTGACAGTGGTGCCCTTGTTGGTGTAGTACACCATGTCGGCGGTCAGGGTCTGGAACGCCATCTGGGCGGCCTGCTCACGGGTCATGGCGTCGGCCAGCACGATGCCCTTGGGGGCGATGCCCGCGTTCACCGCGTCGGCGGCCACGTTGATAGCCCAGTCGTTGCCCACATAGTTGGCAACCTTCGCGTCATAGCCCAGGGCCACCAGCATCATCTTCGCAAAGGCCAGGCCGGTCAGCTCGCCCTCGGGGTCGAAGTTGCCGTTGCCGGTGCCCGCCAGGATACCCTGCTGCACGCAGTAGCCGATGTAGCCCGCGGACCAGCGGTTGGCGGCCACGTCCTTGAAGGTGGTAGAGTTGGTGGTCAGCTTGCTGGCGTCCTCCTCGCCCAGCAGCATGACAGCCACGATCTTGGCCGCCTGCTCACGGGTCAGGATGCCGGTGGGGTTGAAGGCGCCCTTGTCGGTGCCCTCGAACACACCGATGGCGGTCATCACATCAACCGCCTCAGTGTTGGTGATTTCAGCAGAGTCGTTGAAATCACTGCTCACAGCGCTGGCGGAGACGACCATCATGCCCACAATCAGGGCCATGGCCATTACCAGGCTGAGAGTCCGCTTGAGGTTTCTCATTTGGATTTCCTCCTTCTGAATTTTGAAGCCTAGGGGCGTATAACGCCCCTTGCAAGCCATGAAAAAGGAGGGATTCGCCCCACATGCAGTTCCAAATGGCACAAAAGAGCGGCAAAAAGTGGCGTTGGTAGACATCTGGTAGACACGCCGGGCATGCCAAGCGCAAAAAGAGCCCGGAACCACAACGGTTCCGGGCTCTTTTTGGTAGACATTTGGTAGACATTTTCCTCTTACGCCGCCTGCTTATCCTGCTCCATACGCACCAGCTTGATACAGGCGCCGATGACACCGAACAGGAACCAGTAGGTAAACATATTGCGGGGGTAATACCAGGTGTACTCCGCCACGCCAATGACCAGTATACCGCAGAAGGCGCCAATGGCGGCGGCCATCATCCGCTTCACCCGGGGGTCCAGGGCGGCACAGAAGCCTTTCACACCCGACTTCAGTTGATAGAGCAGCAGCGACAGGTAGGCCAGCAGACCGAGTATACCCGTCTCTCCCCACATCTGGAGATAATTGTTGTGGGTATGAACCGGATAGGAGCCGTCGAAGTTGGTGGGATAGGTCTGGAAGACCTTCTTCATTACATCGGTGCCCAGGCCAACGCCCCTCGCCCAGTAGTCCTCCATCAGGTTCCTGGTAGTCTCATAGATACCGAAACGGTACTGAACCGAACTATCCTCTCCGGCGTTGAAGATGGTGAGGATGCGGTTGTAGATGGTCTCGGGCAGGAAGGGGATGGCGGCCAGACCCACCAGCAGGAAGACCGGCACCCAGCGCGAGTTCAGCAGGGCCAGGAAGACCAGCACTGCCCCGGCCAGGCCGATCCAACTGGCACGGCCGTAGGTTGCCCCGATGGCCACCAGCCCCACCCCCAGGGAGAGCAGGGAAAGGAGCTTCCCCCGCCAGCGGGAATTGAGGAAGAGAGCCAGGTTCAGGGGCAGGAGCATGGCCAACTGCTCGGCAAAGTTGTTGGGGTTGTCAAAGAAGGAGTAGACCCGGCCCGGCATGCCCTGATTGAGGTTCATATCCTGCTGGGAAGCCACGATATCCACGCCGATATAGCTCTGATAGCAGCCGTAGAGGGCGGCCACCGAGAGGCCCAGCACCGCCAGGGCCACCATGAGCTGGAGCTGCTCATACTTGCGCACCATGCTGACCACCAGCAGCACCAGCAAAAAGCCGGTCAGGTGGAAGGCGAAGAAGCGCAGGGGAGAGGCGGGTGGACAGGGGAGCCCGCCAAGGCGATACAGATAAAGGCCATATAGAGAACGTCATATAGGGCCCCAAGGTGTCCAGCTCCAGCCGGTGTTTGGGGCGCGAGGCGCTGCCCACCACAAAAAGCCCGGTGAGGGCTACCGCCCCCATCAGGCCGTAGACGTTGTTCCACATAGCGTGGGGAGTCATGAGCATGACCATCATGAACAGTCCCAGGAAGAGGAAGGAGGCCCCGCCCAGCGCCCCTATCAGGCGGCAGAACAGACTGGCGTCCCACACCCGTTTTCCCGCCCGGTAGACGGCCTTGAAAAGAGCGCAGGGGATGTTGATGATGGCGGTAAACAGGCGGCAAGCGATGCTGTGGGGCCACGCCCTGGGGATGCGGCCCTCCCGCCAGACGAAGGTACAGATGGCGCTGTTCTCCGCCTGCCGGAGAAACCATCCCTCCAGCCGGTCGCAGACCCGCCCCAGGGCACTGTTGGCGGCCGCGTTCTTCAAGCACAGCCACAGGGACAGGAAAAAGCGGACAAAGAGGCTGTTTTCAGTAATAGACATAAAAAATAATACTCCTAGCAATCAATCGTGGAGGGCTTTTTCATACACGCCGTAAGTGGCCCTGGCCATTTTGTGGATTTCAAACTTGTCCTCGATGGTCCTGCGCGCGTTCTCCCGGCACCGGGCTGCGAAAGCCGGGTCCTCCAGGAAGCACTTCATGGCCACGGCCATGGAGTCGGGGTTGTCGTACTCCACCAGCATGCCGCACCCTGCCTCGTCGTTGACGATGTCGGAGTTGCCCCCCATGTCGGTGGCGATGACAGGCAGCCCGGCGGCCATGGCCTCGATGATGAGGAAGGACAGGGCCTCGTGCTGGGAGGAGTTGACGTACAGATCCGAACCCTTATATAGGTTCTTGATGTCCTTGCGGAAGCCGATGAACTTCACGCAGTCCTCCAGCCCCAGCTCCTGTACCTGGGCTTTTGTAGGCTCCAGCAGGGGGCCGTCCCCGGCCAGCACCGGGCACGGCGCACAGCTCGGTCAGCCGCTTGACCGAGTCGATGAGGTACTTGTGTCCCTTGTCCCCGGCAAACCGGGAGGCGCACAGCATAACGAAGCGGCTGTCGTCCAGCCCCAGCTCGGCGCGGAGGGTGGACTGGCTGCGGTCTCCCGCCCAGGCGTCCAGATCCACGGCGTTGAAGATGACCTGGATGCGGTCGGCGCTCCAGCCGTTGGCGACGAGCTGCTCCTTCCCCTTGTTGCACACGGCGATCATCTGATCCTGCCGCCGGTCCATGATGCGGTTGGAGAAGCGGGTCACGAAGTCGTTGGCCAGGACAAAATGGTTGGTATAGACCACGCGGATTTTTTTATTGTACTTCTTGGCCAGCAGGGCGGTGTAGTGCTCCCGCAGATAGTGGCAGTGAACCAGGTCGATGTCCCACTCGGCGCAGAGCTTCGCCAGTTCACGGGCGGCCTTTTTGTCGAAGCGGCGGCGCATCTCCACCCGGCGGCAGGGCACGCCCATGGCCTCCAGCCGCTCCACCAGCAGCCCGCCCTCGTTGTAGGCGAAGAAGGGCTGCGCCAGCCCGTCGGTGGAGAGATACTTCACCAGGGTCTCCACGTACCGCTCGGTGCCCGCCTTGCCTGCAAAATTCAGCAGATAGAGTACCTTCAGCATGAAGAATCCCCCTTTATCCAAAGAGTAAGCGCGGAGCCATGCCCCGCGCTTTCATTTTACCGGAAAACCCCGGGAAATCAACCCGCTTTTTCGCCCCCAGCCGCAGAAGATCAGACCCCGCAGAGCAGATAAGGGATGGCGGACTCATGAAGGGCCACAAGACCCCGTGCACAGGCAACAGCAGCACGCCCAGAAGAAGCAGGGCCGCGCAGCCCACCCCCGCCCAGAACAGGGCACGCCGGACGCCAGCCGCCGGGGGCGGAGCTCCCGCCAGATAGAGACCAGGGCGCACACCGCCATTCCCAGCAGCAGATTCAGGGCGGGGCAGAGCAGCAGCCAGCCCGCCGCAGAGTAGTCATATTTATCGTACATCGCCTCAAGCGCCGGGAGCGCCCAGAGCTGGTAGGCCAGCCACAGCGCCGCCCAGACGGCCCACAGCGCCCCGGCGGTAACCGTGCGCCTACGCCGGTTTGCCGGGGCCGCCCTCCCTCCGCCGGCCGGGGACCATAGAGCAGCTCGTCCACGCCGACCCCCAGAAGCTCCGCCGCGGAGAGGAGTATCTCCAGCTCGGGCAGGTTCCGGTTCCGCTCCCAGTTGCTCACCGCCTGCCGGGTCACGTGGAGCCGGGCGGCCAGCTCCTCCTGGGTCAGCCCCCTCTGCCGCCGCAGACGCTTCAGATTGCGGGCGATGTCGTGCATACGCCTCCCCCCCTCTCCCCTCCATCGTAGCAGAGAACCTCCCGTTTGTCACGCAAGGCCCGCTTGCACGGGGAAAAACGGCGGCGGGGGCCTGCCGGAACGCGGCAAAAGCGGCGCGTCAGGGAGCCGCGCCCTACACAGGGCGGGAAGGCGGCGGGCATGACCGCTCCATGACAAAGTTGGTGAGGAGCACCCCCCGGCGCTCCACCTGCTGCTCCCGCACCACACGCCAGCCCCGCCGCTCAAAGAAGGGCCGGGCGGTGATGGAGGCGTGGGTGGTGCGGGCGGCGGGGAGGGCGTCGCAGAGGGGCGGAGGCCCCCCCTCCCCTGCCAGTCCCTGTGGACATAGAGGCGGTCCAGGTAACCGTCCGGCCCGAGATCGGCAAAGCCGACGATCACGCCTCCCTCCACCGCCACCCGGGTGTCGTGGGCGCGGAAGGAGGCGTCCCAGGCGGCCAGCTCCACCCGGCCATCCGCCCAAGCGTCGAGCTGCTCGGGGCTGTAGTCCCGGGCGTTGACGGCGTGAACCGTTTGATAAAACAGCTCCGCCAAGGCCGGGCAGTCGGAGCTGCGGTAGGGGCGAATGTGCATGCGCTACCTCCGTTTCCGCAGGTGGCGCCCACGGTTCAGCAGGCGCTCCCCCTGGTCGAAGAGGCCCAACATGAAGCGCATGATGGAGTAGGCCAGGCCCAGGAACACCAGCAGCACCAGGAAGGCCTGCGTGCCCAGGGGGCTGAGGCCGAAGCTGCCGCCGAAGCCGAGGATTGTCACCGCCGAGGAGCCCGCCATGGCCCCCCACAGCACCCGCCGCTTCCAGTCAAAGGGCTTGCACACCTCATAGAGCACCATGATGCCGATGACGATGAGGAGGATCGCCGACATGGTGGACAGCTCCGCCTCGCTGAAGCCGAAGGTGAGGAAGAAGATCTCCACCCCCAGCACCACGAACAGGTCGGTCAGTCCGCCGGGCAGGGCGGCGCGGAACACGTTGGACAGGAACTTGCCCTTTACCAGACTGTGGTTGGGCTCCAGGGCCAGGAAGAAGGAGGGCACGCCGATGGTGACGGCGCTGAGCAGGAGAGCTGGAGGGGGGTGACCGGATAGGGGAAGGTGGCGAACAGGGAGATGAGGGCCAGCAGGAAGGAGAAGATATTCTTCACCAGATAGAGAGCGGCGGCCCGCTGGATGTTGTTGATGACCCGCCGCCCCTCGGCCACCACCTTGGGCATGGCGGAGAAGTCGGGTTGAGGAGCACGAGCTGGGCGGCGTGGCAGGCGGCGTCGGAGCCGGAAGCCATGGCGATGCCGCAGTCGGCTTCCTTCAGCGCCAGCACATCATTCACACCGTCGCCGGTCATGGCAACGGTATGGCCCTGCCGCTGGAGGGCGCGCACCAGCTTGCGCTTCTGGTTGGGGGTGACCCGGCCGAAGACGGTGTACTCCCGCACGGCGCGGGCGATGTCCTCATCGGAGCGGAGGGTGGCGGCGTCCACGTACTTCTCCGCCCCCCTCGATGCCCGCCTGGCGGGCCACCTCGGAGACGGTGACAGGGTTGTCGCCGGAGATGACCTTCACGGCCACCCCTGCTCGGCGAAGTAGCGGAAGGTCTTGGGGGCCGCCGGGCGGATGCGGTGGACAGGGCCACCAGGGCCATGGGGGACACCCGCCGGGGATCCAGCCCCTTCTGGTCGGGCACCCCGCCGTACTCGGCCACCAGCAGCACCCGGTAGCCCTTCTCCGACCAGGGGTCCACCGCCTCCTTCAGATCGGCGTAGCGGTTCCCCATGATGAACTCCGGGGCGCCCACCACAAAGGCGCCGTGGCCGGGGAACACCGCCGCGCTCCACTTGGTGGCGGAGGTGAAGGGGATGGTCTGGGCGGCATGCCACAGGACTTGCCGTGGAATTTCTGGGCCATGGCGCGGGCGGTGTCGTTGTCCGCCTCCATGGACTGGTAAAAGGCGTTGAGGGTCTCGGTGACCACGGTCTCGGCGTACTTCTCCTCGTCCAGATAGACGACCTCCACCTCCATGTGGGGCTCGGTGATGGTGCCCGTCTTGTCCACGCACAGGACGTCCACCCGGGCCAGGGTCTCGATGCAGTTCATATCCTGGGCCAGCACCTTGCCCTGGGCCAGACGAATCATGCTCACCGCCAGGGCCACGCTGGTCAGCAGGTACAGTCCCTCGGGGATCATGCCGATGAGGGCGGCCACCATGGACACCACCGCCTCCTGGGCGGTGCGCTCCAGGAAGACGAACTCCTTGACGAACAGGGCCACGCCGATGGGGATGAGCAGGATGCCGATGATGCGGATGAGCTTATCCAGGGAGGACATCATCTCGCTCTTGCCCACGGTGACATCCTTCTTGGCCTCCAGGGTGAGGCGGGCGGCGTAGGACTCCGCCCCCCACCCGGTCCAGCCGGGCCCGGCAGCGGCCGGACACCACGAAGGCGCCGGAGAGCAGCTCGTCGCCGGGGGCCTTGGTGATGGCGTCGGCCTCGCCGGTGATGAGGGCCTCGTTGACCTGCACCTGGCCGGAGAGGACCGTCGCGTCGGCGGGGATCTGGTCGCCGGAGGCCAGCTCCGCCACATCGTCCCGCACCAGCTGGGCGGCGGGCACGGAGATCAGGTTCCCCTCCCGCACCACGTTGGCCCGGGGGGCGGCCAGCAGGTTGAGCTTGTCCACGGTCTGCTTGGAGCGGAGCTGCTGAACGATGCCAATGCCGGTATTGGCCACGGCGATGAGCAGAAAGAGCATGTCGTCGAAGGAGCCCACCGCCACCAGCAGGGCCGCCAGCACCACAAAGATGAAGTTGAAGAAGGTAAAGACGTTTTCGCGCACGATCTGCCCCACCGTCTTGGTGGGGGAGTCCACCGGGTCGTTTGCCCAGCCGTTCTGCTGCCGCTCTTTTACCTGGTGCAGGGTGAGCCCCTGCTCCGGATCGGGGCTGAGCCGGGCCACCTCCCGCCGGGGCTGGGGGGCCGGGACCTGCGCGGCCGGCTGCTTTGTGTGCTTGCGTTTCATGCTTCCGCCTCTGATTTCCTCAAAATTCGGTCCGATACCTCTGTAGTATAGTGGATCCCGCCGGGTGGGACAAGTACGCCCCTCAAAATTTACCGTTTTTTCACATCCGAAGCAGCCTGCTGGTCTACCCGGCCCTGTCCCCCGCTATACATGGAGAGAAGGAGGCGGCGCCTATGGAAACCAAACCGGACAAACAACAGACCGTCACCCGGCTGGCCCTGTGCGTGGTGGTTGCGGTGGCGCTCTACGCGGCGGCCGGGAAAGTCCCGCCCCTGGAGCCCTACCGTCCCTGGCTGGAGGAGCACAAGGTACAGGCCATCGCCATCACGGCGGCCATTCTGTTCGGGCTCTCCCTGCTCCTTTTCCCGCCGGAGGAGGGCGGGGCAGAGCCAGCGGCCCCGGAAGAGGGCCCCTGCGCCGGGTACGAAAGAACGGAGGACCTGCCGTAAGGGAGGTCCTCCGTTGACGTTGCGGCGCCGGAGCGGAGTTCAGCCCTGGAGCTCTACCGGAACAGCGGCAGCAGCGCCGCGCCAATGAGGCCCGCGTCGTTGCCCAGGGCCGCCCGTACCAGCCGGGTGCGGTGGAGGTTGTTGCGCGCGTAGTCCTCCCGGTTGAGGATGTAGCGCACCGGGGCCATCAGGGTCTCCCCCTGGGCGGAGGGGCCGCCGCCGATGCAGATGACCTCCGGCTGGAAGATGTTGACCAGGCTGGCCACCCCGCAGCCCAGGTAGTCCACATACTCGTCGATGACCTTGCCCGCGGCGGGATCGCCCTGGGCGGCGGCGTCAAAAGGAGTGCGGCCGTTGACCCCCTCCAGGCTCCCCGCCAGCTCCCACAGCCTGGAGGTGCGGTCCTCCTCCATCACCTGGCGGGTGCGCTTGATGAGGGCGGTGGCGGAGCAGTAGGCCTCGAAGCAGCCCCGGCGTCCGCAGGTGCACAGCCGCCCGCCGTGCTCGATGACGAAGTGGCCGATCTCCATGCCCGCGTAATTGAAGCCGGTGTAGAGCTTCCCGTTGAGGATTGCGCCGCCCCCTACGCCGGTGCCCAGGGTGACGGCCACCATGGACTGGCTGCCCTTGCCAGCGCCCGCGGCGTACTCCCCCAGGGCAGCGGCGTTGGCGTCGTTCTCCAGCAGGATCTCCTTGTCCAGCCGCGCCTTCATCAGGGCGGTGATGGGCACATTGGTGAAGTCCAGATTGGACCAGTCTTTGATCACGCCGGTGTCCGGCTCAATGGCGCCGGGAGCGCCGATGCCCACCGATACCACCTCGTCCAGCGCCGTGCCGGCGGCCTCCGCCGCCCCGCGGGCGGCCGCGGCCATCTGGTCGGCCACCGCCTCCGCCCCTCTCGGGGTGGGCAGGCTCACCTTGCCCAGGATGGTCCCCTCGCTGTCCACCACGGCGGCGGCCACGTTGGTGCCGCCCAGATCAATTCCCAAATACTTCATAGCTTGCCCCTCCTGCGTGAAACGTATTCACATTATAATGCAGGACGGGCCGCCGCACAAGAGGCAAAACGGCGCTCAGGTGACAACTGTGCCCCGGGCGGTCTTAGGGAGCCGGGGGGACACCGCCACAGGCTGCCGGTTCCGGGTGCGCAGGTGCACCAGCAGCGTGACGCAGCCGCTGAGCAGCAGGAAGGAATAGAAGCTGATGCCTCGGGAGACCAGCACCGCCGGGGTCACCAGTCCGGCGCCAAAGAAGAGCTTCATGGCTGCCACAAAGCCGCCCTCGGAGGCGCCCACCGCCCCGGGCAGGGGCAGGGAGGCCACCGCCAGGGTGACCAGGGCCTGGGTGCCGATGATGTCCAGCGCCCCGCTGCCGGTCAGGCCGAAAGCGTGGTACACCACCAGCGGGACGGAAAACAGGGCGGTGAGCTGGCAGAAGGTGAGGCCCAGCAGAGCAGGCACCAGGGCGGGGTTGCGCCTGACGCAGTCCGCCCCCCCGGCGGTACTCCTCCATCTGCTTCTCCAGCTTCTCCCTGGCCTCCTCCGGGCGGCGGACCAGACGGACGCGCACCAGCAGGCTCAGTACGCCGCCAGTGAGCCTTCTGGCCGCATTGGGCAGGAACATGAGGCAGAGCATCCCCGCCGTCAGCGCGCCGTTGACCACCGCGCCGAACAGCAGGAGCAGGCCCAGCCCGCCCCCCAGGTTGGCCACCAGATCAAAGCGGAGCAGCGCCACCGCCAGGGCGTAGCCGATGACCACCACCTGATAACACACGGCGATGAGCATCATGTTGAGGGCCCCGTGGGCGGCGGGCACGCCGTCCCTGGACATGTAGTAGATCTGGGCGGGCTGTCCGCCGGTGGCCGACGGGGTGATGGAGCTGACATAGAAGCCCACGAAGGAGTAGCCCAGGCAGCGGCGGAGGGGGGCCCGGTGGCCCAGCCGTCCCAGGATCAGGTGGGAGCACGTGGCCTCACACCCCACGAAGGCCAGCATGAGAGCCAGCCCCAGCAGCAGCCAGCCGGGCCTGAGCTGGCCCAGGGTGTGGAGCAGCCGGGTGACGGGCTGGTCCCTGAACAGCAGCCAGCCGGTGAGGGCCATCAGCGCCGCGATCAGGCCGATCCCCACCAAGGACTTTTTCCGGTTCATCCGACGCGTACCCCCTTCTCGGCCTCCAGGCCCGCCAGCATGCGGTTGAGGCTCTCCTCCTCCAACTGTCCCTTCATGGCCCGCATGTTGCCCGCCATCCACTCCAGCGTCTCGTCGTCGTAGATCAGCGCGCGAATGGCGGACAGGCACTCCTCGGGCTCCTTGGCCGCTACGCGGCCAAGGCCCCGCTTCACCAGGAAGCGGGCGTTGTTCTTCTCCTGCTCCAGAAAGGGCTCCCACGCCAGGATGGGCAGCTCGGAGAAGATGGTCTCAAACAGGGTAATGCCGCCGGGCTTGGTGAGCACCAGATCCGCCCGGGCCATGTAGTCGTATACCCGGTCGGTGAAACCCAGCACCTCGATGTGGGCATACTTGCCCGCCAGGCGGTCGTAGAGCTTGCGGTTGTTGCCGGTGATAATGGTGGTGTGGACGCCGGGCAGGGCGTCCAGCGCCTCATAAAAGCTGTCCCGCTTGGGCAGCAGGCCCAGCCCGCCCCCCATGATGAGCAGGTTGCGCTCCCGGCCCGGGTGGCGGCGCACCGGCCGCTTGAACTCGCAGCGGACGGGGATGCCGGTGACGCAGATGATGTCCCGGTCTACCCCCTTGGCGGCCAGGCGGCTGCGGATGTCGTTGGAGCCCACCAGATAGCAGTCGGTGTATTTGTGAATCCACTCGGAATGGCTGGACAGGTCGGTGACGCAGGTGATGAGGGGCAGGGCGCTCCCCGTCTCCCCTTCCAGCGGGACACCATCCGGGCGCAGAGGGGGTGGGTGGCGATCACCGCGTCGGGCCGCCGGGCGGCGACAAGCTCCTCCAGTTTGTCCAGGAACAAAGTCTCAAACAGGGGGCGGGCGTCGGCGGGCAGATCCTGGGTCAGCTTGTAGTAGAGGTTGAACAGCCCGCTGCCACGGGTCACCAGCAGGTTGAAGCACTTATACATGGCCTCCGAGGCGTTGGGCATGGCCTCCGCCACGAAGTCCAGCACCTCCACCTCCGCCCCGGGGAACGCCCGCAGCAGTTGCTGGCGCAGGGACTGGGAGGCCGACCAGTGGCCCATGCCGAATTTTCCGGTGAGAATCAGAATATTCACGGTGTTCCCTCCTTTTCATATATCAGTATAAAGGAGGATTCTTTAGAAAACCTCGCTCGAATTCTTAAAAAGCCATTAAGAATTTCTAACAAAGAGCTCCAACGGGCCCTGAGGGGTTGGGCAGCAGGCCGCCGCCCGCCAGGTTTCGCCGGAAAAGGCGGAAAAGACCAGCCCATCCAGCTCTCCCGTCTCCCCCGGCCGGAGGAGAGGAACGGCGATGTCCCGGGGGGGCCGCCGCAGACCCTCCCCGGTGCATTTGACCCTGGCCTCCTTCAACGTCCAGAGGGTGTAAAACGCCCCCCAGTCCCCGCCCTGCCACTCCAGCCAGGCGGATTCCGCCTCCGAGCACACATACCGCGCCAGCCCGGGGCGGCGGGGGCGCAGCACCTCCACGTCCACCCCCAGGGGGGCCTCCCCCGCGCCGCGGAGGGCCAGGCCCCCGCTGTGGCTCACATTGAAGTGCAGCTCCGGCTCCCCGGAAAGTAAGGCTTGCCGTCCGCCCCCCGCGCCATCGCCGGGAGAACCCCCAGTCCATACTCCGCCCGCAGAAGCTCCCCCAGCAGGGCATAGGCGTCCCCCTCCCCCAGCCAGAGCACCATGTCCACCGCCTCCTTTTTTCCTAGGATACCACAAAACGGGGCCATTTGGTAGGGGCGGAGCGATGTAGGCAGAAGGGGAATGGCCCCGCAGGGCAAGAGAAGCCGCCCTGGGGCGTCGCCCTCTACGGACTTCCAGGGGCGGCGAACGAGTGTGTGCCTGTGCCGGAAACGTAGGGGCGGGTGCCCACACCCGCCCGTATTCGACAAGGCCGCGCACACCACCCGGCGCGAAGGGGCGGGCGGCCACAAGGGCCGCCCCTACGGGCAAGCTTACCCTCCTCTGGCATTGTAGGGGCGGGGTTTATCCCCGCCCGCAATCGGCGGAGCCGCGCACACCACCCGGCGCGAAGGGGCGGGCGGCCACAAGGGCCGCCCCTACGGGCAGGCTTACCCTCCTCCGGCATTGTAGGGGCGGGGTTTATCCCCGCCCGCAATCGGCAGAGCCGCGCACACCACCCGGCTCGAAGGGGCAGGCGGCCACAAGGGCCGCCCCCTACGGGCAGGCTTACCCTCCTCCGGCATTGTAGGGGCGGGGTTTATCCCCGCCCGCAATCGGCAGAGCCGCGCACACCACCCGGCTCGAAGGGGCGGGCGGCCACAAGGGCCGCCCCTGCGGGCAGGCTTACCCTCCTCCGGCATTGTAGGGGGGGTATCCCCGCCCGCTAGGGCCGCTCAAAGGTACCCAGAAACAGCGGTACGCCCCGCTCCAAATCTACCACGGCGTAGCAGAAGGGCCGGTCGAGCACCAGCTCCCGGTAGTCTGTGGGCGCGGCCGCGCCGTCTACCCCCACCACGGTAGCCGCCGCGGCCTCGGTGCCCTTCTCGTTGACCTCGATGCGGGCCTTGTGGACGACAGAACTGACGTACAGCGGCCCGTCCGGCGCGGTGCCCAGGGCGGAAAAGTCGGCCCGGCCGGAATCGAAGGCGGTCTCCAGCCCCATGGCGGCCAGGGCGTCGGACAGCTCTCCGCCCCACTCCGCCTCGAACTTGGGCAGCCGGAGAAGCACCCGCTCCTCCTCCGCGGCCGCCAGCAGGGCGGGCAGGGTATCCCCGTCCAGCGTCTCCAGCCAGGCGTCCAGCTCCCCGTCGGGGAGCACGGCCAGGAAGCCCAGCCGCCCGTCGTCATAGGGGAGCACCACCCCGGCGGCCCCCTCCGCGGCGAAGTATCGCTCGGCGCGCAGGCCGTTGGAGAGGAAATCCGTCTCGGCTTCGCTCCCGTCAGCGGCGGTGAAGTCCCCGGGGCGGGTGTCCAGCGGATCAAATTCGCTGGCCCAGGCGTTTTTCAGGTAGAGGGCGTTGACCAGCAGCAGGACGGTCTCGGGGGCCGTCGTCTCGGCCAGCACCTCCGGGATCAGCCCGCGGGTGACCTCCCCCACCCAGTTGTTCACCGCCCGGCGGGCCCCGTCGGTGTCCAGATCGGCCTGATAGAGCTGGGCGCCATAGAATGCCGTACACCGGGAGAGGAATAATTCGTTGGCCTCCAGCCGCCCGTCCAGCCACAGGCTGTCGGCGATGGAGTACTCCGTGGAGCCCCCCAGGGCGGCGTAATCAGCCAGCAGGGAGGCGGCATTGGCGTTGAGGGCCGCCACGTCCGCCCCCAGCAGAGCCTCGAACTCCGCCAGGGTGTCCTCCGCAGCTCCGTTGGCCGCCATGGACAGGGCCAGGGCCACAGACAGTGGGGAGAGCAGGGTGTTCTCCCCCGGTTCGCGGGCCGCCCGCAGCAGCAGTCCGCCCCCAGGGTGCCGATGGCGGCGTCCGCCGCCGGGTCGGCCTCCGGGGGCGCGGGGGCGCCCGCCTCGAACTGCCGGGATAGGTCGGTCACCCCCGCCGGGGCGGCGCACCCGGCCAGCAGGGCCGGCACAAGGCACAGGGCCAGCAGCTTTCGTTTCTTCATGGAACACCCTCCTTTTATAATATGGTTTGCTTTTTTAGACGGGTTCTGGGGTAAAATGTTCCGGGGTCTTAAACGCTTTTTAAAGATTTTCCCCCTCGTCCCTTAAGCTTCGTCTGCTATACTGACTTTACAATCTGAGGTGACTGTATGAATACCATCCTGATCTGCGACGACGACAAGGACATCGTCTCGGCCCTGGACATCTACCTGACCAGCGAGGGCTATGCCACCGTGAAGGCCTACGACGGGCAGGAATGCCTGCGCCTGGCGGAGCGCGAGCCGGTGGATCTGATCCTGCTGGACGTGATGATGCCCGGCCTGGACGGCATCCGCACCACGGCCAAGCTGCGGGAGAGCTGCAACGTGCCCATCATCCTGCTCACCGCCAAGAGCGAGGACACCGACAAAATCCTGGGGCTGAACATCGGGGCGGACGACTACATCACCAAGCCCTTCAACCCCATCGAGGTCATCGCACGGGTCAAGAGCCAGCTCCGGCGCTACACCAGCCTGGGCGGCAAGCAGGGCGGCGGGGGGGGAGGCCAATCCCGCCCTGCTCACCAACGGCGGCATCGCGCTGGATGACGCGGCCAAATCGGTCACCGTGGACGGGGAGGGGGTCAGCCTCACCCCCATCGAGTACAACATCCTTCTCCTGCTGATGAAGAACCCCGGCCGGGTGTTCTCCACCAGCCAGATCTATGAGCTGGTGTGGAACGACCCCTCTCTCGGCTCGGAAAACACGGTGGCGGTCCACATCCGCCACCTGCGGGAGAAGCTGGAGATCGACCCGGCCAACCCCCGGTACATCAAGGTGGTCTGGGGGCTGGGGTACAAGATGGAAAAGGTCTAGGGGGCGCTCGCTCCGGCCGCACCCCGCCCATATTCCAGGAGGTAATGCCATGAAACGATTCCGAACCAGTCTGGCGGCCAAGACGGCCGCCGTCCTTCTGGCCCTGGCCGTGGGCACCGGCGGCTTCTGGTCCACTGTCTTTATCCTCTACCAGTGGGATACCCTGTGGCTGGGCAGCGGGTATTACGACAGCAACGACTATTACTCCGACCTGTATAACCGCTCCAGTCAGGTGCACGAGCTGGCCCGGCTGCTCCAAAACCAGGAGTGGAACGGCGCCCTGCCCTACCTGGATCAGCGGCGGCTGGACATGCTGGAGGAGGCCCTCTCCCCGGAGCGGACCAACTTCCGTTTTGCCATCTGGCGCAACGACACCGGCACCCTCGTCTACTCCAACCTGGAGGGGGCGGCCTCCCTGGACGAGAGCGTTCACGCCGTGGAGCAGGAGGAGCTCTCCCTCACCCAGAACGGGGCTGCCCGCGAGCAGGATTATGTGGTCTGGAACGGTAAGGAGCAGTACTACCTCCTCTATATCGCCCTTCCCGACGCCGCTGGCACCAAGCAGCTCGTCACCCCGGAGGATGCCGGGCTCGCCGCCCAATACGGCTACACCTTTGACGGCTATACCTGGAACTATGACGAGCAGATGGACAGCCGGGTGACCACCTCCGTGCTGGCCCTGGAATACGGCGCAACCGACCCGCTCACCGTCCAGGACGAGTTCTGGGACAGCTACCAGGACTACCAGCAGTACGCCAGCTACCTCCCCGCCCTGGCGGTGCTGGCCCTGGTGCTGGACATCGCAGGGATACTCCTGCTGGTGTTTCTGCTCCGGGCCGCCGGCTGGCGGAAGGAGGAGAGCCGCCCGAGGTGCAACTGGTTCGACCGCATCCCGCTGGATCTGCTGGCCTTCGGCGCGTTTTGGGCCATCGCTCTCCTTCTCAACGCGGGGGACGCGATCGCCTTCGGCCTCAACGTATCCCAACTGGCCACCGACCTGCTGGTCGGCATGTGTCATCACCGTAGCCATTCTGGGCTGTGTCCTGGCCTTCTGCCTTACGGCCACCCGCATCAAGACCCGCACCCTGTGGAGCAATACCCTCATCTATATGCTGTGCAAGCTGATCGCCCGGGGCTGCCGGGCGGCGGCCCGGAGCTGGCCCATGACGGGCCGGGTGGTGGTGCTCTTTCTGCTCTACCTGGCCGGCACCCTGTTCACCACGCTGACCATCTTCCTCATCCCCGTGTTTCAGGGCTTTGTGCTCTACTGCCTTTGCCGCTGGACCATCCAATGGAAGCGGGTGCGGGAGGGCACCGGCCGCATCGTGGGGGGCGACCCGGACTTCAAGATCGACACCCACAAAATGTACAGTGACCTGGCCCGGCACGCCGGGCAGCTCAACGATCTGGGCGCCGCCATCGGAAATGCCGTGGACGAGCGCATCCAGAGCGAGCGCTTCAAGGCCGAGCTGATCACCAACGTCTCCCACGATCTCAAGACCCCTCTGACCAGCATCATCAACTATGTGGATCTGCTGAAAAAGCAGGACATCGACAATCCCAAGGCCCAGGAATATATCGAGGTGCTGGACCGCAAGAGCCAGCGCCTCAAGAAGCTGACGGAGGATCTGGTGGAGGCGTCCAAGGCGTCCACCGGAAGCCTGTCGGTGCACCTGGACCGGCTGGGCATGGTGCAGCTCGTCCAGCAGGCCCTGGGGGAGTTTGAGGAGAAATTTGCCCAGAGCCGCCTCACCGTGGTGCCCGCCTTCCCGGAGGAGGAGTGCTCCATCCTGGCCGACGGCCGCCACCTGTGGCGGGTCATCGACAACCTGCTCTCCAACTGCAACAAGTACGCCCTGGAGGGCACCCGCATCTATGTGGAGGTGTGCCGCTGGGAGGGCAAGGTGGTCCTGTCCATTAAGAACATCTCCCGCCAGCCCCTCAACATCCCCGCCGAGCGGCTCATGGAGCGGTTCGTCCGGGGGGAGGAGTCCCGCACCACCGAGGGCTCCGGCCTGGGCCTGTCCATTGCCCGCAGCCTCACCGAGCTCCAGGGCGGCGCCTTCCGTCTGGACATCGACGGAGACCTCTTCAAGGCCGTGGTCTCCTTCCCGGAGGCCGCCGGACCGGAGCTGCCCGCGAACGCATAGGAGGCGGGCGGGGATAAACCCCGCCCCTACCAGTTTGTAGGGGCGGCCCTTGTGGCCGCCCGCCGTTCCCGGCGTCGTGTAGGGGGCGACGCCCAAGGGCGGCTTCTCTTGCCCCTGCGGGGCAATTCACCTTCTGCCCACATCGCCCCGGCCGCAGGGGCTGGGTAGACCTGCGAGCTCCGGCAACACGGCGGACGGGCGGGTGTGGGCACCCGCCCCTACGTCGCCGGCGCAGCCGGAGGGACGGCCCTTGTGGCCGCCCGCCGTTCCCCAATGCAAACAACGAGAGGCCAGCCCCAAAGGGCTGGCCTCTCGTTTGCTTCTGCAATTAGTCGGTCACGAAGGGCAGCAGCGCGATCTGACGGGCGCGCTTGATGGCCTCGGTCAGCTGGCGCTGATGCATGGCGCAGGTGCCGGTGGTGCGGCGGGGCAGGATCTTGCACCGCTCCGACAGGAACCGGCGCAGCTTGACCGCGTCCTTGTAGTCGATGTGCTCCACCTTGTCCACACAGAAGGTGCAGACCTTGCGGCGCTTGCGGCCGCGGGGGCGCTCTCTATCCATAGCCATAACAGGGAACCTCCTTTTTCACGGGCCTTCAGCCCGTCTTGTTTTATTGCTGCGCACCGACTGTCGTGCGCAAAATGTGTTAGAAGGGTAGCTCCCCGTCGTCGTCAGAGAGCTCGGCGAACTGATCGCCGCCGCCCATGGGGGCGGAGTAGCCGCCGCTGGGCGCGGCGGGAGGCGGCGCGTAGCCGCCGGCCGGAGCGCCGAACCCGCCGGAGGGCGCGGCATAGCCGCCCGCCTCCGCGTCCCGCTTGGAGTCGCCAAAGTACACGTTGTCGGCGATCACCTCCGCGGTGCGGCGCTTGTTGCCGTCCCGGTCGGTCCAGTCCCGGAGCTGGAGCCGGCCCTCCACCACGGCCATACGGCCCTTAGTGAAGAAACGGGAGACAAATTCGGCGGTCTGACGCCAGGCCACGATGTCGATGAAGTCCGTGGACTTCTCGCCGGTGGTCTTGTCCTTGAAGTCCCGGTCCACCGCCAGGGAGAAGGAGGCCACGGGGGTCCCCGTCTGGGTGTGGCGCAACTCGGGATCACGGGTCAGACGGCCCATGAGAATAATCCGGTTCAGCATGTCTGCCGCTCCCTTCTTACTTCTCGTCCTTGCAGACGATCAGGGAACGCATCACGCCGTCGGTGATCCGCAGGATACGATCCAGCTCACGGGGGAACTCGGGCTTAGCGTTGAAGGTCATCAGCACGTAGTAGCCCTCGGTCAGGTCGTTGATGGGATAGGCCAGGTGGCGCTTGCCCCACTCCTCAACCTCAGCCAGGGTGCCGTTCTGCTCCACCAGGGTCTTGAACTTGGCCACCATGGCAGCGGTGGCCTCCTCATCCAGGTTGGGATTGAGGATAAAGACCACCTCGTAGTTTCCGCTCAGTTTTGCCATTTTCTTTGCACCTCCTTATGGACGTATGGCCCCCCGCCCTTGTGCGGGGGCAAGGATGGCCTGTTTTGAAACAAGCTATATTATTATATAGGAATCAGCGAAAAAGTCAAGCCTTTCCAAAAAAATAATATTTTTTGGCTTCCGTGCAATAAACGGCCCTCTGCTTCATTTTACTGTCAGAACGGGCGGGAAACCCCGCCGCAGATTTGACAGGATAAAGGAGTTTTGATGATGAAAAAGGGTTTTGGAAAAGGCTTTTGCAGTGGTATTCTGGTGGCTGCCTTGACGGTGGGCCTGGTGTGTCGGCCATGGCGGCCAGCCGCACCATCACCGTGGATGACAACATCCGCATCACCCTCAATGGTGCGGTCTTCTCCCCCAAGGACGCCAAGGGCAGGGATGTCCCCCTGTTCTCTTATAACGGCACCACCTACGCCCCCGTCCGCGCCATCTGTGAGGCCGCCGGCCTGAAGGTGGACTTTGACTCCGCCAACTATACCGCCGTCCTCACCACCCCCGACCGCTATATCGCCTCCACCCCCTCCGCCTCCAACTACATCTCCGTAGACAAGGCCAAGGAGATCGCCCTGAACCACGCCGGCGTGAAGGCCGCCGACGCCATCTTCGTGAAGGCCGGACTGGACTGGGACGACGGCCGCACCGAGTACGAGGTGGAATTCTACGCCGGGAACACGGAGTACGATTACAGCATCGACGCCACGACAGGCGCCATTCGCTCCTATGACCATGACTGGGATGATTTCTCCCTGTGGAATCCCGGAAACAACGCCGCCAACCCTTCCACCCCTGGCACCTCCACCAACAATCTGATCAGCGAGGCCAAGGCCAAGGAGATCGCTTTGGCAAAAGCCCCCTCCGGCGCCTCCGTGGTACGCTGCCACCTGGACTGGGACGACGGCCGCTATATCTATGAGATCAAGATGGTCTCGGGCACCATGGAGTATGAGTGCGACATCAACGCCGCCACCGGCGTCATCACCGACTGGGACGTGGACAGCATCTACGACTAATTCCTTTCGCAAACCGCTCCGTACCCGAAAGTACCGTCAGGCGCTGCCGCCTGACGGTACTTTTTTGCGTCTGCGTTAAAACAGCTCCGGATGCTCCAGAAGCCAGCGGTTGACCATGGCCATAAACCACCCACGGCCGGATTGTCACTGGGCTCCCGCCACGCCACCCCCAGCTCGATGGTCTGCCCATGCCCCTCCAGCGGGACAAAGGCCAGGCCGGTGGTATGCATGTACTCCCGAATCCGGAAAGGGAGAATGGCAATTGCCTGTCCGCACTCCACGGCAAAGATCACATCCTCCAGGGCGGGATACTCGGTGACCGACGCCGGGGTGAAACCCAGTCCCCGGCAGATCTGGAGGAACTGCTTATACATATAGGCCCCGCCGGTGTGGGACAGGCAGGCAAAGGGCTCCGTGGCCAGCTTGGCGTAGTCGATCACGGCGTTGTCCAGGCAGGGGTGCTCCCGCGGGCAGACCAGGCAGTAGAAGTCGGCCCCCAGCTTGCGGCAGGCGTAGCCGTTCATCCCCTTCAAGTCGGAGAGCACCGAGAAGCTCACATCATAAGCCGCCGCGTCGATGCCCGCCTGGATGCCGGTGGCGTCCCGCCGGATGAGCTCCACGCGGACCTGGGGATACGCCTCCCGATAGGCGGCGATCAGCCGGGGCAAAAAGTGGCGGGAGGGGGAATTGAGGTAGCCGATGCGCAGCTCCCAACATCCCGAGGCCTCCAGCTGGCGCAGGCGGCCCAGGGCCCGCTCCTCCTGGTCCAGGATGCGCTTGGCGTCCTCCAGGAAGAGCTCCCCGGCCCGGGTGAGCGACACGTTCCTCGTGGTGCGCAGAAACAGGCGTGCGCCCACCTCCCGCCCAGGGCGGAGATCTGATGGGTCACGGCGGGCTGCGTCACATAGAATTCCCGCGCCGTCTCGGTAAAGTTCCGGTAACGGGCCACCGACACGAAATAGCGAAGCTGCTCGGTGTTCATTGCGCTCCCTCCTCTCCCTGCTCGTATTATAAATTGATAACGCTTTTTTATCAATCCTGGAAAAAACGTGAATTTCACTTTTTTCGCCCGGAGTGATACAATTTGCCCGATTATAAAAGAGGAGTGATGCGCGTGGCGTTTCAAGTAATGGGCGTGACCGCCGGACGCAAGGACAGCAACTGTGAAATCCTGCTCAAGGAGGCTCTTCTGGCCTGCCGGGAGCAGGGGGCCGAGGTCCGCATGATCAATCTGAAGGACTATGAGCTGCTGGACTGCAACGGCTGCACCGCCTGTACCATGGGCATGTCCATGGGGAAGAACACCGGCTGTTCCCTGGCGGACAAGGACGACAAGCAGAAAATCATGGATGTGATGCTGGAGCAGGATGCGGTGATCTTCTCCGCCCCCACCTATGATCTGATGCCCTCTACGAGGAGAAGGTGGCCCGGGCCCGGGAGATGGGCCTGAACGTGATGAAGGCCCTCAACACGCCCCCCGCCGAGCGCAAGTGGCTGGGCGACCCGGACTACGGCTGGTGCCCCAACTGCCACTCCAACGCCCTGTGCCTGGGCGAGCCCCAGTGGAAGGGGCTGCAGTACCCCATCGAGTGCGTGGTGTGCGGCGCGGGCGGCACCCTGGAGCAGACCGAGGACGGGCGCTGGAAATTCGTCATCGCCGAGAATGGGCTGGAGCGTGACCGCACCACCGAGGAGGGCCGCGGGGTTCACTGCGACGAGATCGCCGAGACCCAGGGCGGCTTCTTCATGGATCCGGCCAAGCGCCAGCTGGTGGCCGAGCGCCTGCCCAAGTACCAGAGCATCCAGTTCCCCGGCATCTAAGGAAGGAGTCTGATTGTCATGAAATTCGAGCATCTGTTTTCCCCCATGCAGGTGGGTAAGGTGACCTACCGCAACCGCATCGTCAGCGCCCCCATGGCCTTCGGCCTCATTGTTCAGAACCCGGACGCCCGGGACTTCACCTACCGCAAGCTGGAGGCCAGCGCCAAGGGCGGCAACGGCTGCGTCATCGTGGGCGAGACCGACGTCAACTTCACCGACGCCGTCCGTATCCCCGGCTTCCGTCCCTTTGACTTCGCCAAGCCCGAGGAGGATCCCGAGACCTTCGACGCCGTGGGCGAGTATGCCCGCCGCATCAAGCGCCACGGCGCTGTCGCTCTGGCCGAGCTGGTCCACTGCGGCAAGGAGAAGGTGCCCTTCGGCCCCGGGCAGGAGGCCATTGGCCCCATCGAGACCACCAATCTGGCCGGCGTGAGGGTCCGCCCCATGAACGAGGACGACATGGCCCGCATCGCCCGCGACTTCGCCGTCTCCGCCACCTACATGCAGAAGGCGGGCTTTGACGGCGTGCTCATCCACGGCGGCCACGGCTTCCTCTTCACCCAGTTCCTCTCCCCCCTGATGAACACCCGCACCGACAGCTACGGCGGCTCTCTGGAGAACCGCGCCCGCTTCCCCCTCCAGATTCTGAAGGCCGTCCGGGAAGCGGTGGGCCCCGACTTCCTGGTGGAGCTGCGCATCGACGGCACCGACCACCAGCCCGGCGGCATCACCCCCGAGGAGACCGGCGCGTTCGTCGCCATGGCCGAGCCCTACATCACCTCCGTCCACGTGACCTGCGGCATCTATGAGGCGTCGGTCAAGTCGGGCACCGAGAGCTCCATGTTCCACCCCCACGGCCTGAACATCGACAACGCCGCCATCATCAAGAAGTACACCAGGCGGCATCAACTCCCCCCGAGCTGTGCGAGCAGGCCATTGCCGAGGGCAAGATCGACTTCGCCATCCTGGGCCGCCAGATGCTGGCCGACCCCGAGTTTGCCAACAAGGCCAAGAGCGGCCATGAGGATCAGATCCGCCGCTGCCTGCGCTGCTACAAGTGCTTCCCCGGCTCCCCCGAGGAGGGCTATGACGACCTGCCCTTTACCAGCGAGGAGCTGGCCCTCTACGTGGGCCACTGCACCATCAACCCCCTGGCCCACCTGCCCTTCGATCCCGACACCCTGGCCCCCGCCTCTAAGCAGGAGACCGTACTCATCGTGGGCGGCGGCGCGGCCGGCATGCAGGCCGCCATCACCGCCTGCGACCGGGGTCAGAAGGTCATCCTGGCCGAGCAGGGTCCCCACCTGGGCGGCCTGCTGCGGTTCACCGACGTGGACACCGACAAGCCCGACCTGATGAACTTCAAGAACCTGCTGGTGCGCGAGGTGGAGCGCCGTGACATCGACGTGCGGCTTAACACTGTGATCACGCCGGAGAACCTCACCTCCTTCGGCGCCGACGGCGTCATCTTTGCTACCGGCTCCCTGCCCTCCTGTCCCCCGGTGCCCGGCATCGGGCACGCCCACAAGGCCATGGACATGTACGACGGCAATGTCAAGCCCGGCCACAAGATTGTTATGGTGGGCGGCGGCCTGGTGGGCTGCGAGGCCGGCCTCTTCCTCCAGAAGACCGGCCACGAGGTCACCGTGGTGGAGCTGCTGGGCCGGCTGGCCAACGAGTCCTTCGGCATGTACCGGGAGGCCCTGATCTGGGAGATGGAGAAATGCGGCATGGCCATGCTGCCCAAGACCCGCTGCCTGGAGATCACCCCCACCGGCGTGAAGGTGGAGAACGCCGGCGGCGTCCAGACCCTGGAGGCCGACACCGTCCTCTTTGCCCTGGGCATGAAGAGCGTGGACATCGCCCCCTGAAGGCCGCCGCCGAGGCCGCCGGACTCAAGACCTGGGTCATCGGCGACGCCATCCAGCCCGGCAAGGTGGATCAGGCCACCCGCAGCGCCTATCTGGCCGGCATCGAGGTGGGCCGCTGAGTCCCCCGCCCCGGAATAAATCAACCCCTCCGGCTAAGCCGGAGGGGTTCTGCTTGTCGGAAAAGCGGCAAGAGCCACTTTTTCGAGGGAGATGCGCGCAAGATGAACCTTGATTCCCGACGGAAAAGTCGGCTCATCTTGCGCGGAAGTGTCATTTCCGGGGCGCATGTCCCCGGAAATGACTGATTTTCATGTTATTCCTGCGGCTGTGGCCGCAGGAATTCTGCGAGGCTTTCCTTCCTGGAAGGTTTTTCGCCCGTCTGCGGCGCCCCAGGCAATGCCTGTGGCGCCGCGTTTCTTTTGTTCTTTTGTCAGCGCTCCTGGCGCAGCGTCTCGGCCTTCTCCTTCAGGAAGCCCTTGAGCCACGCACCGGTGGCCGGGTGATCCAGGGCGAAGTCGATGGTGGCCTCCAGGAAGCCGCAGAGGTTGCCGGTGTCATACCGGCGGCCCTCAAAGTCCACGGCCACCATGCGGCTTCTCCGGCACAGCTCCCGCAGGCCGTCGGTGAGCTGAATCTCCCCGCCGTAACCAGGCTTGACGTTCTCCAGAATATCGAAGATCTCCGGAGTCAGCACATAGCGGCCCAGAATGGCGTAGTTGGAGAACCTCTGCTCAGGGGTGGGCTTCTCGTTCATGTCGGACACGTCGAAGATGCGCTCCTCCAGGGGGGAGACCTTGACGGAGGAGTAGCGGGAGATAGCCTCAGTAGCCACCTCCTGCACCCCCAGGGCGGACGCGCCGTACTTCTCGGCGGCCTCCACCAGTTGGAGAGTCACCGGCTTTTTGGCCCGCATGATGTCGTCGCCCAGCAGCACGGCGAAGGGCTCGTCCCCCACGAAGCGGCGGGCGCGGCCGATGGCGTGGCCCAGGCCCTTCGTCTCCTTCTGGCGCACGTAGAAGATGTTGGCCAGGTCGGCGGCCCGGCGCACCTCCACCAGCTCGGACTCCTTGCCCGACTGGAGCAGGCGGGTCTCCAGCTCGGGGTAGTAGTCGAAGTAATCGTCCATGGCGGACTTGGCCCGGTTGGTGACGATCAGAATGTCCTCAATCCCGGCGGCCACCGCCTCCTCGATGATGTACTGGATCACCGGCTTGTCCACCATGGGAAGCATCTCCTTGGGGACGGTCTTGGTGGCGGGGAGCATCCGGGTTCCCAGCCCTGCGGCGGGGATGACGGCCTTACGAACTTTCATAACAAAAAACCTCCAGCAGAGCGGGCGGAACGCCGCCCGCCGTTATTGCAGATGTGCGGTGGGAATCATGGGGCGGAAATACCGAACCCTGGGCAGGGCCTTCAGGAGAATCGTGCCCAGCACATAGCAGGCCACAGCCTCCCCTGCCACAAAGGTCCACAGGTTCAGTCCATACGCGGCCCAGAAAGCGCCGTTGATAGCCCCTGCCTCCGCCCAAGCCCACATGGGCGGCAGCAGCAGGGCGTTCACCACAATGGGGGGCAGGGCGGCCAGATACCAACGGGGCATCTTGATGGAGAGGAAAGCTGCGATGGCGGTGGCCAAGGTGCCCACAATCATGTCGATGGGACCATAGGGGGAGAGAATATTGGTCAGCAGGCAGCCCAGTGCCAGCCCCGGCGCGGCGGCAGGGAACAGGAAGGGCAGCACGGTCAGCGCCTCCCCCAAGCGGACCTGAACCGGTCCGAAGGTGAGCTGAAAGATGTTGCCGAAGTAGCACAGGACGAAGTAGACGGCGGCCACCATCGCGGCCAGGGTGAGCTGTTGGATGTTGGATTTGCGCATGTGTGATCATACCTCCATTTTAGTCTTTAGAGAACGGCGGTGAGTCCCACCGAACGAACGCGGCCGTGGCCGCGCTTGGACCGGGTTTGGAAACCAGTCGGGGGTATTTTAGCACGTTTCCCCTCGGAAGTAAAGAAAAAGCGCCGGGACTCTCCCCCGCCCTCCTCCGCGGAAAAGCAGCCCCGGAGCGCACGCGCTCCGGGGCGGTCTTTTATTCCGTTATTCCGTAAAGGGCTTTTCCACCAGGGAGCCCCGGCTGTAGCGGGCCAGAATGTCCCGGTCGTCCCCGTCGTAGAGGAACTGCTCCAGCTTCTCAAAGGGGGTGCGGGACAGGCGGCCGTCCAGCTCATCCACATCCACCACCAGGGCGTCGAAGTCATACCCCGGCTCAAAGGAACCCACCTTCCCGAAGAATTCCCCCGGCCCCTTGGTGGCCAGGTAGAGGGCCTCCGGCAGGAGAGTGGCCGCTCCTCCATGTGGTCCAGGGCCCGGAGCTTGGACAGCCCCTACCGTGGCCGCCACATGCCGGTTCATGGCGGCGGCGTGGCCGCCGGCCACATCGCTGGCCACGCAGCAGCGCAGCCCTCCGACAGGCTGCGGCGCAGGGGCATGACGCCGCTGGACAGGTTGTGGACTGGGCGCAGTGGGCCAGGGTGACCCCCCCCTCCCGGAGAATGGCCTCCTCCCGCCCGGTGAGGTGGACGGCGTGGGCCATGATGGTGCACCCCCGGCGGAGCAGGCCGTAGTCCCGGTACACCTCGGTGTAGCTGGCGCACTCCGGATGGAGCTGGCCCACCCAGGCAATCTCGCTCCGGTTCTCCGACAGGTGGGACTGGACGGGCAGCCCGTACCGCTCCCCCAGCCGCCCCAGGCCGTCCATGAGCCGGGCGGTGGTGGAGGGGACGAAGCGGGGGGTCAGGATATACTCCACGTGCTTCAGCTCCGCCCGGCTGCGGCAGATGAGCTCCTCCGTGTCCGCCAGGGAGGCGTCGGTGTCCTCCCGCAGACTGTCCGGGGCATTGCGGTCCATGTTCACCTTGCCGATGAGGGCGGACAGCCCCGCCCGCTCGGTCAGCTCCATCAGCCGCCAAGCGGCCTCCTTGTGGATGGTGGCAAAAGCGGAAAAGCGCAGGGTGCCGTTGGCCCACATCCGGTTGAGGAACCGCTTCCACGCCGCCTCGGCAAAGTCCGCGTCGCCGTAGCGGGCCTCCACCGGGAAGGTGTAGGTCTCCAGCCAGGGCAGCAGCTCCTGGTCGTAGCCCACGCCCCGGTTCACCATCTGGGGGGCGTGGAGGTGGAGGTCGCAGAAGGCGGGGAGCACCAGCGCCCGGCCGAAGTCGGTCACCGGCTGCCCGGCGTACTCCTGGGTGAGCGCCCGGTAAAAGCCGGCGCACTTCTCCCCCTCTACCACCAGGTACTCCCCCTCCCGCACGGTCAGCTCGCCCAGCGCGGGAGTGTATAAAGTTGCCCTTGAAAATCATGGCAGACCCTCCGGTTTTCATATTCTTCCTTTATCCTATCATCCGCCCCTGTAGAAAGCAATCAGAAGTTTTCGCCCCGGCACAGAAAAGCCGCCGCACCCGTTGCGTGCGGCGGCCCAGCCTGTCGAAAAAAGACTTTTCAACAGGCTGCTGGACTTTGAAGCTCTAAAGAAGCTTCAAAAAGTCGTTTAATCAAACGTGAAAGGGAACCCTGACGGTTCCCTTTCACACTATCCTTCCCTCCGAAGCCTTTGGCAGGAGGGTTTATTGCTAGCCTCAGCCGCCGCACCCGTTGCGTGCGGCGGCCCATATCTTTTATTCGGGTATTCAGGGTACCAGCTCTACGGTGTAGCCCAGCTCCTTCAGGCCGGACACAATGCCGCCCGGATCCACCATGTGGCCCGCGCCCACGGCCAGGAAGAACGTATTCTCCCCCTCGGTCTCCAGATACTCCGCCGCTGCGGCAATCATGCCGGGGTCCCGCTCGGTGAACAGCTTGGAGTTGAGCTCGTCATCGCTGTTGAGGATGGCCTCTTTGTCGTAGACCTCCGCCAGGGCATCGGGGTCCCGGTCCTTCCAGGCGTCGAACATGGCGGCAATCTGCTCCTGCTGGGCCTGGGCCAGCGCCTGGGCCGCCTCGTCGGCCGCCTCGCCCCGCGTAGGCGTTGACATACACATCAATGGCCATGGCGTTGGTGCCGGTGGTGTCGTCCTGGAGGCTCAGGACGCCGAAGGTGGAGGCCAGGGCCCAGGGCTTATATGCGTCAAAGCCGTTGGGCTCCATGCCCAGGCTCACCGCCGCCGCCTGTACCCGCGCGTACAGCTCCGGGCTGATGTGGTCGGCCAGGGTGGTGCCGTCGGAGTAGGCCTGAAGCTGGGCCAGCAGGGCCATGCCCTCCTGGTCGTTGAGATCCAGCTCGAAGCTCACCACCTGGGAGGCGTCCAGGGCGTCCCGCACCGACTTATGCAGGGGATAGACGTTGCTGCGGTCCATGTGGATGGTGCCCAGCAGGTAGAGGGTGTTGTCCCCGTTGACGGCCTTCCACAGCAGACCTCTGGAGCCGGCGTCGTTGGCGTCATAGAGGGCCAGGATCAGCCGCTCGGCCATGACCATAGCCTCCTGATAGGTGCAGGGCCGGTCTTCGTTCAGTCCGCCGGCCTGATCGCCCCTGACCACGCCCAGGCCGATGAGGAAGGCCGCGGCCCCCTCCTCCACGCCGTCGATGTCGTAGGCGGCTGCCTCCTGGTACAGCGCGTTCATCACGCCGCCGCGGGTGGTGTCCACCACCAGTCCTTCGGTGTCCGCCGCCCGCTGGGGCAGCTCCAGCAGGGCCAACTTGTCGGCCACGATGCCGGTCATGGCCGAGAGCTGCTCGCTGGTGATGGTGCTCTGAATGTACGTAGTGTAGTTGTCGTCCACCAGCCCCATGGCGTAGCTGTCCGCCAGCTCTCCCACCGCCCAGGCGTCGGGCATCTGAGGGGCCGGGCGGTATCCTCCGCCGCCAGCGCGGGCGCGGCCAGCAGGGCCGCCGCCGTGACGCCGGCCAGCAGCCGGCGCATCCGATTGTGCTTCATGTCATGTGCTCCTCTCGTCGAATTGTAAAGCTTGCTTTCCACATGTACTGTACCACAGCCCGGCCCCGCCGTCAACCGCAATTTGCGGCAGTGAGGGTCTGCCTCTGCTATACACGCAGTTATACTAGTTATACACTAGTAATATCTATGTCTTAGCATGTAATAATCTATCTGTCAAGATGATACCCTTACATAAGGGTGAGACGCAATGAAAAAAAGAGGAGCACAACGCCCGGTTTCGGGATCACTATATCGCCATCGGCATCCGCATCTCCTACTTCCGAAAGCTACGGGGGCTGAGCCAGGAGCAGTTGGCCGAGCGCGCAGGAATCAGCCCCGGCTTTCTCTCCCAGGTGGAGGCCCCCGGCATGGCAGTGGGCATTTCCCTGAGCACCCTTTTCCTCATCGCGGAAGCGCTGGAGATTCCGCCCTACAAGCTGCTGCAATTTGACGATTGACCCGCTTCAAACCGCAGGCCGCCCCATGGGGCGGCCTGTTTTCTATATCTGCCCTCTCCGCACGCTCAGGCTGGCGATAAACTGCTTGGCGGTTCGCGGCGTCCGGCCCGGGCTGCGCATCTCGCCCCACGGGAGGTTCCCTCCCGCGGGGGCCCCCCTTTTTTCCATTCTGTTGAGGCGAAGTTAATTCGCCTCAACCAAGGTTTTGCCTCCGGCAAAACGCTTGTACGCCGCAGGGCGGCGGGGCGCTTCCGCGCCCGTGGGAGATGCGGGACACCCGGTTACAGGCTCAGGCTGGCGATGAATTGTTTCGCCGTTCGCGGCGTCCGGCCCGGGCTGCGCATCTCACCCCACGGGAGGGGAGGTTCAGGTTTTGGCCTCCGGCAAAGGCCGCGGGGGCTTCCCCCCGTTTCACAGGCCATTCTGTTTCGCCGTTCGCGGCGTCCGGCCCAGGTTCACCCCACGGAGGTTCCCGCAGGGGCCCCCTTTTTCCGGCGGCAAAAGCTTGCACCGCAGGGCGGCGGGGCGCTTCCACGCCCGTGGGAGATGCAGGCACCCGGTCACAGGCTCAGGCTGGCAATAAACTGTTTCGCCGTTCGGCCAGGTTGCATCTCACCCCACGGAGGTTCCCTCCCGCGTGGGGGGCATTCTCTTGAAAGTCAATTGCCTGCCAAGGTTTGCCTCCGGCAAAACGCTTGTGCGCCGCGGGGCGGCGGGGCGCTTCCACGCCCGTGGGAGATGCAGGGCACCCGGTCACAGGCTCAGGCTGGCAATAAACTGTTTCGCCGTTCGCGGCGTCCGGCCCGGGCTGCGCATCTCCCACTTGACCGCCTCGGCACGAAGACTATCCCGGTCCAAGGTAATCCCCGCCTGCTCCGCCATCCCCTCCACCAGCTCCAGGAACTCCGCCTGGTTCAGCGCCAAGTAGGGTATGCGCAGGCCGAAGCGGTCGGACAGGGAGGTCTTCTACTGAATGGTCTCACTGGCGTCCACCTCGTCCCCCGCCCGGTCAGAGAAGGTCTGCCGCACCAGCCGCCGGCGGTTGGAGGTGGCATAGACTGCCACGTTGGCGGGCCGCCGCTCTAAGCCGCCCTCCAGGATGGTCTTGAGGGCGGAGTAGGTCTTGTCGTCCTGATCAAAGGCCAGATCGTCGATGAACAGGATGAATTTCAGCCGCCGCCCGCCCAGGGTACGGATGAGCCGGGGCAGATCAGCCAGCCCCTCCTTCTGCACCTCGATGAGGCGCAGGGCCTCAAAGCCGGGCAGGGTGAGCAGGTTCTTCACCGTGGCGGACTTGCCGGTGCCGCTGTCGCCATACAGGAGTACATTGTTCACCAGGTTGCCCTCCAGCATGGCCCTGGTATTGGCGATGACCCGGTTCCGCTGGAGCTCATAGCCCAGCATCTCGTCCGCGCCGGGACAGTCGGGTTGCTCCACCGGGCAGAGCGCCCCATCTTCCCACAGGAAAGCCCGGTGCCGGGCAAAGAGCCCCGCGCCGTTGGCCCGGTAGAACTCCGTCAGCTCCGCAAAAGAAAACGGGCTGCTCCCCCGCCACCGGGGCAGGTTGGCCAGCACCGGCCCATACTCCCGCGGCGCTTTCCCCCCTACCTCAGCGAGCACCTGGTCCCAGTCCAGCTCCGCCAGCAGGGTGAACGTCTCAATATCCCGCCGGGCGGCCGCCTCCAGGGCGGGGTCCTCCCCGCCCCGCTCCACCAGAGCGGCATAGGGGGATTCCCGATCCCGGAGCCGGCCGTCCAGCCATTCCCCCAGGCTCCGGCTCCCCGCGCTCCGCAGGGCATAGAACAGCCGGGCGTAGTCCTCCACGGCCCCGCTGCCGTCCCCGGCGGACAGCTTATCCAGTACCCCCAGCGCCAGGCGCATCACTGGCTCATCCACAACAGGCCGGTAGGCCGCTACCCCCCGCAGGGCGCAGCGCAGCATGTCGGTTGTCACTTTCCTCTCCCCTCTCGCGTTTGTTCTATCTGTGTCGGTTTTATTGTAAGCGCCTCCCCTCCGGCTGTCAATGTCCGCGTTTTCTTTCCAAATGAAACCACTGGCTGCGCCGCATAGGCAAAAAAACCTGCGGATAATAAGGGCTGTAACTACAACCGCAGGAGGAATTTATAGATGAAATAATGCGCTCTGACCCTAAATCATTGAAATACACGCTTGCAAATCTGATGAATGCAGTGCTGGATGATACCGAGCCTGAACTCTTTGTAAATAGGGGCGGTCATTGAGGGGGCTGGCATTCACTACATCCCGGCAAATTCCAAACTGGCTGGTGTGTCCAGCCCGGCTGGTCGCTCTGCAAATGAGCAGCCGTTACCGCGGCGGAGACCGGCGGTACTCCCTGTGAGCTGGTTATGGCTCGTGTCCTGGAGCTTTTCCAGTCGCAGTATGACTACATCTTAATTGACTGTGGTCACAGTATGGATCTGCTGACCATCAATGCGCTGGCTGCGGCCCATCAAGCCATTGTCCCCGTGCAGGCCCACTACTTGGCTATGGAAGACATGGCTGATACCTTGAGGTCATTCAGACAATCCGCCAAGGGATTAACCCCAAATTAGCTGTCGGTGGTATTTTGCTGACGATGTACCAAGGGCGTACCAATCTGTGCCGGGGCATACAGGACGAGATCCAAGCCGACTACGGCAACGCATTTACCGTATTTTCCTCCCCCATTGATTTCTCAATCCGTGTTGCAGAACATCCCATTGGAGCGGCCAGTATCTTTGCATACGAGCCGAACAACCCCGCTGCAAAGGCTTACTCCGCCGTCGCACAAGAGGTGCTATCACTATGGCCAGAAATAAAGTGCAGGACGCACTCCGGCAACGGAAACGAAGTGAAGCGGAGGCGGCGATGGCAAATGGCCCGCCGGAGGAGGAGCCTACCAATGCTTTTTCAATCGCGATGATCTCCCCTCCTATGGAGGGTGGAACGCTTTGTGATTTTCCGCTGGCCCAGTTGAGTGGTTTTCCCGACCACGAGGAGCATTTCCCTCTCTATACCGGAGCGCGGCTGGAGGACATGGTGGAGAGCATCAGGCGGCATGGAGTTCAGTCTCCCATTCTGGTCTGGAAAACTGCTGAGGGCACCTATATTATAATTAGCGGCCACAATCGGGTCAATGCCTCAAAGATTGCTGGATTGACTACAATCCCAGCCGTTATCCGGACAGACTTAACTCAGGAAACCGCGGAAGACCTGTTCTATGAGATGAACTTCCGGCAGCGGTCCCTCGCGGATATGCTGTTTTCTCAGAGAGTCCTTTGCATTGCGGCCCACTACAATATGCTCAAGCGCCAGGGGCGCCGCACGGATCTCCAGACTTTTGAAACAACTTCTCCTGACACTCAGGAAAAGTCCCATACGGATGTAAAAATCGCACAGGAGTATGAACTGACCAGGGATAAGGTATCCAAGTATTGCCGCTATGCTACATTATACCGTCCGCTGCTTCTGCTGATGAATAGCGGAAAACGACTGGGACAACTGGCTGCGTATGAAATCAGCTTCGTGGAGGACCATAGCCTTCAGGAGTGCATCTATCAGTTTATTTCGGAAGGGGAGTGCCTCTATTTCCACGGCAAAGGGAAAAAGCTCCGCGCCGCTTTTGAAGACGGCAAACTGGATGCCTCCCAGATCAAATCCATATTGAGCGGAGGCGGCTTGTCTACCTCAAAGCAACCGGGGCGGCGCGTTTCTGTCACGCTCCCTCCGGCCTTTGCACCGTACTTCCCGCCCAAGGCCACCACAAAGCAAATCGAAGAAACCATACAAAAAGCCCTGGCTCTGTATTTCAAGACCATGGGAAATGCTTCATAGTCCAGTAAAGCAAATAGGCTCGGCACCCCTATCGACCGGGAGTGCCGGGTCTTTCTTTACTTTTACAGGAGGCGGTTGCCAATGTCAAAGAATCTTTATCTCTGTGTCCCCGACCCATTTGATAGTTCGACCGGTGCGCGGCTGGAGCGTATGAATTCTGCGCCCGGATGGCGAGGTAAATGTTGAAGTAATGCGGGCTTTTGTGCAGATCTTCGGCGGCTTATTTTTGATGATCTGTGCGATTTCTACCCGATCAAGGAGAGGTGTCTGCTGTGACGGCAGCTTTTTCAGAGTTGGCCGCCCGCAAAGATTGTCAGAACATTTATCTGCTGATCTCCCTTCAGTATGATACCATTCGGAAACCGCTCCCTGATCCCATCTGGTGGCTGGCCGGCTGCGCACCAGCCCTGTCGCTGTTTTGTCTGGGTTTTGTAGAACGGCTTCTGGAACTGTCGGAAAATCAGGCCAGCAACGGGAAGGAGATGGTTGCCAATGAAACTGCTGATTGCTGTACCGGCTGAGGGGAGCGTTCCCCTTTTGGAGTTCTTTGGGTTGCTGGATGAAAAGCAACGGCAAAAGCTGCTTTCGCTTTTTGCCCTTCTCCTACAATCTCCAGCGGCAGTCATGCGCGAGCCCTATGTCAAGCACTTCTGCATCGAGCGTTACCAGGCGCTCTATGAACTGCGAGCCAAGAGCAAAAACCTGGTCCGCATCATTTTCACACTCACTGATGACGGGGACATCCTGTTTCTCACGCCGTTTATCAAGCGTCATAAGCGGAACACCATGCAGGCGCTGGACCGCTCCCTGGACTGTTTGACGCACATCAGAGATGGATCATGCTCTACGCAAGAGCTGTCCATAAAATTCTTTCTCAACGGAGGTATCACAGTATGACGAAACACAAATTCATTTGGGCTGGGCTTGCCATCGGAGTCCCCGCACTGGTCCTGGCGCTCTGGAAAGGCTGGTGGTGTAAGGTATGAAAAAAGTGGCAATCCTGCTGGCGCTTTTTTGTATGCTGACGGTCACTGCCTCCGCCGCCTATATTCCCGAGGATGTAATATCCGAAAATCGGGATGGCCGACAGCTCATCGTCAAAACCTATATGCTTCCCCTGATGCAGACCCCAGCGGTCTGGTAGAGGAGCCTTTTTCGAGGTGGAGGGCTATTCCTACCACCATCTTGAAACGGTCAAAAGAGGAACAGACATTCGAGGATTCTAAAATCCAAACGGAGGTCGTCACGCTGGAAACAGATGTAGATGATCTTGCGGCTATTCTGGAACAGCTGGATGCCAGCATGGAGTACAACAAGGATGGCTATTCGGAGTGCTGACTCTGGACCACACTACAATCCAAACCGAAGCCGCAGGCTATACCACTAAATACTATACGATTACCGATACCAAAAGCAGTTTACAGGCCTGGACCGAAACGATCCCTCCTATGTCCCTACTACTACTGTCAAAAACGGAAGCACCTTGAAGCTGAGTGACATTTCCTGGACCGTGACAGGGACCGGCCTGGCCGATGATACGCTGGTTCCCACTTCATACACGGCTACGGCAACTTATACCGCTACGGGGGAGCAGAAGTGTAGCTACCGGATATGTGACAACGGCCAGCTATACCGGCGAAATAAAGGCCGAGGGTGTTGAAGCAGTCAAGGTACACCGTGACCTACCTTGGAAGTCCGGTGGGATTCCTGGCTGGCCTCAATCCCATGTGGCTCCTCGCCGGGGAGGGCTTTTGCTGCTTGCAGGTACCGGGGGCATTATTTATATCATGAAACGGCCCCCGCGCAGTAATTTATGCTATGAACGCCCGAGGCGTCGCCTATAAGAAATTGGGCAAGCAGAAGATTTCCACCCGCACCCCTAAGCTGGATCTGACGAAGCTCCGGGAATACCCGGCTGGAGACGCAAGCGTGGAGCTTCCCAGCAAGCTGGCCCATAAGCTCGCCGGCAGGATCATCACTATCCAGATGTATGGCGGGAGCCGCACCCATCTGGTGGAGGCCTACGACGGGCAGGACAGTTACTGGTTTGCCATCAAAGGAGGATGCGGAGGAAAAGGAGGAAAGTGAATCGTGAAAAGGCTCAGGGGACTTTGCCTGTCCCTGGCGGGGCTCATGCTGATGACTACGCCGGCCCTTGCTGCGGACTACAACTTTGAAACACCGGCGCCCAAAGGACTTC
>VOFI01001546.1_pt1 | contig 50001 bp, 53 predicted proteins | sample 5384131 | NCBI WGS metagenome assembly VOFI01 (sample SAMN12384728, study PRJNA508395) | human gut metagenome | isolation source: healthy gut H | host: Homo sapiens
GAGGTCAAAACCGTTCAAATCCGAACAAAATTAGAGAAACAAAATCAGCGTTTCGAGAATAGACTTGCGGTCGACTTGACCGGCTTTGGGCATATAAGTGGACATAGCGTTTCCTCCTAATAATTCGAAGTTTCACGTATTTTTCAATCGTGCACGGTTGTTATCATAACACAGGGCCCCTTGCCTTGTCAACACTTTTTCCTATTTTTTTAATTTGTACACTTACAATCTTCAATATGCTCTGTTTTTCTCATGATATCTCCTGTTTTCTCACGCGCCATTTTCACTTGTGTTTTTCGCAATTTTGTGCCACAATAAGGAAAACCCAGCTTATAGAAAGGAATCGCCGGCCGCCCAGGCCGGACGGGAGGATGCGCGGATGCAAAAGATACTGGGCCCGATGCGGGCGGCTGTGGAAAAATATCATATGATCGGGGAGGGGGACCGGATTGCCGTAGGCGTTTCCGGCGGCAAGGACAGCCTGGTGCTTCTCTGCGCCCTGGCGGCCCTGCGGGAATTTTATCCCAGCCGGTTCGAGGTGGCCGCCCTGACGGCGGATCCCCAGTTTCACGGCGAACCCGCCGACTACTCCCAGATTGAGGAGCTTTGCCGGCGGCTGGGCGTGCCGTACCATATCCGGCGCACCCAGCTGGGCCGGATCATTTTCGAGGATCGGAAAGAAGCTAATCCCTGCAGCCTGTGCGCCAGAATGCGCCGGGGGATCCTGCACAATATGGCAAAGGAGGCGGGCTGCAATAAGCTGGCCCTGGGCCATCATTACGACGACGCGGTGGAGACCTTCTTCATGAACCTGTTCAACAGCGGCTCTCTGGACTGCTTTTCCCCAAAATCCTATCTTTCCCGAAAGGAGCTTTGGCTGATCCGTCCCCTGGTGTTCTGCGGGGAGCGCCAGGTCGCGGCGGCGGCGAGCCGCTGCCAGCTGCCGGTGGTGAAAAGCAGCTGCCCCGCCGACGGCAGCACCTCCCGTCAAAGAACCAAGGAGCTGATCGCCCGGCTGGAAAAGGACTATCCGGATTTAAAATCCAAGGTCATGGGCGCCGTGGAGCGCGCCGGCATCGCCCATTGGGACGCCGTCTGACAGCCTTCCCAGGGCCTTCCTGTTTTTCAGGCGGGGCCGCCCGGGCGCTCCGCGCCTCTTTCCTCTTCCGCGCGGCCGCCGGGAACAGAAACCCATCCGCGTCTTGATTAAATTGGAAAGGCTATGGAAAATTTGCCGATGAGCCTTGCCTGGCCAATTGGCCGACGCCAGCTTCCCGCTAGGTATGCCCGATATTTTAAAGCCCCTTGTTTCCTCTTCCGCGTGCGGCGGCTTTTTATTTTTCCGCCTTATGGCGTATATGGGCGGCGCCGGACTGTCTCCCGACAGGGCAGGAGGCGCTTTTTCCAGCAGGAAAACAGCGGCCCCGCGGCGCTTTGCCGCGGGGCCGCTGTTTTCTCCCGGCGCTCTGAGCATTCTCAGGCCAGGCTCCTCTTTTCTCGGGGAAAGGCTTATCCTTCCCTAGGCATAATCGTCACCGGCTCCACTGTCAGCTCCCTGCCGTTGTCCGGAGGTCTCTGGAAATGATAGCCTTGGCGATGGCGGTTTCCACCTTGCTCTGGAGGAATCTCCTCAGCGGGCGGGCGCCGTAAACCGGGTCGTAGCCGCTGTCCACCACGTAATCCTTGGCGGCCTGGGTCAGCTCCACCGTGAGCTGCTTTTCCTCCAGGCGCTTTTTGCAGGTCAGCGATCATCAGATCCACGATCCTGGTGATCTCATCCTTGGTCAGGGGCTTGTAGAATACGATGTCGTCCAGCCGGTTCAGAAACTCAGGGCGGAACTGCTGCTTCAGCAGGCCATCCACCATGGTTCTGGCCTCCCGCTGATCTCTCCCTTTTCGTTGATGCCCTCCAAAATGTAATTGGAGCCTAAGTTTGAGGTCAGGATAATGATGGTGTTTTTAAAGTCCACCGTCCGCCCCTGGGAGTCGGTGATCCGCCCGTCGTCCAGCACCTGAAGCAGAATGTTGAACACATCGGGGTGGGCCTTCTCCACCTCGTCGAACAGCACCACGGAGTAGGGCTGGCGGCGCACCGCCTCGGTCAGCTGGCCGCCTTCCTCATAGCCCACGTATCCGGGAGGGGCTCCCACCAGCCTGGATACGGAATATTTCTCCATATACTCGGTCATATCGATCCGGACCATATTCCGCTCGTCGTCAAACAGGGTTTGAGCCAGCGCCTTGGCAAGCTCGGTTTTGCCCACGCCGGTGGGGCCTAAAAACAGGAAGGAACCGATAGGGCGGTCCGGGTCCTGGATGCCCGCCCGGGAACGGAGGATGGCTTCGGTGACTTTTTCTACCGCCTCATCCTGGCCGATGACCCGCTGGTGGAGGATATCCTCCAGCCGCAGCAGCTTATCCCGCTCGCCCTCCATCAGCTTAGAAACGGGAATCCCGGTCCACCGGCCCACGATCTTGGCGATCTCCTCCTCGGTGACCTTGTCGTGGAGCAGGCTGGCATTGCTCTGGCCCTCCTCGGCGATCCGCTCCTCCTCCTGAAGCTCCTTTTTGCAGGGCTGGCAGGCGGCCGTATTTCAGCTCCGCCAGCTTGTTCAGGTCGTAGCTGCGTTCCGCCTTTTCAATCTCGCCGTTGACCTGGTCGATCTCCTCCCGCAGCTTCTGCACCTTGCCGATGGCCTCTTTTTCGTTTTCCCATTTCGCTTTCATCTCTTTAAACTGGGAACGGAGCTCCGCCAGCTCTTTTTGCAGCTCCTGCAGATGCTCCTGGGAAAGGGCGTCCGTTTCCTTTTTCAGGGCGGCCTCCTCGATTTCATGCTGCATGATCTTCCGGGAAATCTCATCCAGCTCGGTCGGCATGGAATCGATCTCGGTGCGGACCATGGCGCAGGCCTCGTCTACCAGGTCGATGGCCTTATCCGGCAGAAAGCGGTCGGAAATATACCGGTTGGAAAGGGTCGCGGCGGCGATCAGGGCCTGATCCTGGATCTTTACCCCGTGGAACACCTCGTAGCGCTCCTTCAGCCCTCTCAAAATGGAAATGGTATCCGCCACAGAGGGCTCATCCACCAGCACGGGCTGGAAGCGGCGTTCCAGAGCCGGATCCTTTTCAATATACTGCCGGTATTCGTCCAGGGTGGTGGCGCCGATGCAGTGGAGCTCCCCTCTGGCCAGCAGCGGCTTCAGCAGGTTGCCGGCGTCCATGGAGCCCTCGGTCTTGCCCGCTCCCACGATGGTGTGAAGCTCGTCGATGAACAAAATGATTTTGCCCTCGCTCTTTTTTACCTCGCCCAGCACGGCTTTCAGCCGCTCCTCAAACTCGCCCCGGAACTTGGCGCCGGCGATCAGGGAGCCCATATCCAGGGAAAACAGCTTCCGGTCCTTCAGGTTGTTGGGCACGTCCCCCCGGACGATCCGCAGGGCCAGGCCCTCGGCGATGGCGGTTTTGCCCACGCCGGGTTCACCGATGAGCACCGGATTGTTTTTGGTTTTCCTCGAAAGGATCCGGATCACGTTCCGGATCTCCGAGTCGCGGCCGATTACCGGATCCAGCTTGTGGTTTTTCGCCAGCTCCACCAGATCCTGGCCGTATTTGGACAGGGAATCATAGGTTTCCTCCGGGGTGTCGCTGGTGACCCGGGTATTGCCCCGGACCGTAGCCAGCACGGACAGGAACTGGTCCTTTGTCACGCCGAACTGCTGGAAAATACGGCTCATGCCTGTGTTCGGCTTTTCCAGAACCGCCATCATAATGTGCTCCACGGAAACATATTCGTCCTTCATCCGGCCGGCTTCCCGCTCAGCGGCGGCCAGATTTTGATCCACGTCGCCGGACACATAGATCTTCCCGCTTTCCCGGCCGGGACCGGTAACCCCGGGCAGGCCCTCTATCCGCTGCTCCACGGCGTGAAGCAAGGCGTCCGGGTCGGTTCCCATCTTTTTCATCAGCTGGGGAATCAGGCCGTCCTTCTGCTCCAGCAGGGCGCAAACCAGGTGCTCCTGCTCGATCTGCATGCTGTTGTGCTCCAGCGCTATATTTTGGGCCTCCTGGATGGCCTCAAGAGATTTTTGAGTAAATTTTTGTGCGTTCATAGTGGTAAGCCTCCTTATGCTTATGTTGATTCTATTCTATCATGTTATTGTGAATATTTCATTAATATATGGCGTAAATTGCTGTTTTTAAACAGAAAAATTTACCGCTTTCTCTTCCCCAAAATTTGTAGAAAACCACCAGCCTTTTTGCTTTCACAGTCCTCCCGAACCGTTTAGGCCCGTTTCGGGAGTCCCCCGCTTTTAAACGCTTATCTTTAGGGATTGGCATTGATTCACCGTAAAAAATGTGATAAAATTAAAAATAGTTTTTCAATCCCGCTTTGGGTCTTCGGGTACATCCGGCAGACCTTCTGGGCGCTGGTAAATCACCGTCTGAAACAGCGGCCGCCCGCCGCAGGCCGCCGGAAAAGCGGCGGGAGCTCTGTTTTGCAGGCGTTGAGCTTTTGCTTTCACTTATTTTCTATATTATATCATGATAGGTTGGTGCTGAAAATGGAATATAAATTTTCAAATCGGGTACAGTCTTTGAAGCCCTCCGCGATCCGAGAAATTTTCAAGTACGCGGCGGACCCGGAGGTGATTTCCCTGTCCGCGGGAAATCCGTCCCCGAGGCGTTTCCCACCAAGGCCATTGAGGAGATTACCGCGTCCATTCTGGAGAAAAACCCCATCGCGGCCTTGCAGTACAGTATTACCGAGGGCTACGCCCCTTTGCGGGAAACCCTGAAGGACTACATGAAAAAGACTCATAACGTGGGCCGGGAGTTCGACGAGCTGGTGGTTACCTCCGGCGCCCAGCAGGTGATGGATTTAACCACAAAGTCCCTGTGCAACGCGGGGGATGTGGTCATCTGCGAGGCTCCCAGCTTTATCGGCTCCCTGAACTCCTTCCGCTCCTACGGCGTGCGCCTGCGGGGCGTTCCCATGGATGACGACGGCATGAACCTGGAGGCCCTGGAAACCGCCCTGCGGGAAGAGCCTAACGCCAAGTTTATTTATACCATTCCCAACTTTCAAAATCCCTCCGGTATCACCATGAGCCTGGAAAAACGGAAAAAGGTGTATGAGCTGGCCAAGCGCTACGGCGTGTTGATTCTGGAGGACAACCCCTACGGCGATCTGCGGATCGAGGGCGAGGACCTGCCCTGCATCAAGAGCTTCGACGAGGATGGCCTGGTAATGTACGCGGGCACCTTCTCCAAGGTTTTGGCGCCCGGCATCCGGGTGGGCTACTGCATCGGGCCCTCAGCCGTATGCCAGAAGATGATCGTCTGCAAGCAGGGCGAGGACGTTCACACCAACATCCTGGCCCAGATGATCGCCAACGAGTTTATGACCAAATACGATTATCCGGCCCATATCCAGTTCCTGCGGGACCTGTACCGGAAAAAAGCAAAATTCGCCATGGATCTGATGGACCAGTATCTGCTTCCTAAGATCACCTATAAGCCTATCCAGGGCGGCCTGTTCATCTGGTGCACCCTGCCCGAAGGGGTGGATATGCCTGATTTCTGCAAGCAGGCGGTGCTGCGGAAGGTCTGCGTGGTGCCCGGCAACACGTTCCTGACCGATGAAAGCGAGCCCTGCCAGTGCTTCCGCACCAACTTCTCCACGCCCACCGACCAGCAGCTGGAAAAAGGGATTAAGATTCTTGGACAGCTTGTAAACGAATTAATATAAGGAGGCCCTTCCCATGGAAACAGCGAACACTCCTGAGCGTAAAAAAGTAATTTTCAGCGCGATCCAGCCCAGCGGCACCATCACCCTGGGCAACTATGTAGGGCGCCTTGCGGAACTGGGTAGGCCTTCAGGATGACTATGACTGTATTTTCGCCCTGGCGGATCTGCACACCATCACGGTGCGGCAGGACCCGGCCAAATTCCGTAAAAACGCCCTGGAAGCTTACGCCTTGCTGCTGGCCTGCGGCATCGACCTGGACAAAAAGCCTGTTCTTTATCCAGAGCCACGTTCATACTCACGCGGAGCTGGCCTGGCTGCTGAACTGCTACACCCAATTCGGGGAGCTTTCCCGAATGACCCAGTTTAAGGATAAATCCCAGAAGCACGCCGATAACGTTAACGTTGGCCTGTTCGCCTATCCCAGCCTGATGGCGGCGGATATCCTGGCCTACCAGGCGGACATGGTGCCGGTAGGCCTGGACCAGAAGCAGCATCTGGAGCTGACCCGGAATATCGCCGAGCGGTTCAACGGCATTTACGGCCAGACCTTCAAGGTGCCGGATCCCTATATCCCCAAGGTAGGGGCAAAGATCATGTCCTTGCAGGATCCCACCAGGAAAATGTCCAAGTCAGATGAGAACGTCAACAGCTACGTGGCCTTGCTGGATAAGCCAGACGACATTATGCGGAAGTTCAAGCGGGCCATCACCGACAGCGACGCTCAGGTGCGTTACGGCGAGGGCAAGGATGGCATTAACAATCTAATGGGGATCTACTCCGTGATGACTGGAAAAACCAATGAGGAGATCGAGCGGGAGTTCGACGGCAAGGGCTACGGTGATTTCAAGCTGGCGGTTGGCGAAGCAGTAGTGGATCATCTCCGTCCCATCCAGGAGGAATTCACCCGGCTCATCGGCGACAAGGCCTATTTGGAGCAGTGCTATACCAAGAGCGCCGAGATCGCCCTGCGGATTTCCCAGCGCACCCTGGACAAAGCCATGAAAAAGGTGGGCTTTGTAAAACGGGCCTTTTAAAGCGGTTTCGCTTTGCGGCAGAACCGGAGGCTTTGCCGCTGAACCATACAACTAGCAGACAAGCCGGAGAGCGGTATGCCCTCCGGCTTGTCCTTTTTCTCTGGCTGCCGTGTCAAAAGGAAGAAGCGCCGGACGCTATATGGCGTCCAGCGCTTCTTTAATTCGTTTCGCGGGAACCCTTTCCCGAATGACGGGCCGGTTAAGCCCTTAAGCTCTTTTATTCGCTGGCCTTGCCCCGCTTGCCCTTGACAAGCACAAGAACCAGTGCCGCGCTGATCAAAAGAACGGCGCTGACAACGGCGGCTGGGAAGCCGTCTCCGGTGGGCACGTATTTATCGTTGCTGGAGCCGCCGGAAGAACCAGAAGCGCTGGAGGAGCCGGCCTCACCAGAGGAGGCTCCGGCCTGTCCGTCGCTGTAGGCGAGAGCGAAAACAGAAAATTGGTCGCTTTCAATGGTGACGGTAGCCGGGTCGTTGTCCAAATCCTTCAGCAATTCCACGACGCCGTTATGCTCACGGTAAATGACAAAGGTGCGGCCGTCCTTCCGCAGCTCCTCGGGGATACTGATGGTCAAACGGATGGGCTTTTTCGTTTCCGTGATCGCGGCGCTCTGGTCGTTTAATACCTTGAACAGGGAAATGTCCAGGTAAACGCCCTCCTGATAGCCGGACATGGCGTTCTGGAACAGCTCTTTTCTGCTGCTCGCTAAGCTCCGCCTTTTCCACAGAGATCACGATTTGAGCGCCGGCGTTGATTTCCTCTTCCGTCAGCAGGCTCTCCGCCAGCTCCGCCTGATCCATGCCAAGGGATACCTGGGGAACGTCCTTATCCTGGTCAATGACGACATCCGGGGTCTCCGGCTCCTCCGGCTCAGAGGCGACTACCTGTACGGTATACTCTTTCTCGAATACAGTGGTGTAGCCGGTGTTTTCCGTCAGGTTCAGGGCAATCTGATAGGTGCCTTCTTTCAGCTCACCGCTGAAGAAATAGGTAGGAACCAGGGTGTCCGCAGTCTCCCAATCGGTTACGTCCTCGATCAGAGACAAAGTGCTTTCCGGCTGGCGGAAAGAGTGTTGATACCCAAAAATGTCAAGCGCCGGAGACGGCTGAAAAGCGATCGTGGCGGCGGTTCCCTCAGTCAGGGTGATTACGTCTCCTGAAATATCCGCCTTGCCGGAGACAACGGCCGGGGCCACAGTAACCGGCACGGGAGCGGCCTGCACCTTAACCGTGTATTCCTTCTGGAATACGGTGGTGTACCCGGTGTTTTCCGTCAGGGTCAGGGTGATCTGATAAGTGCCTTCCTTGAGGCCGCTGAAGGAATAGGCGGGAACCAGGCTGTCCGCTGTCTCCCAGTCGGTTACGTCCACAATAGTCTCATTGGTATCAGACGGCTGAGCCAGGGAATACTGGTATTCAATAATACCAAGCTCCTGAGACGGCTGGAAGGCCACCGTGGCGGCCTTGCCCTCAGTCAGAGTGATAACGTCTCCCTCCACAGCGGCTTCGCCTGAGGCGACGGTGGGGGTTACGCTGAGCTCCTGAGGAGCAGCGGCCGCACTAATGCTTGCGCCGGCCAGCAGTACGCCCGTCAAAACAACGGCCAAAGCTTTCTTAAAAAACTGCCTCATAATTTTAACTCCTTCTTTCTTTTATTTTGACATAATGAGAAACCGCTCTGTTCCGTATCCGCAAGTCCATAGCACGGCTATAAAGCTTTTTGCCGCGCGGCCGCTTTTCATGGCCGCGCAGCCGTTCCAGCAGGCTAAACTTTTGCGGATGCCAAAAAAGGCAATAAAAAAAGCAATATTTCGCCTGAATTGGCAAAATATTGCTTAAAGCCTCGTAAAACCAACACGTCTACAAAAGTTTACATTTTTAAATCTCAAGCTGGTATTTTGCCAAGGTCTTTATCAGCCTTTGACCGCCGCAGTCCCGCGGCCTTATCATGAGCTTCTCATATTGGTCACACCTATTATAGTAAATAACGAACATGTTGTCTAGAGGCTTTTCGATTACATAAATTTTCTAAACCCCGTTTCACAAAAAGGGCATCGCCGTGTCCTTCAGCGCGCCGGCCTCCCTGCTTTTTCAATTCCGCCAAGCTTCCCGCCCCGGTAGATTCTGGGAACCCTCTTAGTGATTTGGCAAACCGTTTCATAATTGATGGTTTGATCCAGAGAGGAAACCTCCTCCACCGGAAGAAAGGCACCGCCGTCCCGGCCGAACACCGTCACCACGTCCCCCTCCTCCACGTCAGGAATATGAGTGACATCCAGCATCAGCTGATCCATACACACCCGCCCGATGATCCTGGCCCTTTGGCCGCGCACCAGCATTTCTCCCAGGTTGGAAAGGGCCCTTGGGTAGCCGTCGGCGTAACCGATGGGTACGGTGGCGATTTTGGTTTCTCTACGGGTGGTATAGGTTCTTCCATAGCTGACATCCACGCCCGGGCCTACGGTCTTTACCATCGACACTACGGATTTCAGCTCCATCAAAGGTCTCAGGTCCAGGGGCCGGCGCACCTTAGAGGAGGGTTGCAGGCCGTACAAAATGATTCCGGCCCGTACCAGGTTAAAGTTCATCTCAGGATAATCCAGGATTCCCGCGCTGTTGCTGCAATGGCAAAACGGGATGGAAATCCCCCAGCCCTTCAGGGTGTCCGCCACCAGCCGGAAGCTTTGATACTGCCTTTTGGTATAGTCCGCCCCGGCCTCCGCCTCGTCCGCCACAGCGAAATGGGTAAACAGGCCCTCCAGCAAAAGCCCAGGCAGTTCCGCGATCCGCCGGGCCGCAGCCGCGGCCTCCAGCGCCTGGGTCTGGTTCTGCGCGCTTAATCCAATCCGGGTCATTCCCGTATCGACAGCGATATGAACCCTTACCCGTGTTCCAGCCTCCTGGGCGTAAGACGACAGCTGCCGCGCGTGGCTCTCGGAAAGCACCGCCTGGGAAATCTCCATCTGGGCCAGAAGCCGGGCGTCGCTGTCCGGGGTAAAGCCCAGAATCAAAATGGGCTTTTGAATCCCGGCTTCCCGCAGCTCCTGGGCCTCCTCCAGGTTGGATACCGCGAACCAGTCCGCCCCCGCCGCCTCGCTTTCCTTCGCCAGAGGCACCGCCCCGTGACCGTAGCCGTCGGCCTTAATCACGCACATCAGCTTTGCGCTGGGGGCAATGGCGCTTCGGATTTCTCTGATATTGTGGTCCAGGGCGTCCAAATCCACCTGGGCCCAGGTTCTCTTTAAAAACGGCTCCATAGTATCTCCTCTGTTCTGTTTCAAACGTGCTCTTTCATTATAGTCCCCCCACGCCGGCCTAGTCAACCAAAGCAACAAAATTTTAACCGTTGTCAAAAAACAGGAAAAATCCGGCCTTTCCCCGCATATGCTGATAGAAAACCCAACCGGGGGAAAACAAGGCCGCGAAAGGGAAGCTTGTACTGTAAGGCTTACAGCGAACCTCCGGCACAGGGAAACAGCCCGGCCCGACCGGAAGCCGGAGCGCCCAGCCCCGCCGTCCGGCAGCTATTGTCCCTCCGGCTCTGGTATATCCGATAAGCCTGAATGTATTATGAAAAACACTTTATGCAGGGAGGCATTGCAATGACATTCCAGCCAGTCTGGTCCGGCGGCAGCGGGGATTTAGACGATCTGATCTTTGAGGGTGAGGAGCCCAGGGAAAGCGAACGCTGACAGCCTTCTTCCAAATCGCTCTGGCACGGGCGCTCCGCCGGCCCCGCGCTCCCGCCGATTGACATCTTTCCGCGCAGGCTCTCCGGCAATTTCCCTGTCAGCGGCTCCCGCCATAGAAACGGCAGGAGCCGCAAGGCTAAGGTCCGGCTCTGGCTTTCTTTTTATCCATGCCCGACAGCGGACCCCCGCCGCAGAGACAGCGTCGCTCCGCCTGATCACGCAAAAAAAGCACCGTCTGGAAAAGCGTCTTTCCCGGACGGTGCTTTTTATGATCCGTTTTTGGTGCTTCTAGGTGCTTCTAATAAACTATTCCAGGATATTTCCGAAAGCGCAAAAAGGGAAGCGCATACGGCTTGGCATTTCCAGGCAAAAGGCACTATTCTTCCCCGGCGTCCGCTCTGTCCAGCCTCAATGGCCGGATAGGCTTGGCCCCGCAGGCTCCAGCGCTTTCCGCATCACAATAGGCTTTTCCCTTTCAGCCGGCGGCTGTTCAGCAGCTCCAGCTCCCGTCAGCGGTCAGCTGTCGAACCGGCCGGGCTGATAGCTGCTTACCGCCGCGTCGTTCATGGTGCAGCTGTATTCGGAGGTTTCCTTTTCCATTCTCTCCTGGAACTCATCCTGCTTCATGGCGGCTAAAACGCTCATTCTGCCGCTCTCCGTGGACAACTCATCCAGATGATCCCCGATTTTTCCTTTATACAGGAAATAGTAGGAGGTACCGGACTTGATAGCCCTGGCCTCGCCCTCCTTCATCTCGTCAAATGCGGTTTGCAGGTCGGAGGAAAGGACGATATTTTCCGTCAGGGTTACGCGCCGTTTAACGGGGCCGCTTTCCAGGCCCTCCGCTGTCTGATAATCGGAAGCTACCTCATCCGGGGTCTTGTCCCCATCGCTGACCTGCTGGGCGTACTCCTTAAACTGTTCCTCGATCTCCGCGATCTCGTCGTCGCTCAGGTTTGCGGTGGTGCCATCCTCGCCGGTGGTAGTCAGGCTTTTAGAGAAATACCGGTATTCCGAATAGCTGTCTTTAAAAAAGTTCTCCAGCTCCTGGTCGCTCACAGCCTCGGTGCCGTTTTCCCCATAAATAGATTCAAATATTTTCAGATATTTCGCGTTGTACAAGCTATAAGCCTTTAGAAAGCTGTCCTTGGAGATGCCGAAGCCCTCCAAAACGCTCTTTTGCTGCGCCCAGGCCGCGGTTCCCGTTTCCTCCGCTTCCTTCTGATCCTCGTCGGTCCACTCAATCCCATCAGCCTTTATTTTGGCGTCCAGGTATAAGGTCTCCTTTGTTTTCAGCACCGCCTTATCCTGCATCCACTGGGTAACATTCTTGCCGTCGATCTGCTGGGAATAAAAGTCGGTGGAGCCGGAGCTGGTTCCGGAGCTGAGAGACTCCATCATCACCCGGGACTGGGCCTCCTGGTAAGCGCTGTAAAGGTTATAAATATAAACCCCCGCCGCCAGAGTCTGGGTATCGTCCTTAGCGCTCCAGCTGTCATCGGCGCAGCCCGCCAGGCTGACCGCCATGGCGCCCGCCATAAAGACCGCGGCGGCCTTTTTGAAAAATCCGGTTTTCATAAATCTGAATCCTCCTATATCGCAATTGCTTAGCATACTGGCATATAAGTTAAATTATACACGTATTTTCCTGGTTTGTCCAGAATTTTATCTTTCAGTTTGGCGGCCCCGCTATTCCAGTAAAGGCCCGGAGAATGGCTTTCCTGATTTTATGCCGCCGGTCAGCCCTCACGGCGTCTCAGGCCTGGAACACCTGACGCAGCGTCTCCAGGGGGGAATCCCCGGCCTGAAGCTTTACGGAAATATAAGGCTTTGCCCCGGCGTTGACCAGCACCCTCTTTTTTGAACACGCCGATCAGCCTGCTGACAAACTCCATATCCAGCTTTCTCTGGTACAGCAGCAGGGCCCCGGCGTTCTGCTTAATCTCGTAAATGCCCAGGGAGGCCGCCGTATTCCGGATCAGGGCCACGTCGATCAGGCCCTTGACTGAGGCGGGAGGCTCCCCAAACCGGTCGATCAGCTCATCCAGCACGTCCATAGCGTCGTCCTGGCGCGGATGTCGGAGATCCTGCGGTAAATTTCCAGCCGCTGGCTCAGGCTTTCGATATAGCCCTCCGGAATGTGCGCCTGAACCTGGACGTCCACCAGACATTCCAGCTCGTAGGAGGAGGCTTCCTCGCCCTTTTCCTCGCTGACCGCCTCGCCCAGCAGGCGGAGATACATATCGTAGCCCACGGTTTCCATATGTCCGTGCTGTTCGCCGCCCAGGATATTGCCGGCGCCCCGCAGCTCCAGGTCCCGCATGGCGATTTTAAACCCGGAGCCAAATTCGGTAAACTCCCGGATAGCGGCAAGCCGCTTTTGGCTGATCTCGGAAAGAACCTTATTCCGGGTAAAGGTCAGATAAGCGTAGGCCCGCCGGCTGCTGCGGCCCACCCGGCCCCGGATCTGGTGAAGCTGGGAAAGGCCCATGTGATCCGCGTCCTCGATGATGATGGTGTTCACGTTGGGAACATCCACTCCGGTTTCGATGATGGTGGTGCACACCAGCACGTTGATCTCCTGCTCCATGACCCTGCGCCAAACCTCGGAAAGCTCTCCCTCCGGCATTTTGCCGTGACCGAAGCCTACCTTGGCCTCGGGAATCTGGGCCTGGAGCCGGGCGGCCACCCGCTCGATGGATTCCACCTTATTATGCAGATAGTACACCTGGCCGCCCCGGCGCAGCTCCCGGCGGACAGCGTCGTTAATGACGGCCTGGTCGTATTCCAGAACATAGGTCTGTACCGGATGCCTGTCCTGGGGCGCCTCCTCCAGAGAGGACATATCACGGATGCCGGACAGGGCCATATTCAGGGTACGGGGAATCGGGGTGGCGGAAAGAGTGAGCACATCCACGTTTTTGGTGACGGATTTAAACCGCTCCTTCTGGGCCACGCCGAACCGCTGCTCCTCGTCGATGATCACCAGCCCCAGATCCCGGAACTGGACGTCCTTCTGAACCAGCCGGTGGGTGCCGATGATCATGTCGATTTCTCCCCGCTTCAGCTGTTTGAGAATCTCCGCCTGCTGCTTGGGCGTGCGGAACCGGGAAAGGATCTCCACCTTGATGGGGAAGCCCTCGAACCGCTGGGTAACGGTCTGGTAATGCTGCCAGGCCAGTATCGTCGTGGGCACCAGCAAGGCGCACTGCTTGGAATCCGTGACGCATTTAAAGGCCGCCCGCAGAGCCACCTCGGTCTTGCCAAAGCCCACGTCGCCGCACAGCAGCCGGTCCATAGGTGCTCCTTCTCCATATCCTCCTTGATCTCCTGGATGCACCGGAGCTGGTCCTCCGTTTCCTCGTACTCGAACCGGGACTCAAAATCCCGCTGCCAGCCGGTATCCGGCGGAAACGCGTGGCCCTTCAGCTTCATCCGCTCGGCGTAAAGCTTGATCAGCTCCTTGGCGATGTCCTTCACCGCGCTGCGAACCCGGGCCTTGGCCTTTTTGCCAGTCCTGGCCCCCAGGCGGTTCAGGCGCACCTTGACCTCCTCCTTGGGGCCGATATATTTGGAAACCATGTCAAGCTGGGTGACGGGCACATATAAAATGTCCCCCTTGGCATAGCGTACCTTTAAATAGTCCTTGGTGACCCCTTGCATTTCCAGCTTGTGAATCCCCTCGAACACGCCGACGCCATGGGCCGAATGGACGATATAGTCCCCGGGGGCCAGCTCGGAAAGGCTGTAAATCTCCTTGGCGTTTTTCTGCCGTTTTCTGGTCCTTTTGGGCGCCGCCGCGAAGTGGCCGTGGGTGATCAGCGCAAAATTGGCCGTTGGGTACTCGAACCCGGCAGAAAGGCTGCCGGGCAGCACCGTCACCCGGCCCAGGGAAAGGGTTTTGGCGTCATCCCGGTACTCACAGGGGACGCCTGAATTCTGCAGGTCCTCGGCGGCCACCCGGGCGGAGCGCTCGGTGCCGCCCAGCACCACAATCCGCATTTTCGGGGAAAGAATAGCGTTTAAGTCCTCCTGCAAAAGCTGCATCCCGCCGCCCCATACGGAAAGCTGGCGGGCATTCAGGCTGATCAGGGAGGAAAGAGGCGTATCGTAGCTGCCCCGGACAAAGGTGTCCAGGTACACGCAATCCCGGTGCTCCAGCTGCTTTTGGACATAGATATAGTCTCCGGAAAAGGCGTCCAGGCCCTTGCACAGGATTCCCTCCTCCAGATAGTCCTTCAGATCCTCGCCCCACTGCCAGGCCGTTGACCGGAGCCGCTCCTTGATTTTAATCGGCTCCGATTGGAACACCAGGGCCTCCGGCTCCAAATAATCCAGCAGGGTGGCCGGCGAGGGGTACAGCAGCGGCAGAAATTTGTCCGCGCTTCCCGGGCGTTTTCCCGCCAGAAGCTGATCCGCTTCCTGGGCCAGCCTCTCTTTGGCCCTGACCGCCGTTTTCCCCCGCAGCCCCGCGGAAAGCCTCTCTATTTTTTTCGCCAGGCTCCCCCGGGCTGGAAACCAGCACCTCCGTGGACGGGGCCAGAGTGATTTCCTCCAAGGGGTCGTCGGTCCTCCGCTGGGTTTCCGGATCGAAATAGCACAGGGTATCGATCTCGTCCCCCCAGAACTCCACCCGGACAGGCGCGGAGGCGTCGGGAGTAAAAAAGTCCAGGATGCCGCCCCGTACCGCGAACTGGCCCGGGCCCTCCACCTGCTGGTACCGCTCATACCCGGAGGCGCTGAGCAAAGCCTCAATTTTTTCCAGGGGCGCCTCTTGTCCCGCCCGCAGGGTAAGCCTTTTGCTCCTCAGCTCGTCCGGCGGGATGGTATATTGCAGGGCGGCGTCAATACAGGAGATCACCACCTGGTAATCCCCATCCAGCATTCCGGCCATTACCTGAAGCCGCTGATGCTCATATTCCCTGGACTGGCCCTCGGCGGCCCGGAAATTGAAATCCCGGGCGGGATACACCAGGGCCGCAGTGCCCATGGACGACAAATCGTTGCAGAGCCGCTGGCCCTCGCCCTCGTCGGAGGCGAGCACCAGGGCTTTCCTCCCAGTTCTGGCGCAGAGGGAGTGGATCAAATGGGCCTTATGGATCCCGGAAACGCCGGTCACCGCCGCGGGAGTATTGTGGCGCTCCACCGCCGACACAAGGGTTTCATATTCAGTTACCCCATCTAAAAAGGGTGCTTAAAAATTTCATAGGTTATTTTCTCCTGTCTGCCGCCTGTAATCTCAGCTGCGAAAGCGGGGGCTCTAGCGCGCTGCCGCCGCTGGGGTGCCTTTCCGCCTGCTGTTGCGGCTGTAACGCGGGGCGTTATGACGTTCCGCCGCAGGCAGAGCTTTCTCTGCCGTTATCCCTGTCTATGGGTCCGCTAAAAATTCGCGGGCGGCTTATTCGCCTGTGCCCGGCGGATAAGAGTCAATGGGGAAAAGCGGGAATTGCTTAGCGCCGGGCCGCCCAAGGCGGAGTGGCGGATCCCGGCGGCCTGCCAGGCCCGGCGTTAAGAGTTAAACTGGTTCATGGCCTGGTCAATTTTCCCCTGGACCATCAGCCCGCGGCCTGGGCGGGCCGCTTTGCCGCTTCTTCCATGGCCTGCTGTTCCTGCTGGGTGAACCGTGACAGCACCCAGTCCGCCAGATTATAGTCGGGCCGGGGCTTTTTGCCCACTCCCATTTTAATCCGGGGAAAGGTGTCCTTTCCCGACAGATATATGATGTTTTTGATCCCGTTATGCCCGCCGTCGCTGCCCTTGCGGCGGATCCGCAGCTTGCCCGGCTCCAGGGAAATGTCGTCGAAAATCACGATGACCTTCTCTGCCGGCAGCTTGTAAAACCGCATGGCCTCCGTCACCGCCTGGCCGCTCAGGTTCATAAAGGTCTGGGGCTTCATCAGCAAAGCACCCGCCTGCCTCCCAGCACGGCGTCGGCGCACAGGGATTTATATTTCAGCCGGTCGAGCCTCACGCCGCAGCTTCCGGCGATTTGGTCCAGCACCAGAAAACCGGCGTTGTGCCGGGTATTTTCATATTCTCTGCCCGGATTGCCTAAGCCCGCCACGATAGCCTCCACCGGCCCTGTGGGAGCGGCGGGCCGCAGGCCCTCTAATTTTTTAAAGATATCAAACATTTTGCGTATCCTCCTGGTTTTTTCCGTTGTGCTGAAGCGAAAAAAATGATATCATAAAAGCAAGAAAAAGGAAAGGGGTTTTACACTGTGGCTTGTGAACGTCAATTGGATTTTTATCTTCCCGTACCGGTAATGGATGTTTTTAATTATGTGGCATCTCAAAAGGAAATTTATAAAATGAAGCTGGCGGCGGTAGACCGCGCTAACTTTAAAGTCTTCTTCAAGCACCGGGCCAACATGCTGACCTGGGGCGAGCATATTACAATTTCCTTTTACGACCCGCAGGACGGCGGCTGCCGGATTATCGTGGAATCCAAACCGGCTATGGCGACCACACTGATCGATTACGGCAAAAACGCCGAAAACTGCAACAGCGTCCGCCAGTTTATTTTGTCCTCCTTCCACCAGCCCTTAAACGGACAGGTCCGGTAAAGCAGGACGCCGCCTTGGCTTTGAGAGGCGTTTGCGGCGGGGCTTGCGGAAGAGGCCCACGGCGTCACAGAGAAGCTTTGGGGCCAAAAAAGAAAACGGAAAAACAGCACATTATGGCGGGATGGAGCTTCCATCCCGCCTGTTTTTACCGCTTGAAAATTCTGAAAGCACCGGCCCCGGCTTGTCCCAGCCTGCCGCATAAATATAGGAGCGTGAGGTCTGCCGGCTGCCGCGGCACACCAAAACCAAAGCCCAGCATATCCAAAGCCGAAAAAGAAAAATCGCCCGCCAGGCCCCGCTCCCTCCTTAGCGGCCTGCTTTTCAAGCACGGAAACGGCTTCCACGGCCATGGAAAGCGTCCCTGGCGCGGGTATCCTCTGCCCGGCGGAACCGGCCGCGGGAGCATATATTTAGAGGAACATGGGGAAACCGGCTTGTCCTCATAAATGCGCTCGATGGCCTCGGCAAACAGAGGCGCTACGGAGAGGATGGTCATCTTGTCCAGCTTCCGTTCTCCGGTCACCGGCACCGTATCCAGCAGAATTAGCTCCTTGATGGGGCTGTCCGCGATCCGCTCAATGGCGGGGCCGGAAAGAACCCCGTGGGTCGCCGCGGCGGTGACCTCCAGGGCGCCGCCCTTTTCGATGATGGCGGCCGCGCCGTTGCACAGGGTGCCGGCGGTGTCGATCATGTCGTCTACCAAAATGACCTTTTTCCCCTTCACGTCACCGATAATGTTCATGACCTCGCACACATTGGCCCTTTGCCGCCGCTTATCGATGATTGCCAGAGGACAGCCAAGCCGGGAAGCGAAATTCCTGGCACGGGTCACCGAGCCTAAATCGGGAGAGACCACCACATATTCCTCGTTATCCCTGCCGATACGGCCTCTCAGAAAGGACGCCAGGGTAGGCGCGCCCACCAGATGGTCTACTGGGATATTGAAGAACCCCTGGATCTGGGGCGCGTGGAGATCCATAGTCAGCACCCGGTCCGCGCCGGCGGTGGTAATCAGATCCGCCACCAGCTTGGCGGAGATCGGGTCTCTGGCCTTTGCCTTCCGGTCCTGCCTGGCATAGCCGAAATAAGGGATCACCGCCGTGATCCTGGCGGCGGAAGCCCGCTTCATGGCGTCGATCATGATCAGAAGCTCCATGATGTTGTTGTTCACCGGCGAGCAGGTGGACTGGACGATAAAGCAGTCCGAGCCCCGGACCGACTCGAACAGGGAAACCGCGATTTCCCCGTCGCTGAAGGTGCCCACCTCTGATTTCCCCAAGGGAAGGCCCAGGCACTCGGCGATCCGCTTGGCTACCATTGGGTTGGAATTGGCAGTGAAGATTTTGATGTCTTTCCCATGAAAATTCATGATAAATTCCCCCTCGTTTTCCACGTTCGTATCCATACCCGTCTGTGACGGTATATTCCCCCTGGGCGTTGTGGTTCCCGATGGAGGAAAGCACCCCCAGAAGCTTTTCCACTTGGAACCAGTAAGCGCCGGAGCTGACCTCCCTGATTCTCTTCTGGGCCGCGTCCGCGTCCTTTTCCTCCACCACGGCGGCCATTCGGCCCGTGTCTTCATCCCGCAGCACCCGTCCGTAGCCGAAGGGGTCGTCCAGATACGCGGAGATCAGCGTCACCGCGTGATTGCCCTCCCGATGGCGCCGGTACGCTTTCCGGATCGTCTCCTCATCCAAAAACGGGGCGTCCCCGTTTAAAATCAGCACATCCCCATCCCGGTGGCGCTCCAGAAAGCCCCGGGCCTGCATCACCGCGTGGGCGGTGCCCTTCCGCTCCGCCTGAAAAGCGGTTTCATAGGCTTCCGGAAGGGTGGCGAGATAGCGCTCCACTTCCTCCCGCTTAAAGCCGTCCACCACGCAGAGCGCCTCGATTCCCGCTCCCCTGGCGGCGTCAATAACCCATTTCAGCATGGGCTTATCCAGCACCCGGCTCAGCACCTTAGGCAGATTGGATTTCATTCTCTTGCCCTCGCCCGCGGCCAGGATAATTCCACAAACCTCCGACATATAAGCCTCCTCTGTCAGGCGCGGCTGCGGCCCAACAAAATCTTAATCAAAAGCTAATCCTATTATCTCATAACCTTCGGATTTTTCAAGCTTTTTCCGTCGTGATTTGACGAAATTTCCCAGCCGCCATTTCTCTTTTCGGAAATTTGAAAAAAAATCCCTATTTGTTGGCAAAAAGATGTGGAAAATCCGCGGACGTTTTGTTATAATGGCTTTGAGAGCTTTGAAGAAGTTAGGATCTCTGAGAAAAGCTCAATCTGCTCAAGCGCCCTGCGCTTAATATTATAGGAGGTAGATACCAATGAGCCACAAGTATGTATACCTTTTCTCTGAGGGTAACGGTTCCATGAGAGAACTGCTCGGAGGCAAAGGTGCCAACCTGGCCGAGATGACCGTTTTGGGATGCCTGTACCCCAGGGCTTCACTGTTTCCACGGAGGCCTGCACCCGTTACTATGAGGACGGAAAGAAAATCGCTCCCGAGATCGAGGAGGAAATCTATGCGAACCTTGCCAAGATGGAAGAGATCAACGGCAAGAAGTTCGGCGATAAGGAAAACCCGCTGCTGGTTTCTGTGCGTTCCGGCGCGAGCTTCCATGCCCGGCATGATGGACACCATCTTGAACCTGGGCTTGAACGACGACGTTGTCGCCGGCATGATCGCCAAGAATTCCGACATCAAGTTCGTCCGCTTCGTGTACGACTCCTACCGCCGCTTTATCCAGATGTTCTCTGATGTTGTAATGGGCTTAGCCAAGTCCACCTTCGAGGTCATCATCGACGAGGTCAAGGAGAAGAAGGGCGTTAAGAACGACATTGATCTGGACGCCGACGACATGAAAGAGCTGGTCAAGCTCTTCAAGGCCCACTATAAGAAGGAAATGGGCGAGGATTTCCCGTCCGATCCTAAGACTCAGCTGATGGAATCCGTCAAGGCTGTATTCCGTTCCTGGGACAACCCCCGCGCCAACGTATACCGCCGCATGAACGAAATCCCCTACAGCTGGGGCACCGCTGTTAACGTACAGCCCATGGTGTTCGGCAACCTGAACGAGAACTCCGGTACCGGCGTTGCCTTTACCCGCGACCCCGCCACCGGTGAAAAGGCTCTGTTCGGCGAGTACCTGATCAACGCCCAGGGCGAGGACGTGGTTGCCGGTATCCGTACTCCCAGCCACATCTCCAAGCTGGCCGAGGATATGCCCGAGGTGTACAAGCAGTTTGCCGACATCGCGAACCGCTTGGAAGAGCACTATGCCGACATGCAGGATATGGAATTCACCATTGAGAACGGCAAGCTGTATATGCTCCAGACCAGAAACGGCAAGAGAACCGCTGCCGCCGCTCTGAAGATCGCCGTAGACCTGGTGGACGAGGGCAAGATCTCTGAGGACACCGCTGTTCTCCGCGTGGAGCCCAAGCAGCTGGACGCTCTGCTCCATCCCCAGTTTGACGCCAAGGCTCTGAAGGCCGCCAAGGCCATCGGCAAGGGCCTGGCCGCTTCTCCCGGCGCCGCCTGCGGCAAGGTGGTATTCACCGCCGAGGATGCCAAGGCCTGGCATGAGAACGGCGAAAAGGTCGTTCTGGTCCGTCTGGAGACCTCTCCTGAGGACATCGAGGGCATGGCTGCCGCCGAGGGTATTCTGACCGTTCGCGGCGGTATGACCTCTCACGCCGCCGTTGTTGCCCGTGGTATGGGCACCTGCTGCGTATCCGGCTGCGGCGACATCAAGATGAACGAGGAAGCCAAGGAATTTGAGCTGGCCGGCCACGTTATTAAGGAAGGCGACTACATTTCCATCGACGGCTCTACCGGCAACATTTATGGCGAGGCCATTCCCACCGTTGCCGCTTCTATTTCCGGCGACTTCGACCGCTTCATGAAGTGGGCCGACGCCAGAAGAACCCTGAAGGTCCGCACCAACGCTGATACTCCCCGTGACGCCGCCCAGGCTGTGGCCTTTGGCGCCGAGGGCATCGGTCTGTGCCGCACCGAGCACATGTTCTTCGAGGGCGACCGCATTAAGGCCATCCGCGAGATGATCGTAGCCAAGACTCCCGAGGCCAGAAAGGCTGCTCTGGACAAGATCCTGCCTTATCAGCAGGGCGACTTCGAGGCTATGTACCGCGTGCTGGAAGGCCGTCCCATGACCGTTCGTTTCCTGGATCCGCCTCTGCATGAGTTCGTTCCCCAGAAGGAAGAGGACATCGTAGAGCTGGCCGGCGAACTGAAGATCTCCGTAGACGAGCTGAAGGCTGTAATCGCCGGTCTCCACGAGTTCAACCCGATGATGGGCCACCGCGGCTGCCGTCTGGCCGTAACCTATCCGGAGATCGCCGAAATGCAGACCACCGCTGTGATCAACGCGGCCCTGGCTGTGAACAAGGAGCATCCGGAATACAATATCGTTCCTGAGATCATGATCCCGCTGGTAGGCGAGGTTAAGGAATTGAAGTTCGTGAAGGACATCGTGACCTCCACCGCCGACAAGCTGATCGCCGCCGCCGGCAGCGACATGAAGTATCATGTGGGCACCATGATCGAGATCCCGAGAGCCGCTTTGCTGGCCGACGAGATCGCCAAGGAAGCCGAGTTCTTCAGCTTCGGCACCAACGACCTGACCCAGATGACCTTCGGCTTCAGCCGTGACGACGCCGGCAAGTTCCTGGATGCCTACTATGAGAACAAGATCTATGAGAACGATCCCTTCGCCAGACTGGATCAGAACGGCGTTGGCAAGCTGATCAAGATGGCGCCGAAGGCGGCCGCAAGACCCGCCCCGACATCAAGCTGGGCATCTGCGGCGAGCATGGCGGCGACCCGACCTCCGTCGAGTTCTGCCACAACATCGGCCTCAATTATGTATCCTGCTTTTTAGGGCAATGCCCGATATCAAAGCCCCAATAGAAAAGAGACCTTGCGGAGTAACATCTGCAAGGTCTTTTTTTGTGCTGAAAGCCCTGCAAATAGCCGAACATTCAGTAAAACAGGCAATTTATTTACTGTTCCGTGCTGATTCAAAACTCAAAAATCTTTGCCCCCAAAAACTCAAAAAGGGCTTGTCCCGGAACACCTTCACAATTTTAGTCCGGGCCTGAAAAATCAAATGGATGGCAGAGCTGAATAAAAAGCAGCGCCAGGAAGAAAATTCCCTGGCGCTGCTTTTTATTTCTTTTTCATTCCAGAAGCGCTTCACAGCTTTTACAAAGCGCTAGGTTCTATTAAAAAAGCGCGCAATTCTGCTGGAAGCCATTAAAAATATTTGGCGCAATAAAATCCGCCGGCTCCCTAGGAAGCCGGCGGACTCTTTCATTTTCGAATTTTAAATCTACAGCCTGTCCCACGGTCTTCCGCGTGTCATACGCGGGAGACGCTTCAAAAAGGTGTTTAAGAGGCTTTTCTCTTGGATTTGCTGAGGGCTACGCCGGCAAAGCTGCCGCCGGCCAGCACCAGAAGGGCCACCCAGAGGGTGAACTGAGAGGTCTCTCCGGTCTGAGGACGATTGCTGTTTTCGGAATTGCTGGAAGTAGGATCGCCAGGCTTGCTGGTGTCCTCCGGCTTAGAGGAGGTTGTCCCGGTAGCCGGAATAATGGTGTCTTCCTTGCTGATTTCCTTGGTCAGGGCCTCGTCGCTGAAATACTTGCCGCACACCGGGCAATACCAATATTCCTTATTTCCGGCTTCCGTCGCGGTAGCCGCCTTGGCTTCTGTCTTCTCCGCTTCGTGGCCCTTGGCGGCGATTACAAGCTTATCCCAGGTGGTTTCGTTCTGGCAGGCCGCATCAGTGAAATATTTGCCGCATCCGGCGCAGTACCAGTATTCCTGATTGCCGGTCTCAGTGCAGGTGGCTTCCTTGGCCTCTTTTTTCTCAGCCTTGTGAGTATGGGTGACTACACCCTCATCACCGGCAGGCAACATCCTGGTCGTTAACGGTAACATCGCCGTCGCCGGAATTCTTAACGGTAACATCGTCCGCAGTGATATCCAGCTTGACGTCACCCTTTAAAACCTCAATGGTGCTGCCGCTTTCCGCATTCGCGGCCGCCTGATTGATGGATTCTTCGCCGATATAATAGGCAGCCGCCCCGCCGGCAGCCTGGTACTTGGCAACCGCGCTGGCGCCGCCGATATATTCGTCGGCCGGCTTCTGAGCAAACGCTCCTCCGGTAATGGAGGTGCTGCCGTCGCCGCTGTTGGAAACTTCACCGGCCACGCTGCCGCCGGAAATGGTCACGTTATCCTTTTTGGTATTAGTGACGCTTCCGTTCACCACAGCGCTTCCGGAAATGGCAAGCGTCCCCGCCGCGCTATTGCTGGCCGCTCCCAGAACGATATCGCCGTTCAAGGTGCCGCCGGAAATCTGAATGTTTCCGCTGTTGCTGGAGCCGCCCATGGTGTTCAGAGCGTCGGTGCTGTCTCCGCCGGTAAAGGTGCCGCCGGTGATGGTGAGCTTACCGGCATCCATGGTATCGTCGAGATAGCCGTTCAGGATTACGCAGGAAGATCCTTCATCCGCCTGGAAATCGCCGCCGGAAATCTCAGCCTCGTTCCAGTTCAGAAGCGCGGCCTGGGCTACGTTGGTGAAGGTGCCGCCTTCTACGATCAGCTCGCCGTAGTCGTCGTTCTTGATGGTGTTCAGGCCGCCGGAGAAGGTGCCGCCCTTAATCGTCAATACGGAGGGCTGGCCGCTCTTGTTTTCCGCGCCGTTATACCAGCCGTTTTCCAGCAGACTGGAGAATTTTCCGTTTTGGGTAATGGTTACGCCGTCGTTAATGGTCATGTTACCATGGTTCACCACGGTATAATAGGAATTGCTTCCAGATGCCTCCGCAGAGGAACCCGCTTCCTTGCTGCGGTCAAAGGTGCCGCCGTTTAAAACTGCGGTTCCCTCATTCCACAGAGCGGCCTTTCCGTGGTTTTCATTATCTACCTTGCCGCTTCCCTGAATGGTCAGGGTGCCCCTTGTTGGTAATGGTGTGGCTCGCTCCGTCATTCGCCAGCGTGAAGGTACCCAGATCCAGGGTAACCGTGGCTCCTTCCGGAATCACAACATTTTCCTTCGCGTCATCCAACAAAGTGACGGTTTTCCCGTTGCCATTGTTAATGGCTTCCTGCACGGTGGCGTATTCCTGTCCGTCAACCGAAGCGACATTGCCTGTCCCGTCCAGGGCCATGGAGGGCATCGCCGCGGCGCACAGCACTGTCAGAGACAATACGCCGGTCAACAATTTTTTCAAATGCCGATACAATTTAAAATTCCTCCTTTTTTTTAATTCAGCGGACAACAGTATTTTCCACTTAAACAGCCTCGGACAAGGCCTCTTGAAAAGTCCAGACGCCATGTAAAAAAGTGTACTTTTTAACGGAAAAATCCAACTATTTGGTTAATGCGATTATATCATAATAACCAAATATTCAAGCCTCTATTGTATACTTTTGTGGACTAATTAAAATTTTGCAATATAATTATTAATTATCTGGTATAAATTAAAAAAGTTGCTCAAAAAAGTAAAAAATAGAAATCTTTAAAAGTATGGTTAGTGACTAACAGCCGGTCTGAACCAAATAAGTTGGAATTTATTCCGCATCTTTTAAAGTACACTTTTAAAGAGCAAAAAATTATACAAATATATTCATTTATGAGAATTAAATCTAAAAATTCTATGTTTTTTGTTTTATAATAATTTATAACAGATAAATTTATTGCATATTTCGTTATCCAATAAAATCAAAAAACACTTGTTCAGTTTCTTTTGGAATTTGTGACGCAGTATTGTTTCTATTAAGAATCATAGCCAATAAAAAAGAAACAAGGCTGGGCACTGTCTGCTAAAGAATCGGACAAGGATACTGGAGGCGAGGCGTATCGCAAAATGGGACGGATTTCTTTTTTGTAAACGAAAACCAAAAATAAAGGAGGAAAACATTTAATATGAAAAAGGTAAAAAAAACTATCTGCCTTACTTCTCTCCCTTTGTATGGCCTTTGTGTTTGTGGCTTCCACAGCCTTTGCGGCAGAACAAGTTGCCGACGCCGATGGGATTACCATTACTGCAGATACCACGGATGAAGCGATTGCCGCAGCTTGGGGAGAAGGGGCGGCGGCGATTTCGCAAAACGACGACGGTTCCTATACCTTTAAGCTGTTAAAGAACATCTCCCTGGCAAAATACCAAGATATTTCAATCGGTAATTTTCAGGCCGGCGCGGAGCAGCCGCGTATTATTTTAGATTTAAACGGCTGTACGCTTTCCGGCACCAGTATTGTAATTGCCAATTTAGGCAATTTAACGATTATGGACGGTTCCGCGGAGCAGACAGGCCGCATTGAATACAATGGCGGTCAGTATTTAGTCGCGGTGAATAACGTTGGTTACAGCATGACCATTGAGGGCGGCACCTTTGTTTGCAACGGCGCTGATTCAGCCGCATATAACTCGGCAATCAGCACTGCCGGCGGCGTTACCACGGTCATTAACGGCGGTACCTTCGAAGGGAACGGAGCCGGCGCGGTGATTTCCTATGGTGAAACTGTAATCAACGGAGGCACCTTCGACGGCGCTTATGGCGTTGTATCCAAGAAAACAAGCTCAGGGGAAACCGGAAGCATTGTGTTTCCGGCCGACTCGACAGCTGTAATCAACGCTTCGAAAATAGCGTTTGTCGCGCAGGGCGACGCGGCATCCGCAGGAAAGGTTTCCGCCGCCGGCGGAACCTTTAACGCGCCGGCTGTACTCGGGACAATCGGCACAGGTGTGGATAAAACGTCGGCGGCCAATGTTACCGGCGGCATTTACGCCGCTGACCCGTCAGCTTATGTCCCGGATAACAATGCTTCGATCAGCTATACCCACGAAAATAGCACCGTTTACGCGGTAGGCAAATCATCCATTGATGAAGTGGCGCAGCAGGCCCAGGCTGGGGATACCATTACTGTGCTGTCCGGAGATGTTGCTCTGGACACCGCAGATAAGGTTGTCGTAAAAAATGAGAGCACTGGAAATGTTGTAGTCAATGGTACAACAGTAGAAACGAACACAGAAGTGACCGCCCACGTTTATGATCCAAACTGGAAGCATGACAATAAAAACCACTGGCACGAATGTACGGACTGCGGTGCGAGAGCAGACGAGTCAGCCCATACGTATGGAGAGTGGAAGGAAACAAAGGCCGCCACTGAAACCGAAAAGGGAGAAAAGCAGCGCACCTGCTCTGTTTGCGGATATGTTGACATTGAGGAAATTCCAGTTTTGCCCCATACCCACAGCTTTGGGACAGAGTGGAAATCTGACAGCACGAGCCATTGGCATGATTGCGCCGCCTGCGGAGCGAAAAACGGATGAGGCGGCTCACAGCTTCAAATGGGTGACGGATAAAGCGGCTACTGCCACAGAGAAGGGTATCAAGCATGAGGAATGCACCGTCTGCGGATATCAGAAGGAGGCCGTGGAAATTCCCGCGGCGGGAACCGGAACCAGCAGTCAGCCGGGCAGCAGCCAAAACGGAAGCGGCGGCAGTGCCAGCGGGAATGTCCAAACAGGCGAATACAGCAGCCTAACCTTCTGGATCGCTCTGCTGACCATTGCCTTCGGCGGGATAATGGCAGCCGTATCTTCCAAAAAATTTGTCCGCCGCTCTTAACTCAGACTTCTTTTTCTGATTTTACATCTGAAAAGGCGTCTCCGAAGCTTTCGGAGGCGCCTTTTCTTTTGTCGATTATTCCGCGTTCTGACTTTTTACAACAGCGCCCAGCGCTTTTCTAAAAACGAAAGCCCAGGCGCTTGAGAAATGATTTCCTGCAAGCCGCGGCGCACGCTGGGCGCGGCTGCTTCCCGCAGGCTATTTTTCTTTTGTCTTTGGCTCCGCCTGTTCCGGCAAACCGGTTTTGCCCTGCTCCTGCTTTGGAGCCTTCACCCGGTTTACTGCAAAAATTCCAAAACACACCAGCGCCAAAGCGACCAAATACCGCCAATCCCACAGGTTTTCTCCCAGGCAGGCGGCAGATAGAATCACGCCGAACACCGGCGTCATAAAGTTGTATACTGTAATTTTCCCCACCGGATTATAGTACAGCAGAGCAGTCCAAATGACGAACGCCACCGCTGACAGAAGAATCATATACCCCAGCAGTAAGAATGCCTCAGGGCCCGCTGGATTCAGCCGGCCTCTCGGTAAGCCGATCAGGCACAGCACTGCGCCGCCGATAAACAGCTGCCATCCGGTAATGGTCATGGAATCCCCGTTAGAAGCGGCATTTTTACTCAGCAAGGCGCCCGCCGCGGAAGACAGCGCCGCCAGTATAATAAAGCCTTCCCCCTGAAAGGTAAAGCTGGCCTCCAGGCCGCCGACTCCCAGGTTCACCACGACCACGCCGGCGAACCCGGCGATGCATCCGACCACCTTAAACCGGTTCAGCCTGTCATCCCGGTAAAAAAGTGGGCCAGCGCTACCGCGAAAAAAAGGTGCTCACCGCGCCAAAAATAGAAGCCTTCACGCCTGTAGTGTTGGCCAGGCCTAAATAAAAGAAAACATATTGCAGAGTAGTCTGCACCAGTCCCAGCACCAGGATGCCTGCAATATTGCGCCGGTCTGGCAGGCAGGCCCGCTTTCTTTTCAGGCTGGCGAACAGAATCGTGACCAGGCCCGCCATGCCGAAGCGGATCCCGGCAAACAGCAGCTTGCTGGCGTTGTCCTCCGGAGCAATCTGAAAGAGCTCATATCCGGTTTTCACACTGGGAAACGCGCGCCCCATAGGATCCCGCACACCGCCGCCAATAAAATCACCACGCCGGTTTTTGTCAGAATGGTTTTTGTTTTTAGCTGATCCATTTTCTCACCCGCCCGCTATGCTTGTGTTATAATCCCATCATAGCACACCTTGAGAAAATATGGAACGAATCCCAAAGGATTTTTTATAACGCCCCGGATTTTCCCCAAAGCGGAAAGCACAGAGCCGCGCTCAAAAAATAATTACTTGCGGGCTTTATTCCAAAAAGCAGGCTCTAAAAACACAAGGCTGCTTTTTCATTTCTCTCACTTTGGCCTGCACGGATGTGCAGAATCCCTTTAACAAACCAGGGCCGGCCCGGACAGAAACCGGTCTGCCGTTTCTGCTTTACCGGCCAAACAGCTTCCCAATGATCCAGTCCATAGATCCGATTCTGCGGTCCGGATTTACAGACTCCAAAACGCTCTTCTGATATTGATGGTAAGCCAGCTTCGCCTCTCCCAGATAGCCGGTGGCCTCCCGCACCTTGGCCTTATAGCCCGCGCTGTAGCCCGCGATTTCCTTTTCATACTTTTCGTCTGTTCCCGGCTGGACCGCCGCCTTATAAATATCGATGATCTCATCAGAATCCCGATCCGGGAAGTATTCATGGGGCGCGGTGCTGTCAAACACACAGAGTCCCAGCTCCCGGACGGCAATCATATCCAGGCTGTTGGGGTCAAAGGCGCAGTGGTAAGCCTCTGTCCGATATCCCCGGTCCTGAGCCGCCCTTGCCAGCATCTTCAGGAAGGTGGACTTTCCCGTTCCCGGGCGGCCCTTGAGGAAATACCGCTTGGGAATTTCCTGGGTAATATTGGGAATATAATCATAAGAGCCGTTGACGGTGGCCGCGCCGAAGAACCGGTCTGCACAGCTGCCGGCGCGGTCTGTCTTTTGCCCGCCGAAAAGCTTCTCGGCGGTTTCTTCCGCAAGTTCGTCCATCGCCTCGAAATCCATGCTGGAGATAAAAATTCTTTCCCAGTCGTCGTGGATCTTCAACGCCTGGCCGAAGCAGCCGTAGGCCCTCTGAACCCGCTCCCGAGCCTTGATAGGTTCTCATCCTCCGCCAGCCGGAGGGAATAGGATTCATCCCCGTAGGCGGGAAGGTTCAGCAGCCCCGTCTTTTGTCCCGGCAGAATGATTCCCTGCAGGCTGTTGTCCAGACAGTTGTGAACCAGCTCCACCTCCTGCTCGCAGCCCAAAGCCTGAGCGCAGGCCTGGCTCACCAGCTGGGTTACCAGCAGGTCAGGATACCCATCCAGCTTGACAACCTTCTCCAGTTTTCCGAAATTAGATTCCCAAAAGCTCACAAATCCCCGGGAGCTGTTGGTATCTACAAAATAATGCAGTACGTTCTTTTCCAAAATCCATTCCCCTTTCTATCTGTAACGATCCTGACTGAAGAGGAGCGGTCCGCCGCCGGGCCTGTAGGGCCCCTGTCATGGAAGTAACATTTTATGGGCTTTGCCTCACAGGGCAGTTATGTAGACCATTTTCCCCCATGCGGCAAAATTTGGGCGCTGCTTCTCTTCAAAACGATCCTTACAGTATATGAGAAAGGAAGCTGTCTATTTCCAATTATTTTACGCGGATGCCGCCATCCGGTTCAGCATGGGCCGCAGACGGTACGCCAGCACTGACGCCAGTACAATTTTGATGGCGTCCCCAACCAGAAAGGGCACCACACAAAGAGCCAGCGCCGCCCATAGGTCAATTTGGGCGTAAATCATATACCAGGCGGTGCCCAGGGCGTAGCACCCCGCAAGCCCTGTTACCATTGCCGCGGGGTAGGCCCAAAACCGCCGGCCTGCCTTGGAAATGATCAGGCCGATAAAAAGCGCCGCCACAACATAGCCCCAAATATATCCGCCTGTGGGTCCGAGCACACGGGCGAAGCCGCCGGAAAAATTTGCGAACACCGGCAGCCCCGCCAGTCCCATAACGACGTAAATTTGGGCAGCGGCGCCCCGCGCCGGGCCCAAAACCGCGCCGGAAAGGAATACCGCCAGAGTTGCCAGGCTCAGGGGAACATCGGTAAAGGGCAGGGGGATGGCGATTTGAGATAAGACGATGGTCAGGGCCACAAACATGGCGGTGACGGTGATATTTCTGATGGAATCCTTTTTCAATGCGCTCTCCTCCAATTGTAAACCAATTATCAAATTAATAGTTTACAATTATTATAGCGGCAGCCGCCCGGCTTGTCAAGACAATCACAAAAAGCTTCAAGGCTATCAGCAGCATTTTTTCAATTTCTCCCTTTGGATAAGCGGCGGCTTTCCTTACGGAATCGAAAACAAACAAGACAAACCCGAGAAGGAATGCTGCCAGGAAAAGAATCGCCAGCGCAAGACAGATCTGCCTTTTATATTTTACTTTTTGTACTGCGGATCTGCAGCGGGGGCATTTTGAGAAAAGATAGCTCAAAAATTCCTCTCTGCTTCCGCCGCATATCGCCGCCTTTTCCACAGGGATATAGAGCCTGTAAGGAAGAAATAGGAGAAAAAAGCGCTCGCTCTCGGCAATGGAAACGATGGATTTATAATCATAGGACACCGGCGTATGGGTATCGGTAGCGCTCACGAGATAGCCGCAAAAGTTTAAAAATAAATTGTGCCGGGCTTCCCTCAGAAATCATATGGCGCCGGTAAGCGAGGCGGCTGCCGCGCTCCGCCTGGATGTCATACGAACCGCAGAGCAAAGCGGACACGCCTGATACGCAGGCACAGCACAAATAATTTTGTTCCGTTATTGCCTGCATGAGAAAGCTGAGGAGGATCACCGCCAAACAGATTAGATGAAATTTTATCAGCCACACATAGGGAGCCTGACCAAATTCCGCATATTCCTGCTTTCCCACTGGAAACTGGGCGTGGAAAACAGGCTGGGAGCTTAACGCCCGTCCGCCCTGTGCCTGGTTTCCAGCGTTTCCTGTTTTGATTTCAGGCATTTTGATTCCCCCTCTGAAAGGGCGTCTCCCATCGAAAAACAGGGCCGGCAAATCTCCTGCCGGCAGTCTCTAGGAGCCGTCCTTCTATCAGCCCTTATTCGCGGTTTCTCAATCGTGACCGCTCCCGCCCAGTCCTTCGCGCATTTTCCAGCGGAACCGTCCGCCGGCATCAGCGTTTTTTCTTACAGGAGCCGCCGGAAGCTGTTTCCCTGGCCGGAAGCCTCCGGCTTCCTTCCGCCGCTTTTTGGGAAACCATTTGAACAGCCTGTACCCTTAGACCAGTGAGAAAGCGGCCCGTTTCCCGAACATTCGGAATTTCTTTCGCCGCCCTTTTTTTCCGGGTGTTTTTGTTCAGTCGCTCCACCGGAGCGGCATCCGGCGGCAGACTGTCCGGCGCTTCTCCCGCTGTCAGCGTCCTCCTCGTGCTCCAAGCGGCCGAGGCCCTCTTCGCATCCGGAGCGGCTGGGGCAGCCCTCGCATCCGCCGCATCCGGAGCAGCCGCAGCACCGCCCTTTCTTTTTGCCTGGCGGATGATATGCCGCAGGGCCAGAACGAACAAAACCGCAAGGCCTCCTATTAATAACCAGTCAAACCAACTCATAGCTTCCTCTGTTTTCCATCTTTTGTCTTTTAGCGGAGGCCGCAGGGTTCCTTCCATCATCACCGCTTGGAACCCTATGCCGTCAGGAACGATGCCCGCATTCGGAACGGGGAAGGCAGCTCCTGCCGCTCAGCCCGCTGGAGCAGGCGGCGGTTTCTGCGCTTCGTTTTCACCCGCGTTCTCCTTCGGCCGCGGCCGCGCCCACGGCAGCTCTGCTTTTTATCCTAAAATCAGGGAGCCGGCCTGATAAATCAAGGTTCCCATAATCCAAGCAACGCCGGTCTGGAATAAAACAACCCAAAGGGAATACTTCGCGCCGCCAAGCTCCTTGCGTACAGTGTTCACCGCGGCGACGCAGGGAGTATACAATACGGTAAACGCCAAAAACGAGCACGCGGCCAGCGGGGAAAAGATCCCGCCCAGAGCAGCGGGCAGCCCGGCCATGTTGGTGCCGGTCAGCACCGCCAAAGTGCTGACTACCGCTTCCTTAGCGGTAAACCCGGTGATCAGGGCGGTAGAGGCCCTCCAATCTCCAAAGCCCAGGGGCGCGAAAACCGGAGAAATAAACCGGCCGATCTGGGCCAGCATACTGGCGGAGCTGTCCGCCACCACGTTGATCCGGGTATCAAAGGTCTGCAAAAACCAAATGACGATGGTGGCAACGAAAATCACGGTAAAGGCCCGCTCCAAAAAATCCTTGGCCTTATCCCAAAGCAGCAGGCCCACGCTTTTCGCGCTGGGCAGCCGGTAGTTGGGAAGCTCCATAACGAAGGGAACCGGCTTCCCTTTAAACGCCGTCTTTTTCAGCACAAGGCCGCTTACAATTCCCATGATGATGCCGAACACATACAGGCAGATCATAACCAACGCCTGGTATTGCTCGAAGAAGGTGACGGTGAAAACGGCGTAAATGGGCAGCTTGGCGCTGCAGCTCATAAACGGGGTCAGCAGCACGGTCATTTTCCGGTCCCGTTCACTGCTGAGGGTGCGGGCGGACATAATCGCCGGCACCGTACAGCCGAAGCCGATGAGCATAGGCACAAAGCTTCGGCCGGATAGGCCGATCTTACGCAGAGCCTTATCCATAACAAAGGCCACCCTGGCCATGTAGCCGCTGTCCTCCAAAATAGAGAGGAAGAAAAACAGCACCACAATGATCGGTAAAAAGGAAAGCACGCTTCCCACTCCGGCGAACACCCCGTCGATTATCAGGGAGTGAACCACCGGATTGATGCCGTAGGCGGTCAGGCCGCCGTCCACGGCCTGGGTCAGGGAATCGATGCCAAGAGACAGCAGGTCGCTGAGCCAGGCGCCGACCAGCCCAAAGGTGAGCCAGAAAATCAGCAAAGCATAATCGCCAGGAAGATCGGAATCGCGAAAATTTTGTGGGTCAGAAGCTTATCGATCTGAACGCTGCGGCGGTGCTCCCTGGATTCCCCGTTTTTCACTACGGTGCCGGAGCACAGCTTATCAATGAACTGGTAACGCATATCCGCCAGGGCCGCCTCCCGGTCGGTGCCCAGCTCCTGCTCCATTTCTTTACGATATGGCCCACCATGTCGATCTCGTTTTCCGAAAGCTTCAGCTTCTCCATCATGGGCCCGTCGCCCTCCACCAGCTTGGTGGCCGCGAAGCGCGGGGGAACCCCCAGCCGCTCGGCGTGATCCTCCACCATGTGGGACAGCGCGTGAATCGCCCTATGTACGGCGCCGGAGCAGAAGTCCATCCGTTTGGGCCGCTGCTTTTTCTCCGCTGTCTCCAGCATGACCCGGATCAGCTCGTCCACGCCCTCGTTTTTACTGGCGGAGATGGGTACCACCGGCACCCCGATCTCCTCGGAAAGCTTCTGCACGTCGATGGACGACCCGTTATTCCGGATTTCATCCATCATGTTCAGCGCGATGACCATGGGAAGATTCAGCTCGATCAGCTGTAGGGTAAGATACAGGTTCCGTTCAATATTGGTCGCGTCTACAATGTTGATGATTCCATCGGGATGCTGTTCCACCAGAAAATCCCGGGTGACGATCTCCTCGTTGGTATAAGGGGAGAGGGAATAGATTCCCGGCAGGTCTACCAGCGCCGCGTCCGGGTGATTCCGGATGGTTCCCTTTTTTCCCTCCACGGTGACGCCGGGAAAGTTCCCCCACATGCTGGTTGGAACCGGTCAACTGATTAAACAGGGTAGTTTTCCCGCTGTTTTGATTGCCTCCTAATGCAAAAATCATTTGAGCCGCTCCTTCTCCACTTGAATTTTTTTGGCATCCTCAATCCGGAGGGTCAGCTCATAGCCTCGTAAATGAATCTCAATGGGATCGCCCATCGGCGCCCTTTTCCGGATCATCACCTCAGTACCCGGCGTGATCCCCATATCCAAAAGCCTTCTCCGCAAAGCTCCCTGGCCGCCTACCTCAGACACTCTGGCAGGCTCTTCCAGATTTAATTCGTCCAGTGTCAAAAAAGCTCCCTCCAAACGCCGTTAATTCTGTCTTAATTGTAAGCTTAGGGAAACTTTTTGTCAATGGTTAGGTTTTACTAATCGCCAGCTCCCGCACCGCCTCTTTTATGCGGTTTTCTGAAGCATTTTGGAAGCATTTTGCCTGCCGGAAAAGCGGCGGATCGGATAGGGAAGCCGTATTTCGGCTGCTGTCCTCTGTTTGTTAAGCCGTTTCAGGAGTATTTCAGGTTCCCCATGGGGCATGTTACCAGCCCTTCAGCTCCCGGCGCAGCGCCCGGTAATTTGGCAGAAAGGACTCTACCAGCGCCCAGAAGCCCTTGGAGTGGTCGTGGTGCTCCGTGTGGCAGAGCTCATGGATGATCACATAGTCGATGACCTCCCGCGGCCTTTCCATCAGCCGCCAGGAAAGGCATATCCTGTTTTTCCCGGAGCAGGAGCCCCACCGGGTCTTCGCGCCGGTTACCTTAACTCCGGCGGGCGTTAAGCCGGTCTGTTCCGCAAGCTCCCAGGTCCGCTGGGGCAGGTATTCCTGAGCCCGCAGGCGCAAATTTTCTTCTTCCTGCGGAGTAAGCTGCCGCCGGGCGGCTGCGCGCTTGGCTGTCTCAGCTGTTTTTTGCTGGATCCAGCCCTCCTTTTGTTCCACAAAGCCGTCAATCCATTTTTTAGAAAGCCGCATGGGCGCCCTAACCTCCAGGGTCCCGTCCTCCTTTATGGCCAGCGCCACTGTTTTCCTCTTGGAGCGGATCAGCAGATATTCCCGCATGAAGCATTCTCACCTTATATCATAACGTAGTAGTGATTAGAGTCCCTCTCCAGGGACTTGCGCCGCACGGTAAGGGATGCTGTGGATGGGTATCCTCAGCCTTCCCGTATAGCCGATAAGGCCGCAAATTTTTTCCGCCGCGCGCTCCCGCTGGGCCGCGTGGAGCCGGGGGCGGCACGCAGGCCCGGTATGCAGAAAAAGCCGCCTTTCGGGCCGGCCTCCGCAGCAGGCTGCGAAAGCCGTTTCCCCTTCAGGCGGCTCTCAATGTTTATTTCAGGCGCAAAAGCTTAAGCCTTGCCGCCGCATCCCAGAACAGTCTCGATCTTGTGCATAACCAGAGACTTAATGGCGTCGCGGGCGGGGCTCAGATACTGGCGGGGATCGAAGTGGGAGGGATTTTCCGCCAGATACTTGCGGACAGCGGCAGTCATAGCCAAACGCAGGTCAGAGTCCACGTTGATCTTGCAGACGGCCATCTTAGCGGCCTCTCTCAGCATATCCTCAGGGATACCGATAGCGTCGGGCATTTCACCGCCGAATTGATTGATCATCTCCACATACTCCGGAATAACGGAGGAAGCGCCGTGGAGCACGATGGGGAAGCCAGGCAGGCGGTCGGAGACCTCCTTCAGGATATCGAACCGGAGCTGGGGCTTTTGGCCGGGCTTGAATTTATAAGCGCCGTGGCTGGTGCCGATCGCGATGGCCAGGGAATCCACGCCGGTGCGCTCTACAAAATCCTGCACCTGAGCGGGGTCAGTGTAAGAAGCGTCGGCGGCGCTGACATTGACGGCGTCCTCGATGCCGGCCAGACGGCCAAGCTCCGCTTCCACGGTTACGTTCCGGGGATGGGCGTAGTCAGCGACCTTTTTTGCCAGCTCCACGTTCTCCTCATAGGGCAGATGAGAGCCGTCGATCATCACGGAGGTGAAGCCGCCGTCGATGCAGTCCTTGCACAGCTCGAAGGAAGAGCCATGATCCAAATGGAGCGCGATGGGCAGGCCGGTTTCAATTTCGGCGGCCTCTACCAGCTTGGTCAGATAGGTGTGGTTGGCGTACTTACGGGCGCCGGCGGACACCTGAAGAATCACGGGAGCGTTAAGCTCCTTGCAGGCTTCGGTAATTCCCTGCACGATTTCCATATTGTTCACATTGAATGCGCCGATGGCATAGCCTTCCTCGTAAGCCCTTTTGAACATTTCTCTTGTGTTTACCAGAGGCATTTTGAAATCACTCCTGTTTAAAATTAACCTCCGCGGGCGATTCGGGCCTTTCCCACGCCCCGCACCGTTTGTAAAAATGCGGAAAAGCAGAGGTTTCCAAAATTTATTATACATCATCAGAGAAAAATATAAAGACATATTGTTAAAAATCAACACAATTTCTCGTTTCTCTCAAAGTAAATTGACATTCGGCCGCTAGTTCTCTTCCGAACAATCCTTCTTTGCTAAATTTGCATGAAAAAAGCTGATATTTTGCTAAAACAGCAAAATATCAGCTCAAATTCTAACATCTTTCAATGCATATTGGAAAATGTTATCAAAAGGCTCGCCAGCAGCCTGCTTCCGCCGTCATTGTGGTCCGGGAGAAAACTCAATTGTAATTACGGATCAGGGAAACCACCCGGCCTAAAATTACCACCTGTTCGGAGATGATGGGCTGGAAGGCAGGGTTTTCCGGCTGAAGGCGAATATGTCCGTCTTCCCGGAAGAAACGCTTAACCGTCGCCTCATCCTCTAAAAGCGCCACTACAATATCGCCGTTTTCCGCCACTGGAGTTTTGTGGGCTACTACATAATCCCCGTCTAGAATACCGGCGTTGATCATACTTTCACCAACTACCCGCAGGGCAAACAGCTCCCGGCCGCGGCACTGGCTCTCATTGATGGGAAGATAGTCTTCCACATCCTCCACCGCCAAAATCGGCAGGCCCGCGGTTACCCGGCCGAGCACCGGCACCTGGACGCTTCTCTCCACGCCGGAAATGTGAATCGCACGGTTCAGTCCCGCGTCCCGGGAAATGAAACCGTTCTCTTCCAGGGCCTTTAAGTGAGCGTGGACCGTAGAAGTGGACTTCAGCCCGGTTGCCGCGCAGATTTCACGCACAGACGGCGGAACCCCGTCCTGTGAGCGCTCCCTGAGGTAATCTAATATTTTCTGCTGGCTTTTATTCAGCTTTTTCAATGAGAAAACGCCTCCTTTCCTGGTTATCCCCAGTATACCATATTATTTTTTAAAAAATCAAACAAATGTTTTTATTTTTTATTATGAGGATTTTTTAAATTTTATTTACAAGAAATTCACAACTATTTTGGCCATATGGACTATAATAAAACCGTACTCAAAAGATGGAGCCGCACCATCTTGAGTATATGTTCTACCCTCCTCAATGTACCCCTCAAGCTAAAAGGAAGAAGCCGAATCCGTTTAGGGTTCGGCTTCTTCTTTTGTGTTTTTACCATTATATTTCAGTGCCGCTGTCCGCCGGCACCGCCGCAAAAACCGCTGGCCTTCCTGTGCTTTCTTCCGGACGCTGTTTTCCGCCGGGCGGTGCTTCTTGTTGTTTCCATGGCCCTTTTCCCGGACGGGTAATTTACTTGTTCTGCTCCAGCCCGCGGCAGCTCCGGCAGGCCTTTGGAGCCTTCTGCTTCAGCCTTTTTCTTTCTCCGGCGTTTTTGCCCTGTTGCAAAATCGGGCATACGGAAGCACGGCAAAGCGCTGGATTTTCCAAAGGAAAATCCGGCTTATTTTTTTGTTTTTATTTTATTGATCCTCTTTCGAATATTACCTAAAAACCCGGCAAGAATAACCCAAGAGGTGAAATGAAATGAGCAATATGCGTTATGCATCCCCGAAAAAATCCGGAAAGGGAGGAAAAGGCTTCTTTGTAGCGCTGGGCGTCTGCCTCATCGCCGTAGGAGCCGCCGCGTTCCTTACCTACCAAAATGTCTCACAATATTTTTCCCCCGAGCAGTCGGCTTCCTCACAGCAGCCGGAGTCCAAAGCGGAATCCACCCAGCAGGCCGGCAATACGGTCAGCGGCGTCAAGGGAGACCGTCAGCAGCGCCTCCTCCAGCGAGGCGGCGTCCTCTGCGGCGGAATCAGAGCCTGAGCAGTCCGAGCCCGAGGTAAGCGATATTCCCCAGGAAGACTCCCAAGAGGATGGCGCCGCCCAGACGGCCGCCCAGACCAGCGGCATGGATTCCGTGGTTTACCCGGTAGGCGGCAACGTGCTGAAGGAATTCAGCGGCGAGGCGCCGGTGTACTCCGTCACCCTTGACGACTGGCGCGTCCACGAGGGCGTAGACTTCGCCGCGGAAAAAGGCGCGGTGGTGAAAGCCTTTACCGGCGGCCAGGTCAAGGAAATCTACGACGACCCCATGCTGGGAAAAACCATGGTGATTTCCCACAGCGGCGGCTATGAAGCCTATTATTGCGGTCTGGGTGATACCACCCTAGTCAGCGCCGGGGATTCCGTCTATCCGGGCCAGGACATTGGTTCTGTCAAGGAAATTCCCAGTGAGGTCTTAGACGCCTCTCATCTGCACTTTGGCGTGAAAAAGGATGGCGTCTGGATCAACCCCATGGACGCGCTCGCCGGCGCGGAGCAGTAAGCCTGCCCCCCGTTTCGTTTTAGGGGCACAAAACAAAATTAAATAAAAAAAGAAGAAAAGGCACGCAGTCTCTCGCTGCCTTTTCTTTTTTTGCCGTTTTACCGTTATTCCATGTGAAAAATTTTTAGGCTTCACCCGGCGCCGGCAGCGCTGCGCCTAATCTCTTTGCTATCGGCTCCGGCTGGTAATCTCCTTCAAAATTTTATCCGGAATCGGCTGCGAGGTGAGGCTCGGCACGCCAACGTAATAGCCTTGAAGGTAATCCACGCCCAAGCTTATTACGGTGTCCATTTCTTCCCGAGACTGAACCCCTTCGGCAATCACAAGGCTGTTGTTTTTTCTGGCAAAGGAAATAATATTGGAGATCATTTCCTGCCGGTTCTTATCCTGATGGCAGTTCCTCACAATGGACAAATCCACCTTAATGAAGTCCGGCCGCACAGCGAGCAGAGAGACCTCGCCGTTATATCCAGCCCCAAAGTCATCCAGAGCCACCTGGCCTCCGTGACGCTTCAAAAACGAAATTTTCTTGCGGGTATAGCTTTCCACTCGTTCCTCCTCCTCGGTCAGCTCTACTACCAGACTGCCGAGGCAAGGTCCGTACTGAGCCTCCAGCGCCTTTTTCATCGGACTCGGAAAGCCCCTGGTTGGCGATAGAGTTGATAAACAGGCGGCAGTCCGGCGGTATATTTTTAAATCCGGTGAAGCTTTTCAGAGCCAAAAACCAAGTCAGCCGCTCGATCTGATAAAGCTTACCCTGGCTTTTCGCGAGGGAAAGCACCTCTAAGGGCGTTTCCAGAGAGGTGAGCCGGGGGCGCATCAGCGCTTCATAGCCGAAAACCTGGCCGGTGCGGGCGTTCACGATAGGCTGGAAATAGTAATCCAGAAGCTCCTCCTCAATCAGCCGGTTCAGTTCCTCGCTGTTATGAAGCAGGTAAGCGGATTTTTCATAGTCGGTGATATTAAATTCCGCGAACCGGCCCTTAGTCATATTTTTTACTGAATACATAGCGAAATCCGCGTATCGGATCAGCTGCTCATAGCTTTCAGAGTCCTTAGGATACCAGGCCACGCCGGCGGACGCCCGGATCCGGAACGACGGCCGGTTAGGCAGCTCCAGGGTGGAGGTTTGAATGCTCTTTTTGCAGCCGGTCGATCCGCTCCCTGGCCTGGTCTTCCGAATCATAGCCATATAGGAATAGATAAAATTCGTCCCCCGACATCCGGGAGATTACCGCATTTTCCGGCGAACCGATCCGCAGGGCGTTGGCGGCGGCGCGGATATACTGGTCGCCGTAATCATGGCCGAAGGTATCGTTGATATATTTTAGATTATCCAGATCCATCATAATCAGAGCCGCAACCTTCATCCGGCTGCGGTTCTGAAACAGCTGCCTCATCCGGCTGTGAAATGCCCGGCGGTTCAGCAGATTGGTCAGCAGGTCGTAATCCCGTTCATACTCGATTTTCTGCTTTTCCACCATCTCCTGGGTCACATCCTCCGCGATGCCCAGCATATGCTTTGCTCGCTGTCGATCAGCTTCAGCCGCACCCAGACGATACTTCCCTGGGAATCCGTTAAACGGAAGGTTTTGACCTTATCGGTGGAAAGGGCCGGATCAATATATTCCGCGATCGGGAGCATCAGCTCCTTAAACCGGTCCAGAGGAAGATACTGCAAGCCCTTCTCCTGGCCGATCAGGAAGATTTTGAAAAAATTGGTGGTGAAGTATACCTCCCGGCCGCCGATGGTATACTCAAAGGCACCCAGGGGAAAGCTGGCCATTTCCACAATCTGAGAAAGCTTAGAGGCGGAATCCGCCACCTCTTCGCCTAAGGTTTCAATCGCGTTGGTCAGCTCGTCGAATTCCCGGATGTGGATCCGCTGGAACCGTACCGGCTGCCTGGGATTCAGCCCCGGACCTGATTCACCAGAGACTGAATCGGATGGGTGGTCGATCGGATGGTAAGGAAGATACTGGCGGCGCCGATGAGCAGGGTCAAGGCGACGGCCAGGAAAAAGGTGGTGCGGGCCGAGTCCGCGGCGCCGAAAAGATACCGGTTTTCAATCACGCCCATCAGCACCCACTGGTCGTTTTCAAAGGGGGCGTTGTTGTTATAAAGCTTCATCTGCTGAACACAGGCATAGGTGGTATCGGTAAAATTGCCGTTATCCACCAGGGAGAAGCAGTTCTCCCTGACCGGCTCGCCGGCGGTGAGAACGCCGTCGCCGCCGGAATACAGATAGGTATACAGCGGGCCGGTAGACATAACAGGAACATATTGGTTAGAATCCGGCTGGCGGACCGCCAGCACGTAGGACACGTTGGTCTCTTCTGAGAGCTCCGTATAGGGCAGCAGCTTGCTTAGATAATCCAGGGTAATTTCCACCCCCAGTACGCCGTAAACCGTTCCATCCGGCGCCCTTAGGGGCATCGAATAGGTGATGACCGGCACGCTCCGCTCATCCAGATAAAAGGGCTTGCTCCAGTAGCCCAGCTCTTTTGGTTCCGCCTCCGGATAGCTTTGGGCCGCCCGGATGGGATTCTGGTAAAACAGGTTCCTCTGGTCGTTTTCTCCGCTGAAAAGAAAGACCGGATGCCATTCAGAATCCATCGGGATCCCCAGCTCCTTGGTAATGGCGGTCGGAGCCCGCTCGATCAGGATATCCGAGTTGTCCTGGGAGGTGGAGGAGGGGTCCATATCCCGAAAGTACAGCCCGTTTTTTACTGTGCCGCCGTTGTCATCCACAGCCGGGGAGCCTTCCAGCACCAGGAAAGCTCCCGTCACGCTGTTGCGGCGCAAAAGCTCGATCACATCCTCGGCGCTGTTCCTCAGCAGCTCCACCGCCAGATCGGAATTGGTTTCAATTTCATCAAAGCCGGCGTTGTTTTTTTCCAGCACCCGGGAAAAATGCGCCTCAATCTTCTGCTCGGCTTCCGTCAGGTTGGACCACCGGGAAATCATTTCATACTCTAAATAGTTTTTTCGGGTAATGATCTTCTGGTTGAAAATATCATAAGAATTCTCACTCAGCCTTTCAATGGCGCCGCTGCCAATGATAGAACCGGTGATCAGCCCTGTTTGCAGCAGCAAAACAACGCCCATCACCAGAAGCATTCTGGCGCCTATGGAGCTTTGGCGGAATTTTCCTTTCATGCTTTCTTCCAGCTTTCCGGTTTATTGAATGGATTCCTCCAGCTTTCCGCGGAACTCCTCGAGCCAGCTCTGAAAGCTTTCCTCCGTGGTAAACTGAGCGGCGGCCTCCTTGCGGGTCATTCCTCCGTCCACCAGAGCCTGAATTTGCTCCAGGTCGGCCTGAGCCCGGTCGGTCATGCAATATTCCAGCACGTTCCTGGCGTTGGTTCCGTTTTCAAATGCTTTATTGGTATAAAGGGTATAGCCGTTCACCACGTCGATGGCCACGGTTAAGGTCTTTTCCAGCGCTTCCCCAGCGCCGCTTAGCTCGGCGGCTTCCAGAGCCTTCAGGCTGTTGGCCTCCTTTTTTCACCGGCAGATAACCGGATTCTGTAGAAAATTGCAGGTTTCTCTGGGCGTCGGTAAACCACTTCAAAAACTCCACCGACGCGTATTCCCGCTTTTCGTCCGACTTCACCACCACCATGCCGGCGCCCTGCTGAACCGCGTAAGGCGACCCGTCCTTAAAAAACAGGCGGCGGCAGAACCAGGGTTTCAATCTGATAGCTTTCTGTATCGTTTATGGTCACCTGGGTGGGAAAATAGGCCGCGCCTGAGGTCGAGCCTACCAGGGCGATCAAATCTCCGGTCTTCACATCGTCGGAGCGAAATTTCCCATAGGCGCCAAAATGCCCTTGTACCATAGGCACATAATAATTTTCCCACAGCTTTCTCAGGGTATCCCTCATCCGTGTCAAAGGTTACCCTTCCGTCCTTCACCGCGAAGATCTCGTGGCCGAGCTGCTTGCGCCGGTGATAAAATAATTAGCCACCGCGTCCCTTCCGAAAAACGCTTTGCCTCCGGACCATTCGTAATACTGGGCCGCGGTTTGGGTCACGCCCTCCACAGTGGATAGGGAATCCAGGCTGGCGCCGGTATCAGCGGCGAATTTATCCCAATCGGTTTTGTTCAGCATGAACACCTCTGTGGATTTCGCCACCGGGAAAATTTTTAGGTTTTCCTCTTGGTCGAACCGGCCCTCGTCGATATATGCGTCCACGTACTGGTCCAGCTCCTCCTGGGTCATATAAGAATCCAGCGGCGCCACCAGGCCCCTCTGGTCCATGGCATAAGCGGTATCCACATAGGCGGAGAAAATATCCGGAATTTCACTGGCGCCCACCTTTTTATCGGCGGCGTCCGTCACCTTCTGGATCAGGTCGTTCACATTGCCCTGGCTGAAAGCCTCCACCACGATGCCCTTTTCGCGGCCCACCGTCTCGTTAAACTCCGTTACCAGGGAGTCAAAGGCTTCCTTCTGCGCGCCGTTATAATAGTGCCAGATTTCGATGGCGGTCGGTGAGCTGGGATCCAGCTGAACCTGAGGCGGCGCGCTCTGGCAGGCGCACAAAGGCAGCATTGCGGCCGCGGTCAGGGCCGCGGCGGTTCTTTTTTTTAATTTCATGATGATTCTCCCTGTTGCGGCGGTACGCTCTTATTTGCTCCTGTCCGAAAAAGGCCTATTCGGCCCGCCGGCTTCTAAGGGCGTCCGCTGGTTTTCGTTTGCGGCTTCCATGGTTTTAGGCCGTTTGCGGCTTTGGCTCCGCTAATGGTATGAAGCCATTATACCATAGGCCCATCCCGTTCGCAATGAATCTTAATTTTTTCTTTTCCGTCCGCCGCGTCCCAGCCTGTGAAAGGTTTTCCTCCGGAATAATAATATTCCCTCTTATCCCTGCATAAACATTAGCAAACGTATTCATAAAGGGAGGGTACAGGGTGAAAGGCATTGTTGAGGAAAGAGCCATCGAACTAGGGGAATATATTATTGAAAGCAAAGCCACCGTGCGCAAGGCCGCGAAAAAATTCGGCGTCAGCAAAAGCACCGTACATAAGGACGTTGCAGAGCGTTTAAAATATGTGGATCCCCAATTATATAAACGGGTGAAAACGGTTTTAGAGATCAACAAGGCCCAGCGGCATATCCGCGGCGGCTTGGCTACCAAGCAGAAATACTCGGCGGAACGCCTGACCGCCAGGAAATAGCCGCGGGGAGGCTCTCCACAGAAAAAGGCTTTCCGGGACTCCAAAGGAGTCTTTGGGGCCTTTTTAGCTTTTTATTAGGCTCCTATAAGCATAACCCGCCGTTTCCGGCTCAGCCGCCTTCCGATTTACGGCCGCCGCGGTTTGTTATGCGCCGGCGCCTTTTTGGGGGCGGCGGAAGCAGAACGGCAGCATTGCCAGGAAAACCAGAAACGTCAGCGCCTCCGCGCAGGGCACGGCCAGCCACACGCCGGTAATACCGAACAGCCGCGACAGCAGAAGCACCGCAGGGATCACCGCCGCGGCGCCTCTTAAAGCAGAGAGGAGAAAGGCCGGGCCTCCCTTAGACAGGGATGCCAGATAGGAGGAGGCCAGGATATTAACGCCCATCATGGGAAACGCGAGAAAATAAAGGGGCAGGCCCTGGCTGGCCAGGCGCTCCATTTCCAGGTTGTTTTTCCTGATTGAAGATACCCACGACAGGCTGGGAGAAAAACCAGCCTATCCCTAAGAAGAGCAGGCCGAAAGCTGCCGCCGTGATGACGCCGTAATGAAAGATCTGCTTCACATGCCTCATCTGTCCGCTGCCGAAGCTGCGGCTGACGATAGGCTGGATCCCCTGGGCCACGCCGGTGAAGATGGAGACCACGATCAGCGCCAGATTCGCGATGATTCCATAGGCCGCCACCCCCACATTGCCCGACAGGGACAGGAGAATCTGATTAAAGAGAAGCATGACGATCCCGGAGGAAACCTCTGTAATCAGGGAGGAAACCCCCAGGGAAAGGATTCCCCGGGCTTGTTTGCCGTTCAGCGGGCACCGGACAGGCCGGAAGCTGTTTTTTCCGCGGAGAAAGTGGGTGGAGGAGATGAGGAGTCCGATGCAGGGAGCCACGCAGGTAGCCAAGGCCGCGCCGAACATCCCCATGCCCAGAGGGAAAATAAAGACGTAATCCAGCACCACGTTGCTCAGGCAGCCCACCAGCATGGCGGCCATGGAAAGGTTAGGCTGTCCGTCGTTGCGGATAAAGCAGACCAGCAGGTTGTTAAATAAAAACAGCAGGGAAAAGGTGAGGAGAGTCCTCAGGTAAATGCTGGCAAGCTCCTGCACCTGTCCGGAGGCTCCCAGGGCCCCGGCGATTTCCCAAGAGAACAGAAGCCCCGCCGCAGTGAAAAGGATTCCTAAAAGCGCCGCCATTCCCGCAGCGTGAGTGAACACCTGGTTGGCCTCGTCCTCCCGGCCCTCGCCCCGCAGAATGGAATACCGGGTGGCGCCGCCCATGCCTACCATCAGCCCTATGCCGTTGAGCAGGCTGTAGGCTGGCAGCGCCAAATTCAGCGCCGCGATGCCGTTGCTGCCCACACCGGCGGAAATAAAATAGGTATCCGCCAAAATATAGCAGGACAGCCCCGCCATGCTCAGCACGTTCAGGGATACGTACCTGGCAAACTGGCTGAAAATTGTTCCTTCCTTATTCACGCGCGGAGTCTCCTTTCCCATGATAAATCTGCCGTAAATCCGCCGCGCGGCCGCGGGCCCCCGCCGGCAAGGCCGCCTGCCCTTCTGACCGCCTTAGCCCCTGATACGGCAGAACCGCGGGACTTCTTTCGGCTTTCCTAAAAACCAGGCGCCCCGGCCTTCCTTTGGAAAGGCCGTTCAGCGCCCATATCATCTTTATATTTTCTTAATCCTACAGTCCTTTTATCCTATCACGGCAAATTTTTTGTTGTCAAGGCGCTGGCGGCCGCGAAGGACCTCCATATCCATATTGATTTCACCGGCTCTTCCGGATAGACGCGGATAGGCCGTTACCGCCTTGTCCGGCTGTGCCGCGATAATACAAACAGGATATTTTTAGATAATTATTACCTTCTGTTTCTGCAAACAAGGGACGGAAAATCATAAGATGATTTTCCGCCCCTTGTGATCTTACGGCGGCAGCTTCGGCCTCAGCCGCTTTATTACAGATGGAACCGGTATTCGGTGGTATAATGGTACATTTCGCCGGGGGAGGTAAATCCGCCGGGAAATTCAGGATGGTTGGGGGTATCCGGGAAGAACTGGGTTTCCAGGCACACGGCGGCGTGGGCCGGATAGCTTTTTCCGCCCTTGCCCGGCACGGGGCCGGCGCTGTTGGCGGTAAAAAGCTGTACGCCGGGCTTATCAGTGTAAACATCCATCTGAATCCCGGTTTTCGGGGAGGACAGGGACACCACCCGCCTCATGGTTCCGTCCCAGCTGTTGACGACGTAATTCAGGTCGTAGCCGTTGTTGGCCTTCAGCGCCGGGTCATCCGCGCCGATCTCCTGGCCGATGGCCTTGGGAGAGGTAAAATCAAAGGGAGTTCCCTTGACCGGCACCAGCTCCCCGGTGGGAAGCAGAGCCTCGTTGGCCGCGGTATAGCAGCCGGCGTCCAGCCAAAGCACGTGGTCCAGGGCGGTTTCGCCCTCGCCGGAAAGGTTGAAGAAGGAATGGTTGGTCATATTCACCGGGGTTTTCTGATCCGTGGTGCCCCGGTATTCTATTCTTACTCCATTGTCGGCGGTCAGGGTATAGGTCATTTCCATGGCCAAATTTCCCGGGAAACCGTCCTCCCCGTCGGGACTTTCCACACGCAGCGTCACTGACGGCTCGCCGCCGTCCTCCTCCTTTACCGCCTGCCAGACCCGGAAGGTCAGGCCGTTTCCCCGTGAAGGGTGTTGCCGTTTTCATTGGCGGTCAGGTGATATTCCCTGCCGTCCATAGTGAATTTGGCCCCGCCGATCCGGTTGGCGTAGCGGCCGATCGGCGCCCCGTAGTAGCAGGCGGCCTTTACGTATTCATCCAGGGTATCGAAGCCAAGCTCCACATCCCGGGCGATTCCCTGGCGGTCCTTCACCAGCAGGGACTGGATAATGCCGCCGTAGGTATAAAAGGTCATCGCCAAGCCGTTTTCGTTTTCCAGAGTATATTGGGCGACGGCTTTTCCGTTTACCGTGCCCGCTTCCTTTTTGTAATCATTCCTTTGTTTCCTCCTGTAGATTAATGGAGATGCCAAGCTCATCCAGCTGCTTTTGATCCACCGGCGCCGGAGACGCGGTCATCAGCTCGCCGGAATTGGCTACCTTGGGATAAGCGATCACATCCCGGATGCTGTCGCATCCCAGCATCAGCATCACCAGCCGGTCCAGGCCGAAGGCCATGCCGCCGTGAGGCGGCGCGCCGTAGCGGAACGCGTCGATCAAAAAGCCGAACCGTTCCTGGGCCTCCTCCTGGGTAAAGCCCAGCGCCTTAAACATCCGCTGCTGCAGCGCCGGGTCGTTGATCCGGATAGATCCGCCGCCGACCTCGTTGCCGTTGAGCACCATATCGTAGGCCCTGGCCCGCACCGCGCCGGGATTGGTTTCCAGCTGCTCCAGATCTTCGTCGTTGGGGTGGGTGAAGGGATGATGCTTAGCGACAAACCGGCCCTCCTCCTCGTCGTATTCAAACAGAGGAAAGTCGGTGATCCACAGAAGATTGGGCCTGCTTTCGTCAATGATTCCCATCTGCCTGGCGCACTCGCACCGCAGGGCGCCCAGAGTGTCAAATACTACCTGGGGCTTGTCGCTGGCCACAAGGAACAGCAGGTCGCCGTTTTCCGCCTCCAGCGCCGACCTCACCCCTGCGGCTTCCTCCTCCTTCAGGAATTTTTCGTAGGAGGAGCTGGAGGAACCGTCCTGGTTCAGCTTAGTCCAGGCCAGGCCCTTGGCGCCGTAGGCCTTGACCCATTCGGCCAGCTTATCGATCTCTTTTCTGGTGTAGCAGGCTCCGCCCTTTACATTGATGCCGCGCACGCTTCCGCCGGCGGAAACAGCCCCGGCAAATACCCGGAACTCGGTGCCCTTCAGGACTTCCGTCAGGTTTTTCAGCTCATAGCCGAACCGCAGGTCCGGCTTATCGGAGCCAAACCGCTCCATGCCCTCGGCGTAGGTCATCCGGGGGAAGGGGGTCTGGATTTCCACATCCAGCACCTCCTTGTAGACGGTTTTCACGAAGCCCTCGGCCATGGACATAATATCCTCCTCGTCGATGAAGGACATTTCCAGGTCGATCTGGGTAAATTCCGGCTGCCGGTCGGCCCGCAGGTCCTCGTCCCGGAAGCACCGGGCGATCTGCATATACCGGTCGAAGCCCGCCAGCATGGTCAGCTGCTTATACAGCTGAGGGGACTGGGGCAGGGCAAAAAGCTGCCGGGAAACACCCGGCTGGGCACCAGGTAGTCTCTGGCCCCCTCGGGGGTGGACTTGATCAAAATAGGGGTTTCCACCTCCACAAAGCCGTTTTGGTCGAAATAGTCCCGGGCGATTTTCACGATCTTATGCCGGGCGATAATCTTATCCTGCACGTCGGGGCGGCGCAGATCCAAATAGCGGTATTTCAGCCGCAGCTCCTCCTTGACCTTGCTGTCCTCGGTGATCTCAAAGGGAGGGGTTTCGCTTTTGGAAAGCACCCGCAGGTCGGTGACCTCGATCTCCACCTCGCCGGTGGGGATCTCCTTGTTTTTGCTGGAGCGTTCCCGCACTACGCCCTTGGCCGCCAGCACAAATTCTGCCCGGACGCCGAAGGCCTTGCCGAAAATTTCCTTGTCCGTGTGGTCGTCAAAGGCCAGCTGTATAATGCCGGTGCGGTCGCGCAGGTCGATGAAAATCAGCTGTCCCAGGTCGCGCTGCCGCTGGGCCCATCCGCATACCACAACCTCCTTGCCCACGTCGGAAAGCCTCGGCTCTCCGCAGTAGTGGGTTCTTTTTCAGTCCTGTCATCACTTCTGCCATATGATTTCTTCCTTCCGTTTTCCTGTGATTTTCCCGTGGTTTTTTGTCGGTATCGATTTTTCACAGGCCGTCAGAGGGCCTGCCTGTTCCGAGCCTTCTTTGCGGCGCATTTGTTTTTTTCCGGGCTGTCTGCCAAAACGCGGCCCGACGCCGTGTGCCAGTCCGCGCCGGAAGCCCGTTTCATCCGCTTATAAGCTCAGACTGCTTTGCGCGTCGAAATAGATCTGGGTAAACTCGTCCACAAAGCTTTCCCCAGAGATCTCTTTCTGTTCGCCGGTGGCCATATTTTTCACCTTGGCCTTTTGCTCCTCCAGCTCGCTGTCTCCCAGCACCAGGCTGAACTTAGCTCCCAGCTTATCGGCGTATTTCATCTGCTTTCAGGCTCCTGCCCACCAGGTCGCACTCGGCGTTCAGGGAGGTGGTCCGCACCAGCTCCGCCAGCCGGAACGCCTGGGCCTTGGCCTTATCACCCAGAGAGGCCACGTACAGGTCGCAGGTTGGGGGCGTTACCGCCGCCAAAGCGCTGTCAGGCTGAGCGAGCACCAGCATCAGCCGTTCCAGGCCTAAGGCGAAGCCCAGCGACGGCATGGACGGCCCGCCTATTTCCTCCACCAGGCCGTCATAGCGGCCGCCGCCGCACACAGTGCCCTGAGCGCCGATGCCGGTAGAGACAAATTCAAACACGGTCTTGGTATAATAATCCAGGCCCCGGACAATCGTGGGGTTCACCGTATAGGCAATTCCCATGGTATCCAGGCAGGTCTTGACGCCTTCAAAATGCTCCCTGCACTCGCCGCACAGGTAATCCAGCATGACCGGCGCGCCCTCGGCGATCTTAGAGCAGACCGGGCTTTTGCAGTCCAGAATCCGCATAGGTTCCTATCCAGCCTGCCCAGGCAGGTTTCGCACAGCTGGTCTTGATAGCCCTGAAAATACTCCTTCAGCGCCTTGTGGTACTCGGCCCGGCATTTCGGGCATCCGATGGAGTTGATCTCCAGCGACAGGTTTTTAACTCCCAGCACGTCGAACACAGATTTCGCCAGGCAGATCACCTCGGCGTCCGCCGACGGCGCTCCGGCGCCGAATACCTCCACGCCGAATTGGTGAAATTCTCTCAGCCGTCCGGCCTGGGGCTTTTCATACCGGTAGCAGGAGGTAAAATAGTACGCCTTGATGGGCAGGCTTGGGGTTCTTTGCCGCGGCTTTTTTGCCAGCGCTTTGTCTTGGTTCTTTGCCGTTCGGTTTCAGCTTTTCCTTTCGCGCATGGCGCGCCCTGCTCAGGGCGGGCGCGTCGTCCTCCGCTGTAATTTTTTATCCTTCCGCACGCGTTTTTCACCCTGTGGAAAACACGGGCCTGCCCATTTTGCCGGTTGTGCCCGTCGCGCAAAGGTTGTGCCGGCTTAGGATGCCGCAGTAAGCGATACAAAATTGCACCATAAGTTCTTTTTTTTTCGCGTCATGGGAAATCAAAGCTATATTCATTTCAACAGTTCCCTCCTAAAAATAGAATGATCAAGAGAATGACTAATTATGAAAATGGAGCAAAGGAACATTTTCCCCTTCGAAACGGGCGGCCACCCGGCCGAACGCCTGCGCGGCAGGAGCGTTTTTCGCGTTTACAATGGGCTTGCCGTGAACCACAGCTTCCACCACAGACAAATCCTCGGGAATAATTCCCAGAAGCTGCAGTCCAGTTTCATCAATCACTTGGTCTAAATCCTCAAAGCAGTTGAGCCGGCGGAAGCTTTTTTCCGAAAACCGGCTGATCACCAGGCGGGTTTCCTGGATGCCGGCTTCCCGCAG
>VOFI01000560.1_pt1 | contig 50000 bp, 45 predicted proteins | sample 5384131 | NCBI WGS metagenome assembly VOFI01 (sample SAMN12384728, study PRJNA508395) | human gut metagenome | isolation source: healthy gut H | host: Homo sapiens
CTTGGCGATGCTGACGCCGTCGTTGGTGATGAGGGGAGCGCCGTACTTCTTATCCAGAACAACGTTGCGGCCCTTGGGACCCAGCGTGATCTTTACGGTATCGGCCAGAGCGTCAACGCCGGCCTGCAGAGCCTTGCGGGCTTCATCGCCGCGCATAATGAGCTTAGACATAATTCATACCTCCGAATTTTTCTTAAAGTGGGGGACTGCGTCCCCCCTTTGCCCGTAAAGGGCACGCCGCATCCGTAAAGCAGCAAAGCTGCTAACGGCTGCGCAGTAGATTTCCCCTCGCCAGTTTGTGAACTGGCGACGCCGTCCAGGACGGCTGGGGTCAAGGAATTTTTGCCACGCACATGTCGCGGCAAAAATCAATTCAAGCATTTTGTCAGGACACATGCCCCACCGTTCCTTCATCCCCTTCCGGAGCAAACCAGCGAAGCGTTTGTGCCGGAAAAACGAGGAGCAGTGGAACGAGCGAGCTTTGGCCGCAAGGCCGAAGCGAGGGATGTGCAGCTTGTGACGAGTTACTCGACGATGGCCAAGATATCGTTCTGACGGACAACTACGTACTCCACGTCCTCCAGGGTCACCTTGGTGCCGGCATACTGGCTGGTGATGACCTTATCGCCGGGCTTCACGGTCATGGTGACTTCCTTGCCGTCCACCACGCCGCCAGGGCCAACGGCAATGACCTCGGCCACAGAGGGCTTTTCCTTAGCGGAGCCGGTGAGGATGATGCCGCCCTTGGTGGTCTCCTCGGTCTCTACCATTTTCAGGATCACACGATCAGCTAAAAACGCCATCGTCCATTCGGGCCTCCGGCACCGGCGTGGAGCCGCCGCCGTAATACCGTCCGTTGCACATGGACACCAGAGCAAAGTCATCCTCGATGACCTCGTCATCCAGCGTTACCCGCCAGTGCTGGCCAATGCCCCGGAACAGGAAATTCACCGCCACGGCGGCCAGATAGCTGCCCCGGCCGCTGAGAAAGGGGGAATCCCCCAGCTCATGGACGCTCTCCGCCACCCGGGCGTCAATGCCGCTGCAGGCAATGGTCAGACATTGGCGGCCGTTGCAGTCGATAAGGTCCAGAGGATGGACCTCCCCGTCCCAGAGGTTTTCCGCGTCCGTAAACTTGGCGGCGTCCGGACCGAAGTTTTTCAGAAAATCGTTGCCGGTCCCGATGGGGATGCAGGTCACAGCCGCATTGTCAAAGCCTGCCGCACCGTTGACCACCTCGTTCAGAGTGCCGTCCCCGCCGCAGGCGTAAAGCCGGACCTCCTCCCCGGAGGACACCAGCCGTCGGGCGATCTCCTCCGCGCCGCCGGACCGCTGGGTCAGCAGACATTGGCAAGTCAGGCCATGCTGCCGCAGACGGTCCGCCATTTCATAAATGCGGCCCGTCTGGTCCTTTTTCCCGGCATGGGGGTTAATGATGAAGATATGCTGCACGGGTGACCGCTCCCCTTTCAACCGAAACCGTCAAATTCTGATTACAAATTGTCATTTTTGCCCGCATGATTGCTTTTTGTATAAAATTCTCCGGTCATCTTCCGTACATAAAGGCGTCGCACTTGATCATGTTCCCCACAAAATCTTTGATTTTGCGGGGGCCCCGGATCTTACCTGACCGGTCAGGCAAAGCCCGCCCGGTCCAAGGTTTTGTCTGCGGCAAAACGCTTGCGCGCCGTTGACGCGGCGTCGGCGCGCTGCGCCGTTACGGCATGATCTCCGGTCATCTTCCGTACATGAAGGCGTCGCACTTGATCATGCCGTTGTAGAGCTTGCGCTTTTTGTCGGCGGGTCGGCCGAAGCACCGCTCAAATTCCGTGTGGGAGCTGAGCACCAGCACTCGCCACTTGGGAGGCAGATCCCGGAGGGCTGCGCCGAACATTCGATACAGATCCTCGGCCTCCTTCTTTTCCAGCAGCCGTTCGCCGTAGGGCGGGTTGGTCACCAGCTGACCGTATTCGCTGTCCCGGTGGAATTTTCCCGCATCTGCCACTTCAAAGCGGATGCAGTCCTCCACACCGGCCAGCTCCGCGTTGTGCCGCGCCAGCTCCACAGCGGCGGGGTCAATATCGCCGCCCCAGATGTCATAATGGCCGTGGAATTCCTTATCCATGGCCTCGTCACCGGCCTCCAGCCACAGCTTGGAGTCCATGTTTTTCCACTTCTGAGCGGCGAAGCTGCGGTCCAGGCCGGGGGCCCGGTTCTTGGCAATGAGGGCCGCCTCGATGGGGATGGTGCCGCTGCCGCAGAAGGGGTCGCAGAAGGGATCCTTTCCCCGGTAACGGGAGAGGGTCACCAGCGCTGCCGCCAGCGTTTCCCGCAGGGGCGCACCCATGTTTTTAGCCCGGTAGCCCCGCTTGTAAAGGCCCTCGCCAGAGGTGTCCAGATACAAGGTCGCTACATCCTTGATGATGGAAAACTGGATCTGATACCGGCTGCCGGACTCCGGCAGGGTCTCCACGCCGTACTTCTCCCCCAGCCGCTTAGCAGACGCCTTTTTCACGATGGACTGGCAGGCGGGGACCGAGTGGAGCTGGGAGTTCAGGGAATAGCCCTTTACAGGGAACTCGCCGTCCCGTGGGATATAATTCTCCCAAGGCAGGGCGTAGACCCCCTGAAACAGCGCCTCGAAATCACGGGCCGGGAAGGAGCCAAGCTCCATCAGCACCCGTGCGCCGCAGCGGAGGTTGACGTTCAGTCGGGCAATGTCAGCCAAAGTTCCTTCACAGTGGACCCGGCCGTTTTCCGCCCGGACATTTTTTAAGTCCAAACGGCGCATCTCGTCCGCCACCAGACTTTCCAAACCAAACAGACAGGGAACCGTCAGTGTCATGGTCCATGTCTCCTTTCAACTTTCAAAACGATATGGAATCAGTATAACAGACTGTCCGCCGATCCGCAACCGGAAACCGTGCTCCCACCGCAAATTGGAAGTGGTTTTTCGCCAAAAACTGTGCTATACTGCAAGCAGAAATGGATTTTGCAAAAAAGGAGGGTTCTTTGATGATGAACTGGATCTGGCTGGGGGCTGTGGTGGCCTTCGGCGTTTTGGAGGCCGCTACCGCGGCATTGGTATCCATTTGGTTTGTAGGCGGTGCGGCGGTGGCTCTGCTGGCGTCCTTTTTAGGTGCAGCGCTGTGGCTTCAGATTGCCCTGTTTCTGGCGGTCTCCGTGGGTATTCTGGCGGCGGTCCGGCCCCTGATGAAGCGAGCCAATGCAAAAACCGTCCCTACGAATCTGGACCGGGTCATCGGCTGTACTGCCCGGGTAACAGAGGATATCGACAACGAGGCCGGCACCGGGGCCGTGTATGTAGAGGGCAAGACCTGGACCGCCCGCAGCAGCGACGGCACGGTGCTGCCCATCGGGACCCGCGTGATCGCGGAGAGGATGGAGGGCGTCAAGCTCTATGTGAAGCCGGAGCCGATAAACTCCACGCGGCAGAGATGACCGCTTAACTGAATAAAACCCCCTGCGAGGAAGCGGCTATGCCGTTTCCCGCAGGGGGTTTTTATCTTCTATCTTCGGATGGATGCCCCATCGCGCACTCGGAAGATTTTTGTTTTGATCCGCCCCAGTACAAGAGGTTCCATTCAATTTCGGTTTGACAGGTTCCCTGTAAGCACCCGGCCAAAGCAGATCAGCGTCCCGGCCTCCGCAGCAGGCAAGGTCACATCCCCATCCGCACGGCGGCGATTCAGGGAAAACAAATGTACCGTACCGGAATCGTCCCGGTCATACTGCCGGCAAAGGACCTTGCCGTTCACGCTGAAAATACCCACATCTCCCTCCCGCAGAGGCGTGCGGCTCACATACGCCACCGCGCCGTCCTCCAGATAGGGGGCCATAGCGTCCCCGCTGATGCGGACGGCAAATTCCGCCGTCTGCGGCACTTGCTCTGTGACGGAGATCTCATCAAAATCCTCTCCCGGCACTGCGGAAACACAGCCAACCGCCGCCAGCGTGTGGTACAGGGGGATGATCCTGCCCTCGGGCCGCTCCGCCGGGAGCGGGGACGTCTCCTGTCGGCAGGCCCACAGCGCTTCGGTCACAGACTGCACCGTTTCACGTCCCAATGGGGAAAGTTCCCTGAATTTCCGCAGCAAAGTCTGTTCTTCTGAACTCAGCGCCTGTCCGCCTCCCCGGAAGCTGTCCCGAAACAGTTGATTGGGATCTGTCTCCAAGCTGTCAAACAGCCGCAGCATCACATCTTCCTTTGGAAAGCTCAGACCGTTTTCATAGTTGCTCACTGCCGAGGGGGTGACACTCCCAGCCGCCCCGCCAGTTCCCCACGGGACAGCTTCAGCTCCCCACGCCGGAATTTAATTCGTTCGCCAAAACTCATGGAAAAAACTCCTTTCGTTCTGTTCCTCGACAACTCTCGACACAGGTGTCTTAATCATAGCGAAAAAAGTGTTGCTGTCAATCCATTTTAACAAGTTTCTTGTAAAATTATTCTTGACGCCGCCGTGATCCGAAGTCGGATCGTGGAGCTGATTCGCGGTCTGACCCGGCAGGAAACGGACCCGGAAGCCGTCCAGGCCCTCAAACGCCGGGTGGCGGCGCTGCTGCCCTTATGGCAGGAGGCCCGGGATCTGGCCAGACTCACCGCTCATTATTATGACTATGATAAGGGAGGCTCACCGATGAATCAGATCAGTCTGGACGCCAAGGGCGGTCAATTTCTGGCAGATCTGTCCAACTGGCAGCGGGAAAGCGCCCCGGATAACTCTGCGGATCTGGAGCGGCTGCGCCGGAATCTGCGCTTTGCCCGCCAGCAGGTGCTCACGAAGCGGCAGCAGCAGATGCTGGAGCTTTACTACGATCAGGGACTCACCATGGGGCAGATCGCCGCCAAGCTCCATCTGAACCGCTCCACCGTCTGCCGCACACTTCAGCGGGCCAGAGAACGGCTTTATGCGTGTCTGCGTTATACCTTATAAGGACAGTTCAGTTAATCTTATAGGCGGTCCGTCTTGCGGTCCGGGAGAAAAGCCCGTATAATAGGGTCAGAATCGTTGATTTTACATCATACGCGCCCGCGCTTATAAAATCTGGTTGAAAAGGAGACCGCGATGGATATGAAACCGATCATTGTCATGGCCGGAACACCGGTAGATACCCAGATGGGCATGGACTGCCTCAGCACACAGGGATTGCCCGGCGTCTTTTGCCCGATATCAGAGGACCCCAACCAGCAGACGGCTTTTTCCAGATCTCCTCCACGGAGGAAAAGATTGACACCGTAGTCTCCCTTCTGTGCGCGGCGCAGCGGGAGCATGGCTGCGAAAAAGCCTTCATTTACTGCAATTCTCTTTCCGGCGCGCTGGATTTCCAGTTCGTTGCCCGGGAAACCGGCTTGAAGATCGTCACGCCGCTGGACGTTTACCGGCTGCTGGCGCCCAAATATCACTCTCTGGCCGTGATCGCCGCCAACGCTCAGGGCACCGCCGGAATCGAGCGGACCCTGCTCAGTGCCAACCCGGACCTGACCCTGCGCTCTACCGGACTTCTGCCTGTGGTGTTGGGGATCGAGGCCGGAGAGGACCCCGATACGCTGGTGAAACAGAACCGTCTGCCGGAGCTTGTGAACTGGTATCAGGCGTTGGGTGCAGAAGCGCTGGTGCTTGGCTGCACCCACTTTCCCTATTTCAAAGAGGCTCTCCTCCGACAGATCACCCTGCCGGTCATTGACCCCGCAGAGGAAATGCTCCGCCTGCTGAATACCTGAATGAAGAAAACACCCCGTCAGCCGCAATGCGGCTGACGGGGTTCACTTTACTTTCAGCAGGGGTTGCTGAACAGCTCCCGGCAATGCTCTGCCAGCAGCGCCGCCGTCCGTTCAATCCCCAACCGTGCGCTGTTGATGCAGATGTCGTAATTCTCCGGCAGGCCCCAGGGGCGGCCGGTATAATGCGTATAATACTTCTCCCGCTGGGCGTCGGTCTTTTCCACCAGTGCCCGGGCGGCCTTTTCGTCCAGATTTTCCAGTTCCATCCGGTGATGGACCCGCCACTCAAAGGGAGCGCAGATAAACAGGCTCAGGCAATCCACATCCTGCCCCGTCAGCACAAGATCCGCGCAGCGACCCACGATGATGCAGTCCTCCTTCTCAGCCAGTTCCCGGATGATCTCGCTCTGCATCTGAAAGAGCACATCCTCCGCCGACTGCCCCTGCTTGACCTTGGGGCCGCCCTGATAGAAGGCCTTGAACAGCCAGGGATTGCCGGCCTTTTCATCTTTATCGGCGAACAGCTCCTCCCCTACCTCGGCCCGCTCCGCCGCCAGCTTCAGCAGTTCCCGGTCATAGTAGGCAAAGCCCAGCGACTCACTGAGCTTCCGTCCGATCTCGCGGCCGCCGCTGCCAAACTGTCGGCCCAATGCGATCACATGCTTTTTCATAGGAACACACCCTCCTCGTTTTCTATGCGTATACAGCGGCAGAAGCCTTCAGCCGAAGGGCCACGCCGCGAATATAGTCCTGAAACATCATATCGATCCGCCGGGTCAGCTCCTCCGGTGTCTGGGTCAACTCTCCCCGGAGCCAGCTCTCCACCGCCCCTGCCATCATAATGGTCACCAGGCAGATCACCACTTCCACCTCCGGCGAATGGGCTGGCAGGCCATTTTCCACCGCCGTCTGCCGGACGGCCCGGTCCACGATGCTGCTGACATCCGCCTCCAGCAGCTGTTTCAAAGATTCCTTGCCCAGAGAGTCCAGCGCGCAGAGGCAGACCGCCCGATTCTGATTGATATATTGGAACAGATGCAGAAAGCCGTTCTGCCAAGGGAACACGCCCTGTTGCTGCTGCAAAAGCTCCAGCGCTTCCTTTTCAAAAGTCCAGCGCAGCAGATCGTAAATATCCGTGAAGTAATAATAGAAATGCTGCCGCCGCATCCCGCAGGTATCCATGATCTCCGCTACAGTGATCCGCTCCAGCGGTTTCTGGATCATGAGCTGCTTCAGCACACCGCTGATGGCCTGACAAGTGATCTCGGAGGTTTTATACCTTTTTCCCATCTTACAGCCCCATTCCGTTAAGTTCTGTTAAGAGTATAGCACAGGTCAAGGGGGCTGTCATTGTTCATTTACAGGCGGTTTGCATAGATTTTAAAAGTTTTTTCAGGCTCCGTCCAGTCAAAAACTGGAAAATCGCAGAATTCTGACAAATGACCAAATTTGACTGTTGCAATTCCAAATGTCCGCGGATATGATACAAGTGATTTCATGTGAATGTGCTGTTGAAACGCGCCATAGAAAGGGGACTCCCATGAGCGACCAGCCGAAAAAAAGCAATTTTTTTGAAAAATTAGCCACGTTTATCGTGGATAAACGAAACCTGATCTTTTTTCTGTACGCCATTGCCATCATCGCCAGCCTGATCACCCAGAGCTGGGTAAAGGTCTGCGACGATCTGACCCAATATCTGCCGGAGACCACGGAGACCCGCCGGGGCCTGACGCTGATGGAGGATGAGATGAAGACCTATGGCACCGGATCATCGTGTCTCATGTGACGTATGAGATCGCACGGGATCTGGCGGATCAGATCGAAGATCTGAACAACATCTCCTCCGTGGACTTCTGGGACGCGGACAAAACGGCGGATGACACCACCCTGCCCTCCGCTGCCAACAAGACCTATGAGGATTACATGCAGGGCGCCGACGCCCTCATCACCGTCACCTTCCGGGGTGAAAACGACGACCAGTCTGCCAAGGACGGTCTGGCCGCCGTGAAGGAACTGCTGGCCCCCTATGACACTTACATCTCTACCGATGTGGGCTACTCCAAATCGAAACATTGAATGAGGAAATGGGCATTATCTTAGTGGTGGCCGCACTGGTCATCGTGCTGGTGCTGCTGCTGACCTCCCGTTCCTACGCCGAGGTGCCGGTGCTGTTGCTGACCTTTGTGGCGGCGGCGCTGCTGAACAAGGGCACCAACTTTATCTTCGGCGAGATCTCCTTCGTGTCCGACTCCGTGACGGTGGTGCTCCAGCTTGCGCTGGCCATCGACTACTCCATCATCCTGCTTCACCGCTTTCTGGAAGAGCGGGAACACGCCCCGGATGACCGGACGGCCTGCATCATCGCTGTCAGCGCCGCCATTCCCTCTATCTCCGCCAGCAGCCTGACCACCATTTCCGGTCTGGCCGCCATGATGTTCATGCAGTTCCGCATCGGCTTTGACCTGGGTCTGGTGCTCATCAAGGCCATCCTGCTGAGTATGCTGGCCGTGTTCACCCTGATGCCCGGACTGCTGATGCTCTTCTCCAAGGCGATGGAGCGGACCCGCCACAAGAACTTCATCCCCCAGATCGACCGCTGGGGCAAGCTGGTCTATGCCCTGCGTCATGTGGGCGTTCCCGTATTCATCGTGTGCGTGGTGGGAGGCTTCTTCCTCTCCAACCAGTGCCCCTATGTGTATGGCGACAACGCCGTCATGACCGTCCGCCGCAATGAGCATCAGGCAGCGACGGACCGGGTGGAAAAGGAATTCGGCACCCAGAATATCATGGCACTGGTGGTCCCCAAGGGGGACACCGCCAGTGAAAAGGCTGTTTTGAAGGAGCTGAGCGGACTGGATGAGGTGGATTATGCCATGGGTCTTTCCAATGTGGAGGCCAAGCCCGGCTACTTCCTCACCGACAAGCTGACGCCCCGGCAGTTCTCGGAGATGATGGGTCTTTCCTACGAGGAAGCCTGCATCCTCTACGCCGCCTATACAGCGGATCAGGAGGATAACTACGGCCCCATCGTGGGCGGCATCGACAGCTATACCGTATCCGCCATGGATATGATCCTCTTTATCTATCAGGAGAAGGAAAAGGGCTATGTGACGCTGGATGACGAGGATGAGCGGGAGATCAATGACGCCTATACGCAGATCACCGACGCCCAGACCCAGATGCTGGGCCCCAACTACACCCGCATGGTCATGAACCTGAATCTGCCGGAGGAGGGGACCGACACCTTCGCCTTCCTGAAAACCGTTCACAGCATCGTGGAGAAATACTACGATGCCGACGATGTGTACTTAGTAGGCAACTCCACCAGCGACTATGACCAGTCCGTTTCCTTCGCCAGAGACAATGTGATGATCAGCGTCCTGTCCGTGGTATTCGTGGTTCTGGTGCTGGTGTTCACCTTTATGTCCGTGGGCCTGCCCATTCTGCTGATCTTGGTCATTCAGGGCAGTATCTGGATCAACTTCACCTTCCCCACGGTGCTGCACACCAACATCTTCTTCATGAGCTATCTGATCGTTACCTCCATCCAGATGGGCGCGAATATCGACTACGCCATCGTCATTTCCACCTGGTATTCCGACCTCAAGACCCGGATGAGCCCCAGAGAGGCCCTGATCAAGGCGCTGGACCTGTCCTTTCCCACGGTACTGACCTCCGGCTCCATCCTGTCCGCCGCGGGCTTCCTCATCGGGCAGATCACCACGGAGCCGTCCATTGTCGGCATCGGCCAGTGCCTTAGCCGGGGCACGCTGATTTCCATGTTCCTGGTCATGTTTGTCCTGCCTCAGATCCTGGTACTGGGCGACCGGATCGTGGAAAAGACCAGCTTCCAGGTAAAGCTCCCCGCAACGCCCATCGCCTCTCAGCGTCTCTCCGGCACCACCTTTGTCAATGGCCGTGTCCGGGGCCGGATCTCCGGCTTTGTGGACGCGGAGATCCACGGCGTAGTCAAGGGCGATATTTCCGCCATCATGTCCTCCGGCAGCTATGATCTGCCGGAAGGCAGCGGCCAACCGCCCGAAGCAGGGGCGTCACCGGAGGATACACCGAACACGCCGCCTGCGGATTCTGTCACCGGAAAGGAGGGGGACGCCCAATGAAACGCATTCAAAAATGGTCCGCCCTTCTCATGGCTGTGACCCTGCTGTTTACCCTGGCCGCTCCCGCTGCGCTGGCGGCTGAGAGCACCGTTACCATCAAAACCACCGAGGATTTGGCCGAATTGTCCCGGAACTGCACGCTGGATACCTGGTCCCAGGGCAAGACCGTGATCCTGGAGAACGATCTTGACCTCCACAGTATTGACTTCACTCCGATTCCCACCTTCAGCGGCACATTCCAAGGTAACGGACACACCATCTCCGGCCTGACCCTTACCGGCAGCGGCAACGTCCGGGGCTTGTTCCGCTACATTCAAAACGGCGCCACCGTTCAGGATCTGACGGTGACGGGCACCATCCACCCCAACGGGCATCAGGATGATCTGGGCCTGCTGGCCGGCAGCAACGCCGGGCGGATCTTGAACTGCATCGCCTCCGGCACCGTCATGGGTGATAATCGCATCGGCGGTCTGGTAGGTATCAATGAAACCGGCGGCGAGCTGGTGGGCTGTGCCTTCTCCGGCAGCGTTACCGGCAAGCATTCCACCGCCGGCGTGGTGGGCGAAAACTGCGGGACCCTGACCCGCTGTTCCAACAGTGGCAGCATCAACACCCAGGACTTAGAGGATGCCCCCAAGACGGACTACACAAATCTGGCCCAGCTGAACTCCATGGAAAACGTCCCGGCTTATACGGACGTCGGCGGTGTGGCAGGCTATTCCAAGGGCACCATCCAGAGCTGCTCCAACAGCGGCTCCGTGGGCTATGACCAGATCGGCTACAACATCGGCGGCATTGCTGGTCGCAGCACCGGCTGGCTGGATGGCTGTGTCAACACCGGCACCGTCAGCGGACGGAAGGACGTGGGCGGCATCGTGGGCCAGCTGGAGCCGGAGGTCTTGCAGACCTTCAGCGAGGATTTCCTCGACAAGCTGTTGGCCCAGCTGGATACGCTTCAGGATATCATGGATCGTACCGCCAACCACGCTGACAGCATTTCCGACTCCGTCCACGCCCAGATGAGCGATCTCACCGGCAAGGTCCGGGACACCAAGGACATCGCCAAGGAACTGACCGATGCCATGACGGACTGGGCCAACGGCAACATTGACGAAATCAATGAACTTTCCGCTCGGATCTCTCAGGCGCTGGACGATCTGGCAGACATTCTGGATGACACAGGCAGTGCACTGGACGCATTGGACGCTCTGCTGGATACGCTGGAAAAAGTTCGGAAGGATCTGACCGGCGGCAATGACGCGGCAGAGGATTTTCAGAAAGCCCTTACCAATCTGCGGGATGCCCGGGACGCTGCCCGGGAGACCCATAAGGCAGTCACATCAGCAGCAAAAGATGTTCTGGATGCCATCATCAGCGGTAAGGATCCTCAGGAAGCTCTGGATCATCTGAAAGACGTACTGGGGAACTACAGCACCGCCCTCCGGTTGGTCGGCACCGCTCTGGAGCAGATGCGGCAGGCGCTGAATGCTCTGCCCGCAGATATTTCCCGGCTGAAAAAAGCGCTGGAGGATTTGGGGGATGTGGAGAACGCTGCCCACAAGGCCCTGAACCGACTGGATCAGGTGGTCCGCGGTCTGGAAGAACTGACACGGAAGCAGGCTGACAAGCCTGAAATCAAAATAGATCCCATCGGATCTGATCTTACGGAAAAAGGCAGCCAGCTTCAAAACGCCATGGACGCCCTTCTGGACAGCGGTGAAGCTCTGAACCAACTGCTCAGTGACTCTGCCGACACCCTCATCGCCGATCTAAAAGCGGTCAACAACCAGTTCCGCTCCATTACGAATCTGATCCGCAGCGAAAAAAGCGACTGGAATCAGGATCAAAGCAAGAGTAAGGAAGATCAGATCCGGGATCATTTCCAGGACCTGTCCGATTCCTGCACCCCCGCCAAACAGCATGACGGCCGGATCTCCGCCTCCGAAAACAAAGGCGAGATCACCGGCAGCACAAATTTAGGCGGCATTGTGGGTTCCGTGGGAATTGAGATTGACTTCGATCCTGACGGCGATACGACCAAAGTCGGCAACTATTCTTTGGATTTCCACTACCAGACCCGCGCCCTTCTGACCGGCTGCACCAACAGCGGTACCATCACCGGTCGGAATGACTATGCCGGCGGCATCGTGGGACAGGCGTATATCGGTCAGCTCACCGATTGCCAGAGCTACGGCGCCGTCTCCACCGACGGCAGTTATGTCGGCGGCATCGCGGGCCGCTCCGACAGCAGCATCCGCCTGAGCTGGGCCAAATGCGCCCTTTCCGGCGAGGATTATGTGGGCGGCATCGCCGGTTATGGCAAAACGCTCTCCGACTGCCGCAGTCTCGTCACCGTGGACGGCGGCGCGTACACCGGTGCTATCGCGGGAGATGTGGACGAGGACGGCTCCGTGACCGGCTGCCTGTTCACCCACGAAACGCTGGGCGCCATCGACGGCATCAGCTACGCCGGGAAGGCAGAGCCCGCCGCCTTCGACGTTCTCTGCGCAGGAGACACTGTTCCCAAGACCTTCTCCCAGATGGAACTGACCTTCCGGGCGGACGGCAAGGAGGTAGCGGTAGTCCCCTTCCAGTACGGACGGGGGATCGACAGCCTGCCGGAGATCCCGGCGAAAAAGGGTTTCTCCGCTGTCTGGCCTGATCTGGACTATACCCATCTCACCGCCAGTCAGACACTGGATGCCGTCTACACACCTTACACCTCCTCTCTGACGGATGACACCCAGACCCTTCCCCAGATCCTGGTGGATGGCAGCTTCAGCAGCCGGGCCACCGTCAGCCACACTTCGGAACCTGTCTCCTGGACAGATGCGAAGGGCTCTGCCCGCACCGGCACCGCCGTTACCGTCACGGTGGACGATCCGGATATGACCGCTATCTCCTACACGGTCCACTACCGGCTCCCGGAGGACGGCAAGCGCTATGACCTCTGGGTCAAGACGGAAAGCGGCTGGGAAAAGCAGGACAGCACCGTGGACGGCAGCTATCTGCTGTTCACCTCCGACCGGGAAACCGTCACCTTCTGTATGCAGGAGCGGACCGCCAGTCCTTTGCTGTGGGTCTTGCTGGCAGTTCTGATCCTTTTGGCTCTAATGCTGGTGGTGATCCGGATCCGCAAAAAGCGGGGCCGCCAAACCATACGGAGCCGCCTGCGGAAGGCCCGTCAGAAAAAATCGTAAATATCATAAGCAAGAAAAACCGGACTGTGCGGCGCGCAGTCCGGTTTTTCTCGTCTCCCTCTCATAGATCCCGCCAAATGGGGCATACTGTTCACATGACTTTCAGCTGGGAGGCATGGTATGAACAGCAAACGGATCGGCAGGCGAACAGTTGCGCTCCAGACACCGCCCTCAGTCCTCTCCTTTGCCAACATCGGCGGACGGATGGAGGGCCAGGGACCTTTGGCCAAATATTTCGACGAGCTGTGCGACGATTCCTTTTTCGGCGAAAAAACGTGGGAAAAGGCGGAGGCCACCATGCAGCGTCGGGTTTTACGGCGAGCGCTGGAGCAGGCGGGGCTGAAGCCGGGCGATGTGGACTATGTACTGGCGGGGGACCTGTTGAACCAATGTATCGGCTCCTCCTTCGGTCTGCGGGAACTGGGCATCCCCTTTTTTGGCCTGTACGGGGCCTGTTCCACCATGGGAGAGGCACTGGCGTTGGCGTCGCTGCTCATTGACGGCGGCTTTGCGGAAACCGTCGCCGCCCAAGCAAGCTCCCACTTCTGCACCGCCGAGCGGCAGTACCGGATGCCGGTGCCCTATGGCAGCCAGCGCTCCCCTACCGCCCAGTGGACCGCCACCGCCGCCGGCTGCACCCTTCTCTCCGCCCAAGGGCCGGGGCCTTATATCACTCACGTCACCTGCGGGAAAATTGTGGATCAGGGTATCACCGATCCCAACAACATGGGGGCTGCCATGGCCCCCGCCGCCTATGACACCCTCCGGGCCTACTTTGCCGACACGCACACCGGCCCAGCGGATTATGATGCCATTTTCACCGGGGACTTAGGAGAGCTGGGTCACGAGATCGTAATGGACCTGTTTCGGCAAGACGGCGTGGACATGACCCGAAACTATGAGGACTGCGGCATGCTCCTCTATAACCGGGACCGACAGGATATGCACGCTGGCGGTTCCGGCTGCGGCTGCTCCGCGGCGGTATTCAACGGCTATCTTCTCACCGGCTTGAAACAGGGCCGCTGGCGGCGCATCCTGTTCGCCCCCACCGGGGCGCTGCTATCTCCCACCTCCAGTTTTCAGGGGGAGTCTATTCCCGGCATCTGCCATCTGGTGTGCGTCAGCACGGAAAGGTAGGGCGTATGGCATATCTTAACGCATTTCTCTGCGGCGGACTTCTCTGCGCCGTGGGTCAAATTCTGATCGACCGCACCCGGCTGACCCCCGCCCGTATTCTGACGGGCTATGTGGTCGCCGGCGTGTTCCTCAGTGCCGTGGGTCTGTATCAGCCATTGGCAGATTGGGGCGGAGCCGGGGCCACAGTGCCCCTGACGGGCTTTGGCCACGCGCTGGCCAAGGGCGTTGAAAAGGCGGTGGCGGAGCAGGGCTGGCTGGGTGTCCTCACTGGTGGTCTGTCTGCCACAGCAGGCGGCATCACCACAGCGGTAGTCTCCGCCGTGGTGATGGCCCTGATCTTCAAGCCGGGAGACAAGCGATAAGAAAACCGGGAGTGGCATAGCCACTCCCGGTTTTTCCCGCATTGTCCGCAAATTGTCACCGAATTGTTCTTCTTTTTCTGTCAAAAAACTGATATAATAAGACTTACATCTACTATTCGACAGAAAGGATCTGGTTTCTATGCAGCGTATCACCACGCTTTTCTTAGCTCTTTTACTGACCCTCTCCCTCACCGCCTGCGGCGGCCAAACACAGCCGACGCCTCCGGCTCAGGATGATGACGCTTCTCAGACGGAGACCCCCGACACCGCCCCGGAGCCTGCCGAGGAGCCGGAGGAACCCCAGCAGGAGCCATACGTCATCTCCTCCCCCACCGTTGACCGGGGCACCGTAGACGGCGTGACCTATGTACCGTGGGACGGCGTGGTGGAGCATCTGTTCTTCCACCCCATCGTGGCCTACCCGGAGCTGGCCTTTGACGGCGACAGTCAGGCCGACGGCATCGATGACTGCAGGCGGACACCCAGCGATGGTTTGACGAGGTGGGCAGCCTGGTGGGTCCCACTACCATCCTGTTTTACCCTCACGGGGGAGCGGCCCGACGGCAACGACTGGCAGAACACCGGCCCGGTGTTCCAATCCCTCCAGAGCCAGTGGAATTGCTGTTATTGTTCTGGCTCTGCTGGGACTGGCTGTTGTTGTCCGTGGCCTGATCCGCAGGCACGGCGCCCCACGTCACGGAGACCTCCTGCTGCTTACCGTCACGGTAAATGGTGAACGTGGATTCGTCACCGGCGGAATACTTCTTCTTCAGGGCCACCAGCTCCTGATAGAGTCCACATCCGTACCGTCGATCTTCATGATAACATCGCCCATCTTGAGACCCGCCTTGTCAGCGGCGCTGCCCTCCTCCACGGAGCAGATGAACACGCCCTTGGTCACGTCATAACGATACTGAGCAGCCATCTGTTCGGTCATGGTATTTGGCGTAATTCCCAGATATGCCTTATTGCTGACATAGCCGTTGGTCATGATGTCCTGAATCATGGCTGCTACATCGTTGATGGGGATGGCAAAGCCCAGACCCTCCACGCTCTGGCTGGCGTAGCTGGAATACTTGGCGGACACAATACCCACTACCTCGCCGTACTCATTGAACAGCGGGCCGCCGGAGTTGCCGGGGTTGATGGCGGCAGTCACCTGAATCATGTTGAAAGGCGTACCCTCCACGTCAATCGTACGATTTACAGAGGATGCAATGCCCTCGCTCATGGAGAATGTCAAGTCACCCAACGGGTTGCCGATGGCCAGCACATGGTCGCCCACGTTCAGACTGTCGCTGTTGCCCAGGGTCACATTGGGCAGGTCGGCGGCATCGATCTTGATCACGGCGATATCGTAATCCTCATCGCCGCCGATATACTGCGCGTCATAGGTATCACCGTTGTAAAGGGTGACCTTCACGGTGTCCGCATCGCCTACCACATGGTAGTTGGTGACAATGTAGCCATCCGGGGTCAGGATAAAGCCGGAACCGGCGCCGGCAGTCTCTGTTGTCTGTCCGAAAAAGTTGGGTTCAGAAGTGGCGGTGATGTTGATAGCCACCACGCTGTTGATGTTGGCGGCATACATCTCCGCGTCGGTCATGGTGGTCTTGCCGTCCACGGTCTTGACCTGGATCTCCGTGGGCTTGCGGTTGGAGACGTTCACTTCTGTAGTGTCGCTGCCGGAGTGATTCCCCACCAGATAGGCGGTACCGCCGCCTACCAGACCGCCCAGCAGGGCGCACACCAGCGCCAGAGAGGCGATCTTCAGGCCCAGACGGTTCTTGCCGTTCTTGTGAGGCGTCTGCCCGCCCTGAGGCTGGGACTGATATACCGGCTGGGAGTTCTGAGTCTGCTGCTCCTGCTGCTGACGGTAGCTGTTGAGCTGCTCGTCCACGGTGGGCTGCTTGGCGTCATAGCGCTGGCCCGGCTCTGTGCCGTCCTTGCGATAGGTGTAGTGATACAGATTCTGTTCATCGTTATACATAAGTCAAACCTCCTTGAAAAGCGGGCGCTGATCTGCGTTCCGCCGGGAACTTCCTTAACTTTGATTGTAGTATAGGGCTGAAAGCTTAAAACTGTCTGAAAAAAAATTTTAAGCAAATGTGAACCTTATACATTTTTCTTTTTCTGTCCCTGTGGTACAATACAGCTATCAAAACAGGAGGTGCCGCCATGCTGCGCATCGAAAATCTGAAACTTTCCCCCGGCGGCGGTTCTTCCGCCCTGCGCAATGCCGTTCTTCACATTTTACGGATCCCCGAAAAGGACCTGTTGGCGCTGCACATTCTCCGCCGCAGCATCGACGCCCGGGAGGGCGTCCGCATGGTCTACACCGTGGAGGTTGAGGCGGCGGACGAAGCTGCCGTGCTCCGCCGCTGCCGGGACAAGCACGTTTCCAAGGCGGCCCCCTGGCCTGTCTATCAGCTCCCGGAGCCTGTGACCCCGCCGGAAGTACCGCCGGTGGTGGTGGGTGCGGGACCTGCGGGCCTGTTTGCCGCGCTGGTACTGGCACGAACAGGCGCACGGCCCATTCTGCTAGAGCGGGGCCGCCGCGTGGAGGACCGCACTACCGATGTGGAGCGCTTCTGGTCCACCGGAGAGCTGGACCTCACCAGCAACGTTCAGTTCGGAGAGGGCGGCGCCGGGGCCTTTTCCGACGGCAAGCTCAACACCGGTACTAAGGACCTCCGGCACCGCTTTATTCTGGAGGAGCTGGTCCGCTGCGGTGCGCCGGAGGAGATCCTCTATGACGCCAAGCCCCATGTGGGCACCGACTATCTCCATATTGCCCTGAAAAACCTGCGGCGGGAGCTGCTGGACTTGGGTGCGGATATCCGGTTTGAGCATCAGCTGACGGATCTGGACATTCAGGACGGGGCCTTGCACGGTATCGCCGTCACCGGCCCGGAGGGGACCTATCCACTGCCCTGCCGCCAGTTGATCCTCTGCCCCGGTCACTCCGCCCGGGACACCTTTGAACTGCTCCACCGCCGGGGCGTTCCCATGGAGGCTAAGCCCTTCGCCGTGGGCGTCCGCATCGAGCAGCGACAGTCCGACTGCGACGCCGCCCAGTACAAGCAATACGCCGGACACCCCGGCCTGCCCGCCTCCACCTATAAATTGAGCTGCCATCTGCCCAACGGACGGGGCGTGTTCTCCTTCTGCGTCTGCCCCGGCGGGCAGGTAGTGGCCGCCGCGTCGGAGGAACACCGGGTGGTGACCAACGGCATGAGCGAATTTGCCCGTGACAAAGAGAACATCAACGGTGCCCTGCTGGTGAACGTCACCCCGGAGGATTTCGGTGGGGACAGCCCCTTGGCGGGTATCGCCTTCCAGCGGGATTTGGAAACCGCCGCTTATCAGGCAGGACAAGGGAATTACCTTGCCCCCGCCCAGCGGGTGGAGGACTTCCTTGCCAAGCGTCCCTCCACAGGGCCGGGCCGGGTCATTCCCAGTTACCGCCCCGGCGTTACATGGACGAACCTCTGGGACTGTCTGCCGGACTTCGTGGCGGCATCCATTGCGGAAGCCCTGCCCATTCTGGGACGGAAGCTGAAGGGCTATGACCAGCCGGACGCAGTGCTCACCGCCGTGGAAAGCCGCAGCTCCTCCCCGGTGCGGCTGCTGCGGGACGAAGACCGCCAGTCCCCCATCCGGGGCCTGTATCCCTGCGGCGAGGGCGGCGGCTGGGCAGGCGGCATCCTCTCCGCCGCCGCGGACGGTATGCGCTGCGCGGAGGCGGTCTGTAAGCAACTGTAAACCACAACCGTAATTTATATAGGAGGTCAATTATGAATAACTTTACCTTTTATTCTCCAACCATGTTCGCCTTCGGCCAGGGGGAGGCCAGCCGCGTGGGCGCTCTGGTACGCCAGTTCGGCGGCAGCAAGGTCCTTCTGATGGCAGGCGGCGGTTCCGTAAAGAAAAATGGAGCTTACGACGCTGTTGCCGTCTCTCTGAAGGAGGCCGGACTTCCCTGGTGCGAGCTATGGGGCGTTCAGGCCAATCCCGCAGCGGCAAGGTGTATGAAGGTATCGAGCTCGCTCGGACAGAGGGGGCAGATTTCCTGCTGGCCATCGGCGGCGGCAGCGTCATCGACACCGCCAAGGCCATCGGCATGGGCGTCCCCTATGACGGCGATTTCTGGGATTTCTTCACCGGAAAAGCCAAAATTGAACATACGCTTCCGGTTGGCACGGTGCTGACCATCTCCGCCGCCGGCAGCGAAGGCTCCGACAGCTGCGTCATCACGCAGGAGGACGGCAATCTGAAATGGGGCTGCCCCAAAACGGACCTCATCCGGCCCAAATTCTCCGTGTTGGACCCCACCTACACCTATTCTCTGCCGGATTATCAGTTGGCCTGCGGTGCGGTGGATATGCTGGCCCACCTGTGCGAGCGCTATTTCACCAACACGCCGGACGTAGCCCTCACCGACCGGCTGTGCGAGGCCGTGATGAAAACCATTGTGGACGCCGCCCCCAAGGCGCTGGCGGATCACAGTGACTACGCCTCCCATGCGGACCTCATGTGGGCGGGAATGCTGGCCCACAACAATTCCTGCGGCATCGGCCGGGATCAGGACTGGGCCAGCCACCAGATTGAACACGAGCTGTCCGCCTTCTATGACTGCGCCCACGGCGCGGGGCTTGCGGTGGTGATGCCCGCCTGGATGGAATATGTCTGCGGCCATGATGTCATGCGTTTTGCCCGGTTCGCCGTCAACGTATTCGGTTGTGAAATGGATTTCGCCCATCCGGAGCGCACGGCGCAAGCTGGCATCCGCCGTCTGCGGGACTTCTTCCGCACTTTGGGTATGCCCGCCACGCTGGAGGAAGTAGGTGGCAGGGCGGAGGACATTCCTGCCATGGTAGCCCATCGGTGCGAAAAGCCCAACGGCTTCCCCTTCGGCGGCTTCGTCAAGATTCAGGAGGTGGATATGGAAGCGATCCTCCGCCGCTGTGCCAATTGACTACGCCGCCGCAAATTTCACTTGGAACAGCAAAACTCCCCCAAGGAACGATTCCTTGGGGGAGTTTTTCGGTGGTTTATTACTTTGCGTATTCGACACACTTCGTCTCGCGGATGAGATTGACCTTGATCTGGCCGGGATATTCCATCTCTTCCTCAATTTTCTTGGCCAGTTCTCGGGCAAGAATCACCATCTGATCCTCGTTGACCTGCTCGGGCTTCACCATGACACGGACCTCGCGGCCGGCCTGAATGGCGTATGCCTTCTCTACACCCTGGAAGGAGGTGGCGATGCTCTCAAGCTGCTCCAGCCGCTTGATGTAGTTCTCCAGATTCTCGCGCCGGGCGCCGGGACGGGCCGCAGAAATAGCGTCCGCCGCCTGCACCAGACAAGCCACGATGGTCCGGGGCTCCACATCGTTGTGGTGGGCTTCGATGGCGTGGATGATCTCTTTCCTTCTCCTTGTACTTCCGGGCGAATTCCACGCCCAGCTGCACATGGGTGCCCTCCATCTCATGATCGATGGACTTGCCCAGATCGTGAAGCAGACCGGCCCGCTTGGCAGTCTGCACATCGGCACCCAGCTCGGCGGCCATCATGCCGGCAATGTGGGACACCTCGATGGAGTGCTGCAAAACGTTCTGGCCATAGCTGGTGCGGTAATGGAGACGGCCCAGCATCTTCACCAACTCGGGGTGGAGGTTGCGGATGCCGCACTCGAACATGGCGCGCTCGCCCTCGGCCTTGATGGTGGCCTCCACCTCACGGCGGGCCTTCTCCACCATTTCCTCGATATGGGTGGGATGGATACGGCCGTCAGCGATCAGCTTTTCCAGTGCCAGCCGGGCGATCTCCCGGCGGACCGGCTCGAAGCAGGAGACGGTGATGGCCTCCGGTGTATCGTCGATGATGAGATCCACACCGGTCAGAGTCTCGATGGTACGGATGTTGCGGCCCTCGCGGCCGATGATACGGCCCTTCATCTCGTCATTGGGCAGGGGAACCACACTGACGGTCAGCTCGGCCACGGAGTCCGCCGCGCAGCGCTGGATGGCCTGAGCCACCACTTCGCGGGCGCGGGTCTCGCATTCCTCTTTCATCCGGGACTCCACCTCTTTGATCTTGAGGGCAGTCTCGTGGGTCACTTCGCTCTCCACCTGCTGAATGAGGTATTCCTTGGCCTCGTCAGCGGTGAAGCCGGAGATCTTTTCCAGCATAGCCGTCTGGCTCTGCTTGATGGTGCGGATCTCCTCCTGTTCCTTCTCCATGGCCGCGTGCTTCTGGGCCAGAGATTCTTCCTTCTTCTCAATGGTCTCCAGCTTGCGGTCCAGATTTTCTTCCTTCTGCTGCAAACGGTTTTCCTGCCGCTGCAGATCGGCTCTGCGGGACTTTTCTTCCTTCTCGTAATCAGTACGGCTTTTCAGGATCTCTTCCTTGGCTTCCAGCAGCGCTTCCTTCTTTTTGCTCTCGGCGTTGCGGATCGCTTCGTTGACGATGCGCCGGCCTTCTTCTTCGGCGCTGGAGATCTCTTTTTCAGATACTTTTTGCGATAAAGGAAGCCACCTGCAAAGCCGCCGGCTAAGGCAACAATGACTATAATCGCGGTCAGCATAAACTGTGACTCCTTCCTTTGACTTTGGCGAAAAATGCCATAAAATTCACCGTCCGTCCCACCAGTCAGCGGGCCGGTACGGTTCAGAACACAAACAGGCGGACACCCCTTTTGCCGCCTATAATGATCCCTATATAGTTTAATCAGAAGGCGTAGTTATGTCAAGTCATTTGCTGCAAATTTTGACCGGATCAGCTTTTCCCCCGCAGCCGGTCCGACTTTCTCCCTATACGTCGATATAGGCCGCAGCGGCGTATCCCACCTGATCTCCGTATTGCACCACGTACCACCCCTGCCACTCGCCGTAAACCGTCACCTCCGCGCCGTTTGGCAGGTTGGCGATTACCGTACCGGCGGGGGATGGCGTGCTGCGGAGATTCAGTGTGCCGTAGCTCAGGCGGACCGTTCCCCGTTTCGGGTCCATAGGCGGGATGAAGGGCAGGCCGAAATACTCCGTCAGCGCCTTGACAAGCTGCCGGGCCACATCCTCCACATGGCTCTCCAGCCAAAGGGCGTCGGAATAGTTGTCATGGTAGCCGATCTCCACCAGCACCGCCGGGAACCGGGACCGGGACACCTCTCCCAGTGCGGTGGTAGGGCGAGTGGTGACCTTGTCGGGCAGCGGGTAGATCTCCCGCAGATTTTTGGCGATCAGCTCCGCTCCCCGCTGCCCACCGGCGCTGCCGGGATAGTAAAAGGCGATAATGCCCCGGGCGGAGGTCTGGGCGGAGCCGTTTCCGATGGCGTTGGAGTGCAGTGCCAGATAGAAGTCATAATAGCCGCTGTTGGCCTCCCGGATGGCGGCCCCCGCCGAGGTGTCCGGGTCATTGCGGCGGTAGCGGATGCCGTTGGACCGCAGATACGGCTCCATAGCGTCCACGATCCGGTTCATCCAGTATTCCTCGCTGCCGCTGCCGGTGACATAGGGGTTCCAGTCCTGGGTGGACGGACTTAAAAACACAATGGGCATCAAAGTTCCCTCCCATACAGATAATGAATGTGCAGAGTTTTTTGTTATAGTGAAATTCTGTCTGCTTCATAGTATGGCGTTTTCCCCGGAATTGTGCTATACTGGCCCGGATATGAAGCAAAAAAGGAGCACAGCTTATGAAAATGGAGCGAGGCTATCCCATTTATACCGTCACCCCCAAGGCGGAAAACGCCATCGTTAAGGGCCACCCCTGGGTGTATGATGCAGAGATCCTGAACATAGAAGGTGAAACGGCCAACGGCGGACTGGTGGATGTCATCAGCAGGAAGGGCCGCTATCTGGGCACCGGTTTTTTGTCCCAGCAGTCCAAGATCCGTGTGCGGCTCATCTCCCGGAACGCCAACGACCGCTTTGACGAAGCCTTCTGGCGGCGGAAACTGCAATGGGCGTGGGACTACCGGAAGTCCGTCATGGACCCGGCGGATCTGGACGCCTGCCGGGTGATCTTTGGCGAGGCGGACGCCTTCCCCGGCCTGACGGTGGATAAGTTCCACGATCTGCTCAGCGTCCAGGTGCTGTCCGTGGGCATGGAGCGCTTGCAGGACACCCTGCTACCCGCCCTGGTGGACATTCTGCGGCAGGACGGCCAACCCATCCGGGGCGTATTCCTGCGGAACGACGTGGCCCTCCGGGACAAGGAGGGCCTGCCCCAGGGCAAGGGCTGGTATCCCCTCCCCGGCGAAACACCCCCGGACAGTCCGGTGGTGGAAATTGTGGAAAATGGGGTCAAATATCTGGTTGACGTAGAAAATGGCCAGAAAACCGGTTTTTTCTTGGATCAGAAGTACAACCGGCGGGCGGTGGGCCGTCTGGCGGCGGGAAAAACCGTTCTGGACTGCTTCACCCACACCGGCTCCTTCGCCCTGAATGCCGCGCTGGGCGGTGCGGCCCATGTGACGGCAGTAGATGTATCGGAATCCGCCGTGGAGATGGCCCGGGCCAATGCAGAGCGCAACCGTGTGTCCGACGTCATGGACTGCGTGGCGGCCAATGTTTTTGACCTGCTGCCCAAGCTGGAAAAGGAACCGATGAAGTATGACTTCATCATTCTGGATCCCCCGGCCTTCACGAAAAGCCGGAAAACCGTGGCCAATGCCATCACCGGCTACAAGGAGATCAACTACCGAGCCATGAAGCTGCTGCCCCGCGGCGGGTATCTGGCCACCTGCTCCTGCTCCCACTTCGCCACAGCGGAGAAATTCGAGGCCATGCTCCGCTCCGCCGCTCACGATGCCGGGGTACAGCTGCGGCAGATCGAAGCCCGCCAGCAGAGCTGCGACCATCCCATCCTCTGGGGCGTGGACGAGACGGACTATTTGAAGTTTTATCTATTCCAGGTCGTATAAATTCTGTCGAATATTGCGAAAAGGACTCGGATACTGGTGCATCCGAGTCCTTTTTCTCTGCCCCTAAAATAGCGCCCCGGTGCCAAAGGGCACCGGGGCGCTGCTTTTTCAATTGGTTTTTATTGGGCGCACAAACGGAGATCAGCCGTATCCGCAGGTCACCAGTTCCCAGGCGCCGCCGTCGCTGCGGCCCAGCCACCACTGCCAGCCCTCATACTCCGTATCGGCATCCCAGGCGTCCCGCTGCTCCACGGGAGAGTGAAAGCTGCTCTCAAACAGGACGCATTGGGTGAACGGCTCCGGAGAGGTCTCCTCATCTCTCAGCTCGTTCATCCACGCAACATTTTCCTCGCTGCACGCATCGTCACCGCCGTAGGTCAGGCTGTGCAGCTCACAGCCCTCCCAAGTGGAAAATTTCTCCTCGATCACCGCAATGGCATCGTCCAGCTCCTCCTTTGTGTAGAGCTCGGATTCCCCATAGTCGATGGTGACGTCCGGTTTTTCTGCCGCCTTGTTCGGTTCGTCCGCTGTTTCCTTTTTACCGCAGCCCATCAGGCCCAACAAAAGCACGGCAGAAAGCAATCCTGCAAGCATCCATTTCATGTGACCGCTCCTTTCTGAAATTGGCCCCTGTACATTTCGGCACAGGGGCCGATTTTGGAAATACTGCTGCGAACTTGTCTGTAATGCCTTAGCCCTTGACCTCCACGGCACGGACGATTCCGTCATAGACATAGAGGTTCATGGTGCCGCCGTAATCCCGTGCGGCGTCCAGATCGGTCATCCACGTATCCGTGTCGGCATTGTAGCACTGGACGTTGGAGGGCACCTCATAGGTGCGGCTGCCGTAGGCCACGGCGGTCTTACCCACCCATGCGCTGGCGGGAACATTGCCGAGCCTGGTCATGGCGGCAAAGCTGGTGAAGCCGGTCTCTCCCTTATTGAAGCGGACCGCCACCCATGCGCCGCTGCTGACGTTGTTGCCGCTCTTGATGGGGCCGTAGGTCTTCTGCTTTGTCTCAATGGAGATGGACTGTGTTTCCTTGCCGGTGGTATCATCGCGGTCCATCACCACCTTGGCCCGGCCATACACCGTATCGCCGGTGACGCTGCCGTTCAGCACCACAAGGTCCACCTGTCCGGCCCAGTTGGTCCGGGCATAGGTGACGCGGCTCTCATTGATGACCGACTGACCCAGCTCGCCAAGGCCGATCTGCTTGCCGCCATCAAAAATGAAGGCGTTGTCCGTCAGCTTCCGGCCGCCCAGCGTCCGCTCCGGCACGTTCAGCTCGCCGCCGGCACCGCCGGAAATCTTGCCAAGGTTCAGCTTCACGTTCTGACTGCCGCTCTTGCTGCTGGAAAGGCTCACCACCTGACCGGCATAATCGCTGGCCGTACCCACCGTCAGGAGGCTGCCGCCGCAGATCATCTGCACGCTGCCGCTTCCATCCACATAGGCCATGGCGTTGCCCTGCACGTTACCGCTGTTGGCGTCCTCCGCGCCGGCCACCTGACCGTCCGCAGTCAGCAGCAGCACGATCTGCTTGCCGGGCTTCAGCTTGGAAAGGGAGTCCACCGCCGTAGGCAGAACGTTGAGCTTCATGCCGTTCAGCACGGTGATGGTAGAGGGATTGCTGGGAGAGGGACTGCAATCCTCGTAGTACACAGACACCCGGGTATCACTGACGATGATGGAATTTGTGGCAGCGGAATAGGTCGCCACATCGTAGCGCTTCAGGTCGCCGACAGACGCGGGCGTTCCGTTCTTATAAATGTTGTAGCTGCTGCTTCCGGCCAGCGCGCCGAGGGTACTGCCCGCGTTGCCGTTGCCGATGATGACCGCCGCGTTGGACACGCCGCCGCTGCCTGTCACCGGCAGGAATGTCAAAATCTCTCTCTCGCTGTTGGTCACAACCTTGCCCTTGGAGCCGATGAGGCTGGTGGAGGTCACGGGATGTGCCATATCATATTCCGTGCCGCCGGCAGTCATGGTCCCCTTTCCGCCATCCACGGCGGTGAGGTAGACCTCGTCCTTCCCCACGCTGTAGCTGAACAGGACATCGCCCTTGCCGTGCTTGGCTTCAAACAGGTTCATAAAGAGCTTGGCCGCCTGCGCCCGGGTCAGGCCCGCGTAAGCCGAGGTGATGCCGGTGGATTTCAGCAGGCCGTTGGTCTGTGCCTCCGCCATGTAGCTCTGGGGCCACACGCCGCCCATGTCCTCGTCTTTATAGCCGAGGCCCCGCATGAGAATCGTCACCGCCTGTCCGGCGGTCACGGTCTGTCCGGGCTTGAATTTACCATCGGCAAAGCCGGAGATGATTCCCTTTCGGGAGGCCATGTTGATATAAGCGGACGCCCAGTGGGAGGGCTTCACATCCGGGAAGATGGTCACGGTAGAATACCGGCCCAGCTCGCCGCTGCCATCCATGGCGTATACCGCCATCTTACAAAACTGTGCCCGGTTCAGCACGGTGTCCGGCCGGAATGTTCCGTCACCGTAGCCATCCAGCACGCCCATGAGCCGCAGCGTCTCAATGGCTGTGGCGGTGTAGCTGTCGCTGACATCGGAAAATTTCGTAACAGAGGCCGCCCCCACCGGCACAGCCAGCAGGGATACCAGCAGGCTCACCGCCATGAGACAGGTCAAAATTCGTTTTTTCATTCTTCTCTCTCCTTTAATCCGCCCGCAGGGCTTCCACAGGCTGCAATTTGGATGCCTTGGCCGCCGGGTAGCTGCCGAACAGCACACCCAGCGCTACCGACAGCCCGAAAGCCGCCAGCGTCACCCATGTGGCGGGAAAAATCGTCATCTGGAACAGGATTTTTCCCAAAACCAGACTGCCAATGGTGCCGAAGGCGATGCCTACCAGTCCGCCCATGCCGCAGAGCATACCGGACTCGATGAGGAACTGCGCCACAATGCTGCTGCGCTGGGCGCCGAGGCTTCGGCGGATGCCGATCTCTCTCGTGCGCTCCGTCACCGTCACCAGCATGATGTTCATAATGCCGATACCGCCCACCAGCAGGGAAATGGCGGCAATGCCGCCCAGCACCAGCGAGATCATGGTCAGCTGCTGGTTCTGATAATCCTGCCAGTAGCCTTCCTTCTGCACCTGATAGCCACCCATACTCTGATCTACCACGCCGGAGAGGTACCCGCCGATCTCGGTGATGGCGGTTTTCATGCTGGCGTCATCCTTGGCCTTTACCAAAAATTCTGTGGGGGCCGTATCCCCCAGCAGCCGGGTAGCGGTGTAGGGAAGGATCATAAAGTTATCCGTCTGGTAAGCGGAAGGGGTATCTGGCTCCACGCGGGCGCCATACACGCCCACCACTTCAAAGTTGTTGCCGTTGACCTTCATGATCTGTCCCACAGGGTTGGCGCTGCCGAAAAAGACCCGCGCCGCCTGCGCGCCCAGCACGCAGATCTGGTTGTATTTCTCGCAATCCAGCCACGCAAGGTCTCTGCCCTTTGCGATTGCCAGGTTGTTGCAGGCGCTGTATTGGTCAGAGCCGTAGTAGATCTGCGGGGGACCGCTGACCACGTTGTATTGCTGGTCATATTTCCACTCCATTGTGGAGCTGTTTTTCGTACCGTATACCACCGTGGCGTTGGATGAGCCCTTGGGGGTAATGCCAATAATGGACTCCTTCAGTCCGGAGCAAAAGCGGTACAATCCGGCAAAATAGTCCTTGCTGATAGGGTTGCCGCCCTCATCATACATATAGGCATAAACGCTCACTTCAATGCGGTTGGCACCCATGGCGGCAAACTGCTCCATGGTTTTGGCCTTCATACCCTCCATGGTGGAGACGATGGTCATAACGGCGGCAATACCGATGAAAATAGAGAGAATGGTCAAGGCGCTGCGGCCTTTTTTCCCGCAGATGGACCGCCAGGCCATCTTAAATGCCTGCCCGATGTTCAATACCAATCCACCTCCTGTGGGTGATCCTCGATGATCTTTCCGTCCGCGATCCGCACAATGCGCCGGGCCGTGGCGGCGATCCCGTTGTCATGGGTGATGAGAATGACGGTGCTGCCCTCCTTGTTCAACTGCTGGAGGAAGCCCAGCACCTCGTGGCCCGTCCGGGAATCCAATGCGCCGGTAGGCTCATCCGCCATGATGATGGGCGGATGGGTGGAAATGGCCCGGGCGATGGCCACACGCTGCTGCTGGCCGCCGGACATCTGGGTAGGCTTATGCTGCGCCCGGTCGGCGAGACCCACGCGGGTCAGCGCCTGTATCGCCAGCTCCCGCCGGTCAATGGGATCGATGCCCTGATAGATCAGCGGCAGCTCCACGTTTTCCAGCACCGTCAGGTTCTGAATCAGGTTGTACTGCTGGAAAATGAACCCGATCTGCTTGTTGCGGATGCGGGAAAGCTCCTTGTCGGAAAGCTCCCGGACATCCACGCCGTCCAGACGGTAAGTGCCCCGGGTGGGGATGTCCAGACAGCCCAGCACGTTCATCATGGTGGACTTGCCGGAGCCGGACTGGCCCACCACCGCCACGAACTCGCCCTTTTCAATATCCAGCGAAACGCCGTCCAGGGCCCGGACCTCGCTCTCAAGGCCCTCGCCGTAGATCTTATAGACGTCCCGCAGTTCGATCAGTTTCGCCATGGCTTAACCCCACGCCTGATCGGTTATCATCTGGGTAAAGACGGTGTCGCCGTCATTTACGCCGGACTTGATCTCCACGTTATATGTATCCTGAATACCGATCTCCACCTGAACGGGATAGAAGCCGCTGGGGATCTCCTCGTCCTGATAGGGCAGCTCCAGCGCGTTGTCCGGCTGGCTGTCTGCCTGCACATAGACCACGGTGGCGGAAGAACCGTCCTCCAGCCCCACAGTACGCACCGCCTGGATGGGCACCATCAGGCAGTTGTCGTTCTGGCTGGCCTGGATCTGATAGTTTACATAGCTGTTGACCTGGAGGTTGCCATCCGTGTTGTCTGCGGAGATGGTGATGGGATAGGAGGCCACGCCGTTATTCACAGTGCTGGAAAGGCTCACCGTCTCCACCGTGCCGAAGGCGCTGGTGCCCCACTGGTCCAGGTTCACGGGCATGCCGGTCTTGATATAGCTGATGTTCCGCTCGTCCACGGTGGCGCTGACAGTCACGGTGGAGGTGTCGGAAACGGTCACAAGGGTGCTGTTTGCCTGAAGTTCCTGCCCCGGCGTCACGGACAGACCGATAACCTGACCGGAAATGGGAGCCACCGCATTGCAGTTGTCCAGATTCTTCTGGGCGGCCTCCAGCTTCTTCTGGGCCTCTTCCAGATTCTGCTGTGCGGTGAAGATCTCCGTCTCGCTGTCCTCGCCGTCGATCCGCACCAGAACCTGACCGGGCGTTACGGCGAGATAGTCCACCAGATTACTGGAGATCACCGTGCCGCTGACGGTGGAGTTCAAATCTCCCACCCGGTAATATTGCAGCTTAGCGGCTTCGTAGGGGATACACGGTATCGCCGTTCACAATCGTAGTGGCAGTAGCCACCATATCCTTGGCCAGCACACCCTCGTTGGGGATCACGATCTCGGCGGAAAACAGCTTAGAACCCTCCGGGGTAATACGGCTGACCATGTGGACTGCCTCCACCGTGCCTTCCACGGTGGTCATCAGGGCAGGGATAGAGACCTGCACCTTCTGCCCCGCCTTCAGCTCCCCGGCGTAGGCGTAGCTGTAATACTGCTCCAGCCGCATCCGGGTATCGTCCGCGAGGACGGCGACCTTGGTGCCCTTGCTAATCTCGTCGCCGGGGTTCAGTGTCACAACATCCATCAGTTTTCCGGCGTAGGACGGAGAAAGATTCAGCCCCGCAATGTCCTTTTGCAGCGTATTGATCTGCTTCTGATAGCCCTCAACCTCGTCCCGGGCCTTCTGGACCTCCGTGGCAGCATTGGGGGAATCAATGGTAAACAGGGGGTCCCCCTGCTCCACTTTCTGTCCCTCCTCCACGAACACATCCATCACCGTGCCCGCAGTGGTCAGGCTGATAGTTTCGCTGGTCTTGGCCTTTACCAGACCGCTGCCGTCCACCTCGGAGCTGATAGCGCCGTAGGACACCGTCGCCATGCCTACCTCGCTGCTGCCGTCCTTCTTTTTGAAGAATTTCACGCCGCCTGCGATCAGGGCGGCCACGACCACCAGCGCAACGATCCGCCGGATCGTACGCCGCCGCTTTTTCTTGTCTGCCGTACTTTTTTCCGGCTTTTTCGCCGGGGTCTCCGGTGACGCCGGAGCGGCTGTCTCCGCCGGGGTCAGCTCCTTTTTCTCTTCCATGATCTCTGCCATGACATATTCTCCTTTTACGATTCTCCGGGCTGAGGCCCGCTTGTTTTCCGATCCAGTGCTGTCAGCGCCCAAACAGGGCTGCCGACAGGCATATTCACCTTCGCTCACTGATGTTAATATAGCCAATAGGGTAAATCAACAACAAAACAGTAACAAATTCCATCAAAACCGCTTTCATTTGTAATAGACGGATTCAACTGCGAAAAAGGTTTCCTTTTTTGCAAAAACTTTTTGATAACAGCAGACCGCACCGCCCGGGATCGTGGGCAGTGCGGTCACTTTTGTTGTTTTCAGGAGATCAGGCAGCCAGCCGCCGGGCGCTCATGCGCTGGATCAGCACGATGCCGCCGACCACCACGAGGCCAACCACATCCGATGCGGTGCCGGGGATCATCATGCACAGACCACCGGCAGCCATCGCCAGACGGAACAGCATGGGGATCTTCTTATAGACGAAGCCGTTCAAAGCCGCAGCCACACCAAACAGACCGATGAGGGCGCTGACTACGATCTGCACCACTTCAAATGCACTGCTCACGTTGTCAAACAGCATAGCGGGGCTGTAGGCAAAAATGTATGGCACGATAAAGGCCGCGATGGCCAGCTTGGTGGCGTTGATGCCGGTTTTCATGGGATTGGCCTTGGCAATGGCGGCGCCGGCATAGGCAGCCAGAGCCACCGGAGGCGTAATGTCCGCTACGATGCCGAAGTAGAACACGAAGAAGTGAGCCGCCACCAGGGGGAAGTCCATCTGCACCAGAATGGGAGCGCAGGTGGAGGCCATGATGCAGTAGTTTGCGGTGGTAGGAACGCCCATACCCAGAATGATGCAGCAGATCATCGTCAACAGCAGGCCGATCATGGTAGCGTCGCCTGCCATCTGCACGATGGCGTTGATGAGGATGGAAGCAAGACCGGTGACGGTGATGCAGCCAGCGATCATACCGGCCATGGCGCAGGCCACAGCCACGGTGATGGCGCCCTTGGCACCGGCCTCCAGTGCCTCCACGATTTTACCGAAGGTCAGCCGCTCATCCTTGTTCAGGAAGCCCACCACGATGGCGGCCAGAATGGACACCGCCGCGGAGAACTGCATGGTGCGGCTGCCGGAGGAAACCAGGAAGATCAGCAGGGCCAGAGGTATGATGAGATAGGCACGCTTGGCAAGCTCGCCCCAGGAGACCATCTCGGACTTGGGCATACCCTTCAGTCCCAGCTTCTTGGCTTCCAGATGGACGGCGATGAAAATGCCGGTGAAGTACAGCACGGCGGGAAGGATGGCCTTTACAGCTACCTTCGCATATGGGATATTCATGTACTCTGCCATCAGGAACGCCGCTGCGCCCATGATGGGGGGCATGATCTGACCGCCGGTAGAGGCGGCGGCCTCCACCGCGCCGGCGAACTCCGGCTTGTAGCCGGTTTTCTTCATCATGGGGATAGTGACGGAGCCGGTGGTCACGGTGTTGCCCACGGAGGAGCCGGACACCATGCCGCACAGGGCGGAGGAAATGACCGCCACCTTGGCGGGGCCGCCGGAGGACCAGCCCGCCAGACGGTTGGCAAAGCTGATGAAGAAGTTGGCGATGCCGGTGCGCTCCAGAAATGCGCCAAAGATGATGAACAGCACAATGTAGGTGTAGCAGACGCTCACCGGCGTACCGATGACGCCGCTGGTGGTGTAGAACAGCTTATAGACGATGTTCTTCAGCGCCTTGTAAAAGCTGGGGTCCCAGCTGAGCTGGTTATAAAACGTGTAGATCAGCAGCAGGCCCAGCACCACCAGAATAGGCAGGCCCACGCACCGGCGGCACAGCTCGATCAGCACCACAATACCGATGGCACCGACAATGATGTGGACGGGCTGGAGCTTGGTGGCCAGCTGAATGATGGAAAATGCGTTGATGGCAAAATAGAAGAAGCTGCCAGCGCCCAGAACCATCAGGAGCCAGTCATACCAGGGCACATGGTTCACCCGGGCAGCGCCCTTTCTGGCGGGATACACCAGATAGCCGATGATGATGATAAAGCCCAGGAACAGGGACAGCCGCCGCTCCGGAAGCGCCTTGCTGAACAGGGTCATCAGGATACAATAGATTGAGAAGGCCGACATCAGCACCTGCAAGGCGATTTTCGGAGCCCCCTCCCAGATACGGGTGTTGGATTCCCGGTCATACTTCTTCATGACCGCATCCACGTCCGCCTGGATATCATGCTCCATCTCGTGCACCTCGTGGTCGAGCGCCTTTTCCACTTCAACAATGGGGTCTTTTTTCTTGAACAGGCCCATATGGTCTCCTCCTTGATCGTTTTCTCACATCCGCAGTTGACAGGGGCAGCGGATCTCTGTCCTTCTCAACCGGGGATCGGGGTAAATTCTTGTAAATTGGTCCGCAGCAAGCGCTCTGTTCTTCCGTTCCGGAGAGCTGTGCTTCGCTTTAGAACCACTCACGGCTGCGGCGGATTTCTCCGCCGCAGCTTTCCGGCGCATCGCGCCGGAAAGGCTGATTTTAATGGTGCAGGAATCCCCTGATGGGTTTCCCGCACACACCCTTCCCTTCCGTTCCGGAGAGCTGTGCTTCGCTTTAGAACCACTCACGGCTGCGGCGGATTTCTCCGCCGCAGCCTGAATGACATACTTATAGGTATGGAAATGGCGGTGATGCTGTAAAGATCCCGTTCAGATCTTTACTTGGTTGCCACATCGAAGCCCTTCTCGGCGAAGTACTTGGCAGCGCCGGGATGATAAGGCACAGAGGTGATGGAAGCGCCGAACTCGGTGGACAGCTCGCCGTACTTGGCGTGGCTGCTGATCAGATCGGGGGCGTTGTCGAAGATGTCAGCCGTCAGAGCATAGATAGCATCCTCAGATACATCGTCACGGGCCAGGATCACAGCGCCCACAGCCACGGTGGTCACATCCTCGTCCTGACCGTTGTAGGTACCGGCGGGGATGACGTGCTTGGTGTAGTAAGGAGAGGCGGCCAGCAACTCGTCGATATGGGCGTCATCCAGAGACACCAGATAAGCAGCCTTGGTGGTGGACAGATCCATGATGGCAGTGGTGGGGGCGCCGGCCACGATGAAGGCGGCGTCGATCTTGCCGTCCTTCAGGGAGTCAGCGCTGTCGCCAAAGCTCTGATAGGTAGCGTTGATCTTGGTGAACTTGCCGTCAGCGTCCAGATCGCCCAGACCATAAGCGCTCAGGATGTCCACAGCGTTGAAGTACACACCGGAACCGGCAGCGCCGACAGACACGTTCTTACCGGCCAGATCAGCCACGGTCTTGATGCTGGGATCGGTGGTGACGATCTGCACATCTTCCATGTACAGGGCGGCCACGGTGGAGAAGCAGTCGATGGGGCTCTCAAAGAGGTTGGTGCCGTTGTAGGCATAGGCCATTACGTCGGACTGGCAGAAGGCCAGCTCCGCGTTGCCGTCGGCCAGCTCTTCCACGTTAGACTTGGAGCCGTTGCCAACCAGACCGGTGACAGACACATCGGTATTGTTGGTGGCGTGCTGGGCGATAACGGAGCCGAAGGCATAGTAGGTGCCGGACTCGCCGCCGGTGACGAAGCGCAGCTTCGCGGTAGAAGCAGTGGGAGCGCTGTCGCCAGTCTCATTGCCGGAGGCGTTACCGCCGCCGCAGGCAGTCAGAGAAGCGATGAGGCCCAGAGCCAGAATCAGAGAAAACACTTTTTTCATTCCAAATCCCTCTTTCACAGTTGAATTAGGTGGAAACGCCCGGTGCTTTTTTCAAGGGTGTTTCCGTAAGCATGTGCATAGTATACATGTATATCATTCATTTTGCAAGGGTCATTTTCTCTTTTTGGTGATTTTTTGCAATGTTCAAGTATTCATCTTGCATTTTCGCGCTATTCTCTGCGTTTTCCCACAAATGTCTTGCAAAACAAATGTCCGTCTTGCAAAAACACGCCCCGCCAGGAAAACCAGCGGGGCGTGTTTTGTGCAGTTTAACTAAGAGCAACTTACTGAATCACCTTGGAGTCTACAACTTCCTTCAGCTTGGCGGAGAAGTTCTCCAGGCTCATAGCGCCCAGATCCTCGCCGGCGCGGGTACGGACGGAGACCGTCTTGTTTTCCATATCCCGGTCACCCACAACGATCATATAGGGCACCTTCTCCAGAGTGGCCTCACGGATCTTCTTGCCGATCTTCTCGTTGCGGTCATCCACCTCCACGCGGAAGCCTTGGCCGTCCAATGCGTCGGACAGCTCCTTGGCATAATCCAGCGCACGGTCGGTGACAGGCAGGATCTTCACCTGAACAGGAGCCAGCCATGCGGGGAAGGCCCCTGCGAAATGCTCGGTGATGATGCCGATGAACCGCTCGATGGAGCCGAACACAACACGGTGGATCATCACGGGCACGTCCTTGCCGCCGTCGCTGGTGGTATACTCCAGATCAAAGCGGCCGGGCAGCTGATAGTCCAGCTGAATGGTGCCGCACTGCCAGGTACGGCCCAGAGAGTCCTGAATGTGGAAGTCCAGCTTGGGGCCGTAGAACGCACCGTCGCCGGGGTTCACCACATATTCCTTGCCGATGGAGGTAATGGCGTCGGCCAGAGCGTTCTCTGCCTTCTCCCAGTCCTCCCGGGTGCCGATGTGGTCCTCGGGCATGGTGGACAGCTCGATCTTGTAGGGCAGGCCGAACAGCGAGTAGACCTCGTCGAACAGGCGGGCGATGCGGATGACCTCGTCCTTGATCTGGTCCTTAGCCAGCAGGATGTGGGCGTCGTCCTGAGTGAAGCAGCGGACACGGAACATGCCGTGGAGCGCGCCGGAGAGCTCATGACGGTGGACCAGGCCCAGCTCACCGTACCGCAGGGGCAGGTCTCGGTAGGAATGGGGTTCCAGCTCATAGACCAGAATACTGCCGGGGCAGTTCATGGGCTTGATGGCAAAGTCCTCGCCGTCAATGACGGTGGTATACATATTATCCTTGTAGTGATCCCAGTGGCCGGAGGTCTCCCACAGAGTCCGCTTCATGATCTGAGGAGTGGAGATCTCCACATAGTTCCACTTCTTGTGGACCTGACGCCAGTAGTCGATCAGGGTGTTCTTCAGCACCATGCCCTTAGGCAGGTAGAAGGGGAAGCCGGGGGCCTCATCCCGGAAAGCAAACAGGCCCAGTTCCTTGCCCAGCTTCCGGTGATCCCGGCGCTTGGCCTCCTCGATGCGCTCCAGATAAGCGTCCAGCTCCTCCTTCTTGGGGAAGGCGATGCCGTAGATCCGCTGCAGGGTCTCCCGGTTGGAGTCACCCCGCCAGTAGGCGGCGTTGCAGGCCAGCAGCTTGATGGCGTTGCCCTTCACCCGGCCGGTGGAGTCCAGATGGGGGCCGGCGCACAGATCGGTGAACTCGCCCTGCTTGTAGAAGGAGATGGGAGCATCCTCCGGCAGATCCTGAATCAGCTCCACCTTGTAAGGCTCGCCCTTCTCCTCCATGAACTTGATAGCTTCCTCGCGGGGTAGCTCAAAGCGCTCCAGCTTCAGCTTCTCCTTGCAGATCTTCCGCATCTCGGCCTCGATCTCGGTCATGTGCTCCGGGGTAAAGGCAAAGGGTGCATCCATATCGTAATACCAGCCCTCCTTGATAGAGGGGCCGATGGCCAGCTTCACCTCGGGCCACAGGCGCTTGACGGCCTGCGCCATGATGTGAGAGCAGGTGTGCCAGTAGGTCTGGCGGTATTCCTCATTTTCAAAGCTGAATTCCTTGATTTCCTCAGACATAGTAATGTCTCCTTTCCTGCGGCGGTCTTTCCGCCCTTGGGGCAAAACAAAACGCCTCACCCCTGTTTTGGTCAGGGGTGAGGCGTAAAGCTCCACGGTTCCACCCTGCTTGCACACAAGGCGAAGGCTCGCCTTGTGTGCAAGCAGGCAAAACCCTTTCGGTTTTTGCCTGATTCCAATGGCGCAGGAAACCCCTGATAGGTTTCCCGCGCACACCCTTCCTTTCCGCAGGAAGTATGCACGGTCAAAGCATTCCTTCGGCATTGTTGTGCCGCTCGTGTCCTCTGTAACGGGAGGTCCCGTCCCGGCCTACATATCGGCGGGCAGCTCCAAGGCGGTGACTGTTCCGGTTCTGACTGACGCTGCTTTCAGCCCATGACAGCGTCTCTCTGAAGTTCTTCCCGGACAGCGTCCTTTTCCAAGCCTTTTTTTCAGAATGGAATCATGATAGCACGGCTCTTTTGGATTGTCAAGGGGCGCATCCTGTCGATTTTCACAGGAAATCCACGCCATATCCGGGAAGTTTCGCCGTTTTTTCAGGCGTTGGGATGGGGCAGATTCCACCGGTAGTGGGCCGACAGACACCGGATGGCAAACACCGCCGCCGCACCGACCAGCATGGCCGTCATCTCCCCTGCCGGCTGCCGCAGCACCCCGCAGATCACCGCGCCGACGAGAGAGGCGCAGGCGTAAATATGCTTCACGAAAATATAGGGCATATCTCCGGCCATCACATCCCGCAGCAGCCCGCCGCCCACGCCGGTGAGTACGCCGACGAACACCAGCAGGTACAGGGACGGCGCTTCCACGCAGTTCCATGCCACGCGGACACCCATGACCGTGAAAATGCCAAGGCCCGCGCTGTCCATCAGCAGCATAAACAGGTCATACCGCCGCTGGTTGCCCATCAGCAGGTGCCGCACGCCGGAGAGAAACATGATCAGCGAGGTAACTACCGCCACCGCGGAGGCCGTCGGATTCTGAAACGCCGCCGGGGGCGTATTGCCCAGCAGCACATCCCGCACCATACCGCCGCCGCAGGCGGTGGTCAGGCCAAGGATACAGACGCCGAACACGTCCAGGCCCTTCCGGACCCCCAGCACCGCGCCGGAGGCGGCGAAGGCGATGGTGCCCAGCATTTCAAACAGAAAGAGAAAGGTCTCCATGTCTCACATGCCCCTCCGCACCATTTCCATAAAGGCGGTAGCCGCGGCCGTGGGGGGTACTTCCTTCAAGGTACACATATCCACGCTGCGCTCCGGGATCGTGAAGTCCGTTTTCAGCAGACGGATGTCGCCGCTTTCCAGGTCCTTCCGGACGAATTCCAGCGTCACGCCAGCCACGCCCAGACCGATCCCCGCCAGCGTCACCAAAAGCTGCCGAGAGGACAGCTCGATCTCCGGGGTCAGGGTAACGCCGGCCTTCAAAAACTCCTGTTCCAGAAAAACACGGGAGCTGGCCTTCCGCTCCAGCAGGATCAGGGGAAATTCCGCCATCTCCTGCCGGGTGTAGATCTTGTCGAAATCACAGTGGTAATTCTTCCCCGCCACGAACACGGAATGGGTGGCAAAGCAGGGCCAGGTCTCCAGCATGCTGTCCTTGGGAGAGGAGGCAAAGGCGATGTCCACCGCCCCGGAGCGAAGCATGCTCACCACCTTGGCGCTGCGGCCGGAGACGATCTTCAGCCGGATGCCGGGGTGCTGGTGGTGAAATTCGTCCAGATACGGCGTCAGGAACTGCCCCGTCACCGTGTCACTGGCGCCGATGGTCAGGGTACCCAACAGCAGCTGCTGGGCCTGAGAGAGCTTGTCCTCGCCGGTAGCCAGCAGCCCCAAGGCGTTGCGGACATACTGATAGAGCATCTGGCCCTCTCCCGTCAGCGTCACGCCCCGGGGGGAGCGGGCAAACAGCCGGGCCTGCAGGGCCGTTTCCAGCTGTTTAATAGATTGGCTCACCGCCGATTGGGAAATATACAAATTCTTTGCCGCCGCCGAGATGTTGCCGGTCTCCGCGACCTCCTTAAACACCCGGTACAATTCCAGTTTTACTGCCATACGCGCTTCCTCCATAATCAGCGGGTCTTATTGCTACAATCAGCATTATAAGCAACCGCCGTTGGAATTGCAACCGTAAACTGATCGTCTCTTCTGTAAAATTTAGACTGTCAATAAAGTGGTAAATTCTCCGCGACGGTAAGGAAGGGTGTGCGCGGGAAACCCAAGAAGGGTGTCCTGCGCCATTGGAATCCTAAGTTTTCAGAACTTTTATAAAAGTTCTGAAAACCAGTTCAGCGGGGAGAAAAGGCTTTTTTCGACACGCTGAAAATTTTTGATGTCCGGAAGCCCCCCGCTTTCGGCGGCTTTCCATAGGCGGTGGGTTGCAAACAGCCGGAGAATACGATAAAATAAAGTGATTTTTGATTTGATCCCTCATCCTATATATTCGGAGGTACTCCATGCTCTATTCCGTTCTGGCTGTGGGCGATGTGGTAGGCGAGGCAGGTCTCGCCCATTTGGAACGCCATCTGCGGCCCCTGCAAAAGCTGAAAAACATTTCGTTCACCGTGGTCAACGGGGAAAACATCTCCGGCGTGGGTCTGACCTGCAAGCAGGCGTGGCGGGTCTACGACGCCGGAGCCGACGCCGTGACCCTTGGCAACCACACCTTCGGCAAAATGGAGATCGGCCGTATGCTGGATGAGACCCCGTGGCTCCTGCGCCCCGCCAACCTGTCCGGCAGAATGCCGGGCCATGGCTGCGAGATTTTCGATCTCAATGGCCTGCGGTTCCGCGTGGTGAACCTCATCGGCCGCTGCACACTCCAGTGGAACGCTGAAAATCCCTTTACTCTGGCAGACCAGCTGCTGAAGCAGGGCACTGCGGATTTTACCCTGGTGGATTTCCATGCGGAGGCCACCAGTGAAAAGCTGGCGCTTGGCTACTATCTGGACGGCCGGGTCAGCGCCCTGTGGGGCACCCACACCCATGTCCCCACTGCCGATGAGCGGGTCTATCCCAAGGGCACCGGCTATATCACGGATCTGGGAATGACCGGCCCCATCGAATCCGTTCTGGGCGTAGAGCCTGCGCAGTCGGTGGAATCGTTTTTGGGTGGTCTGCCGGGACGCTACCGCAACCCGGAGGGTCCCTGTAAGCTGCAGGGGGCTATTTTCACACTGGACAGCGCCACCGGCCTCTGCACCGCCGTGGAGCGGGTGGACATTCGATAAGGAGGCCGTTGTATGACAAGACCTGAGCATTACCGTTCCTATTCCGCTGTATTTCCCATTTTGCTGCGGGAGGGGGCCAATGGCCGCGAGGTGCTGCTGCACCTGCGGCAGAACACCGGCTATATGGACGGTTGCTGGGACTTTGCCGGCAGCGGCCATGTGGATGAAAACGAAACCGCCCGTCAGGCTGTGGCCCGGGAGTGTTTGGAGGAACTGGGCATTACAGTGAACCCCGCCGACATGGAATTTGTCCACCTGTGCCACCGGGTCGCCGGAGGCGACGGACGCACCTATTACGATCTCTGTTTCGTCATTCGGAAATACGACGGCACGCCCGCCGTCATGGAGCCGGACAAAAACGCCGGACTTCGCTGGTTCCCCACGGAGGCCCTTCCGGAAAATACCAGTACTGCCGTGGAGGTCATGCTGCGCCCCTGTCTGCGGGGCCAGCCTTACAGTGAGGGTCATTCATGACCTTCCGGTCACATCAATCTAAAAAGAGGAAATCACTATGTCTATTCAAAAGGTAAGAGAGTATTTCAAGCCCTTCGGCATTGAGGACCGCATCCGGGAATTCGACGTTTCCTCCGCCACGGTGGAGCTGGCGGCGGTGGCCGTAGGCGTGGAGGGCGCCCGGATTGCCAAGTCTATGAGCTTCAAGGTAGGAGAGGAACCCATCATCATTGTGGTGGCGGGAGATGCCAAGGTGGACAACAGCCGCTACAAGGCCCAGTTCCACACCAAGGCCAAAATGCTGACCTTTGAGGAAGCCCATACCATGATCGGCCATGACCCCGGCGGCGTGTGCTCCTTTGCTCTGCCGGATAATGTAAAAACCTATCTGGACATCTCCCTGAAGCGGTTCGAGACCGTATTCCCCGCCGCCGGCAGCAGCAACAGCGCCATTGAACTGACCTGCGAGGAATTGGAGAAGTATTCCTCCAACTTCGTCTCCTGGGTGGATGTGGCAAAGGGCTGGCGTCCGGAAGAAAAGGAAGCTTGAGGGGCTTATGCTGAGATTTATTCACGCGGCGGACTTCCATCTGGACAGTGCCTTCGCCGCCCTGACGCCCCGGCAGGCCGCCGCCCGCCGCCGGGAGAGCCGGGAGCTGCCGGTGCGGCTGGCTAATTACGTCAACCAGAATAACATTGATCTGGTGCTGCTGGCGGGGGACCTCTTTGACAGCGCCGCCTCCTACCGGGACACGGCAGAGGAACTCTCCGCCGCTCTGGGGCAGATGGAGGCACAGGTCTACATCGCCCCCGGCAACCATGACTGGTACGGCCCCGGCAGCCCCTACCTGACGGTGAAGTGGCCGGAAAATGTGCATATTTTCACTCAGCCCCGGTTGGAAACGATGGAATGGCCGGAAAAAAATCTGGTGCTCCACGGTGCGGCCTTTACCCACGGTGAGCAAGCCGACGGCTTCCTCACTGGCTTCACCGCCCCCGCCGACGGGAAGCTCCATATCGGCCTGCTCCACGGGGAGATCGACCCCTCGGAGGCCCGGTACGATCCCATCCGCAAGGAGGAGATCGCCGCCAGCGGCCTTGCCTATCTGGCGCTGGGACACATCCACAAGCGGGCGGAGCCTTTGACCTTTGGCGGCACCGTCTGCGCGTGGCCGGGCTGCCCGGAGGGACGGGGGTTCGACGAATTGGGGGAAAAAGGCTTTTATTCCGGCACGATAGACGATTCCGGCAAGGTCAGCCTTACCTTCGTCCCCTTCGCCCGGCGGCGGTATGAAATTTTGACGGTGGACGTCACCGATCAGGACCCCCGCGCCGCCATCGAGGCGGCTCTGCCCGCCGACACGGCACAGGACCTGTACCGTATTCTGCTCACCGGAGAGACCGGCGAGGGCGGCGTCCATACGGACGCGCTGAAAGCGGCGTTGGCGGACCGGTTCTACGCATTGGAACTGCGGGACCGGACCCGGCTGGCGGAGGACCTGTGGGCCAAAGCGGAGGAGGACTCCCTCCGGGGCCTGTTTCTGAGAGATTTAAAGCAGCAGCTGGCGCAGGCTCAGACGGAAGAGGACCGCCAGCGCGTCACCATGGCCGCCCGGTTCGGACTGGCGGCGCTGGATCACCGGGATTTAGGGTAACGTCGATTGTGGAAACGCATTTTAATAAAAGGCCACCGGAGCAGGTTGCAGAACCTCTCCGGTGGTCTTTTCACTTATGGCACAGATTTAATCGTACCGCAGGGCGTCGATGGGGTTCAGCTTGGCCGCCTTGTTGGCGGGCAGGTAGCCGAACAGAACGCCGATGCCTACGCTGACGCCGAAGCTGACAGCAATGTCGGAAAGAGTCGGCACCGCGCTGAAGGTGATGCCGTTCATGGAACTGGACATGATGGCCCCCACCGCAATGGTGGCGGCTCTGGCCAGCAGCAAACCGAATACGATACCCAGCACCCCGCCCACGGCGGAGGTGGTGCCCGCTTCAATGACGAACTGGCCCCGGATGTCCTTCTGCTTGGCGCCCAGAGATTTTCGGATGCCGATCTCCCTTGTCCGTTCCGTGACGGACACCAGCATGATGTTCATAATGCCGATACCGCCCACCAGCAGGGAAATGGCGGCGATGGCCACCAGTACGATCATCATGGTATTCATCATGGTGTTCATGGCATCCATCATCTCTGCGGAGGTCATGACCATGTAGTAGTCCGAGGACTGATAGGTTTTATACAGTCGCTTTTCCACAATGCCCTTGGCAGCGGACGCCGTATCCCGGCTGGTGGCCGTCAGCAGGAACATTTCATCGGTGCCCATCATCATGGTGCCGGTGCCCATCCGCTGGGCGTTTTCATAGGGGATGTAGATCACATCGTCGGCGCTGCCCTCGCTGCTGTCGCCGCTTTTACTCAACACGCCGATGACGGTGTAAGGCACACCGCTCAGAGAGATGGTCTTACCCAGTGCGTCGCCCCGGAAGGCGGTCTGCGCCAAATAATCGCCGATGACGCAGACATTCTGATGCCGATCCACGTCGATGTAGCTGAGGAAGCGCCCCTCCGCAAGAGTCTCCCCCTGCATGGTGCCCTTGGTGTCCTCCTTGAAAAACGCCTCGCTGACGCCGTAGACCGAGGTGCGGGCATAGTCATCCGTCTGGTAGCGCACCTTGGCAGAAGCGGAGACATAGGGGGTCACGCCGGTGAGGTACTGGGGATATTTGTCCACCAGTTCATAGAGATCCTCCACATCCACGTCACGGGTGCCGCCGGTCCCCCGGCCATAGGTCATGACCTGGATCAGATTGGAGCCCATTTTTTCAAACTGGCTGTTCATCATATTGGTCATGCCGTTGCCGAGAGACAGAATCACGATCACGGCGCCGACGCCGATGATGATACCCAGCATGGTGAGAAACGCCCGCATCTTGCTGGTTTTCAGAGATTTCAGCGCCAGCTTGAAGGATTGGGTAAAGTTCATACGCCCACCTCCCCGTCTGCGCCGGTCTCCTCCGGCTGCACCACGGCGGCGGGATCGGAGGCGTCACCGTCATAGATGATGCGGCCGTCCTGAAGGCGGACGATGCGCTTGGCTTTTACGGCGATGGAGTTATCGTGGGTGATGAGCACCACGGTATCCCCCTCCTGATTCAGCTTCTGGAGGAACCCCAGCACCTCCCGGCCCGTCCGGGAATCCAGCGCGCCGGTGGGCTCATCCGCCAGAATGACAGAGGGATTCCCCGCCAGTGCTCTCGCGATGGACACCCGCTGCTGCTGACCGCCGGAAAGCTGGCTGGGCAGATTTTTCTGCTTGTCAGCCAAGCCCACACGGCCCAGGGCCGCCACTGCCCGCTCCTTCCGCTCCTCCGCGCCCACACCGGCGTACAGCAGGGGCAGTTCCACGTTTTCCAGCACGGTCAGTTTGGGGATCAGGTTATACTGCTGGAAGATGAATCCCAGCATTTTGTTCCGGATCTCCGCCTGCTGGTCATCATCCATGGTGGATACGTCCACGCCCCCCAGATGGTAGGTGCCGCTGGTGGGCACATCCAGACAGCCGATGATGTTCATGGCGGTGGATTTGCCGGAACCGGACTGGCCCACAATGGCTACAAACTCCCCCTTGTCAATGGTAAGGCTCACGCCGTCCAGGGCGTGAACGTCCTCGTCGCCCATGTGGTAGATCTTGTAGACGTCTTTTAATTCAATGAGATGCTCCATGGCTTACATCCCCATCATTTCGGCCATCATGTTAGAGCTTTGGTTGGGGATCAGGACAGTGTCCCCCTCTTCCAGACCGCCGGTGACCTCGATAAAATCGCCGTCGCTCTTGCCCAGCGTCACTTCCCGTGTTTCCAGCTTGGAGACATCCGCCACGGCGGTATTGTCCGCGTTCATGGCGCCGGGGCCCGGGACCGTCACGGTGTTGCCCCGGTTCACAGCGTCCACGGGGATGCACAGGGCATTGGGGACCCGGTCGCCCTCGATGGTTGCGGAGACATTCATACCCGGCTTGAGGTCGCCGTAATCCTTGATGAGGATGGTCACGGGATAGCTGGTAGCGCCGCCCGCCGTGGTGCCGTTGATGCTGACGTTGTCCACCACACCGGTGAAGGTCTGCCCTTCCACCGCGTCCGCAGTGATGGTGACGGACTGCCCCGCCTCCACCTTGCTGATATCCAGCTCATCCACGGCCATTTCCAGCTTCAAGTAGCTCATGTCATAAACCACTGCCAGAGAGCCGGAGTTCATGCCCTCCACTTTGTCACCGGCCTTGAAATTCTTTTCGATCACGGTGCCGGTGATCTGAGAGGTGATGTTGTAATCATCCAGACTGTCCGCTGCCATAGAAGCCGCCAGTTCCGCATTCTGCAGACTCAGCCGGGCGTTCTCCACCCGGTTCCGGGCATCGGCGGACTCCACAGTGCACAGGGGCTCCCCCTGCTTGACGGTGCTGCCCGCCAGCTTATTCAAGCCCTGAATGGTGCCGCCGGCACCGGCGTAGGACAATGGTGGCTCCACCCAGATTGATGGGCGTCTGGCCGTAGCTGGCGTAATTGCCGATCCGGGCAGAGGCCGTGAAGGAATCCGAGACAGCGCCGGGATTCGCCAGCTTCACCCGGACGCTGACGGCGGACAGGCCGTTGCTGGTAATACTGGTGGAGTTGGACACGGAATCCACCGTGCCGCTCACCGGGGCGTCATAATTGCCGATATACACCGTGGCCGCCTGACCCACATAGAAGTCCGTGGGGCTGGCGTAGGGGAACAGGAAGTCGATGGACAGATCCATGCTGGAGGTGATCTTGGCGATCTGAGCACCTGCGTTCACGCTGTCACCGTTATGGACATACAGTTCCTGAATCGTGCCGCTGATGGAAGCCACGGGGTTCAGAGCCTCCTTGGCCTGCTGATAGGCTATTTGAGCCTGCGCCACAGAGAGCTCTGCCCGGTCCACATTGTTCTGGGCGTCGCTGCTGTTCAGGGCAAACAACAGATCCCCCTTATCCACCAGATCACCCAGCTCAAAGGGTGCGTTTTCGATCTCGCCGGAGATCAGAGTGGTGACGTTATAAGAATCTGCGGGCTTCAGGGTCGCCGTTCCAGTAACGGACAGCGTCAGATCCTGCCGGGTGGCCTGAGCCACCAGATAGCTGCCGCCGAGATAGGCGTTTGCCTTTTGGATGCCCTGGCCATGCAGCCTGCCGCCACAGCGGCGATCACCACCGCGGCAATGGCAATTTTCATCCATTTTTTTGCTTTCTTGCTCTTGGGCAGGCCGAATTTCTTTTTCGGCTCTGTTTCAGACGTGGGCACAGTCTGCCCTGCCTTCGTTTCCTTCATCAGTTCTTCCATATAGACAACTCCTTTATGAACGCTGTGCGGGGTGGGTCTTTGCCCCCATGCCCCGCCGCAGGATCTCCAATGCGTGCTGCAGCTTTTCCCGGTCCTCCGGGTCGGTCTCAGGCCGAATGCCGTTATACATGATGGAGACTATCAATACAATAAGCATCCTCAGAATGCAGTTCAGGTCCTCCGGCTCCCGCAGGTCCAGCAGATCTGGGTTCACGCAGCCCTCCATTCGCTTCAAAATGCGATCCGGGTCCAGAAACTCCAGCAGGCCGCCCTTCTGCAAGCCGTCGTTGCGGTTGACGATAGCGGACATCATACCCATGCCCCCCAGACTGCGGTCCGCTGACCGGCGGCTCTGAAGATGATCGTACATGGCCGGCAGGGCTGTGAAGATGTCGCCACCCTGACTGCGAAGCACCTCCTCAAACACCATAAGCATCTCGTTGATGCTCTCCTCCATCAGATAGTGGAACAGATCCTCCTTATCCCGGAAATACATGTAAAAGCTGCCACGGGGAATTCCCGCCTCCCGGACGATCCGGTTGATGGACGCCTCGTTATAGGGCCGCTCCGTAAATTCCCGGACTGCCGCTGACAGCAGCTTTTCCTGCTTTTCCGGCGCCAGATTCAAAAATGTACTGCTGGGCAAGCCGCCAGCCTCCTTTCGATCCGTAATGATCTCCCTAATATCTGGGACAGGGTCCCGCACACCCCTTCCTCCCATCGAGAAAGCCTGTGCGGAACCGGATACTCTTCCTAATATGACAACCTGTCGGGTATGATACCCGACAGGTTCCGCATGGTTCCCATGCGGCCTGAAGTTTTTCGGGTTACCACCCAAAAAAACTTATGATTTCAATGGCGCAGTGAAACCTCCCTGTTTTCCCCGCGCACACCCCTTCCTCCCGTTGAGAAAGCCTGTGCGGAACCGGATACCCTTCCTAATATGACAACCTGTCGGGTATGATACCCGACAGGTTGTCATATTGCAAGTATTTCCTTCAAATGTTCACAAACTTTTCACATTGTATGAGTCAGCTCATACAGCGGCACCCGCCGGTCGTAGGGCTGGGGGCAGTAGGTCACGGAGGAAATTTTCTTTCCGCTCAGGCCATACTTGGGATGGGTTCCGAACAGATCGATGTACCGCATCAGGTCATCCTTCTCCGCCGCCATGGCCTCCAAGAGCAGAACAGTGGCCCGGGCGTCATCCACTGCCCGGTGGCTGTTTTCCGCCTCCGTCAGACCGTAGGCCTCGATGGCGTTGCACAGCTTGTGGGGATAGTCCCGCCGGTCCCGGTACACTGTCAAAGCATCCAAAAATCGGGGCTTTCGCAAAACGGACACCAACCCCAAGGGTTTCAGCAAATAGTAGAGGAAATTCAGGTCAAACTGAGCGTTATAGGCCACCAGCAATGGCCGCTCGGCCCCCTCCAGTAAACGGCAGAAGCCCTCCGCCGCCGCACGGTCATCCACGCCTTCCCGGTCCAACTGCTCGTCCGTAATGCCGGTAAGCTCCGTAATGAAGGTCGGCAGCATCTGTCCTGCCGGAAGGCGGACAAGGGCATTGAAATTCCCCCGCTCCGCGCCGTTTTCCAGGGCCACAGCGCCGATCTCAATGATCCGGTCCCGGCCGAACTCAATGCCGGTGGTCTCCGTGTCGAATACCACCAGCCGGTCAAAATTCTTCCAAAGTTCCATTATGCCTCCCAATTCTCCCCGGTGGCATAGTCGATCTCCACACCGGGCTGCACGTTGTAGCAGTAGACATGAAAGCAGACGCCCCGGCCCTGATCTTCCACGGAATATGCCTCCATCTCCACGCCCCGGGCCACCAATTCGGTATCCACAAAGGCGGGGGTCACCCGGTAGAGCACATGATTCCCGGTGGAGGCCACATAGTCCGCCACCTGATTTTCAAAGGGCAGCATCCCCTCCACGTTCATATACCGGGTGCCGGTGATGAGATTTTTTTCGTTGGCGTTTTCACCGGTAAGCTGAAAGCCGATGAGGTGACAGCGGTTATAGAGGTTCCCGCCGTCCACAAAATCATATTGGTTCTGCACCCAGCCGGTGGGCTTCACCTTGCTGATGCTCTCCCGCTCCTCTGTGGGCATCAGGTCCACGCCGACGCAAGCCTCCGCGACACCGCAGCGGCCCAGACTGTCCAGCTCGCTGTAATACTCATAGGAACCGGTGGTGTATTCCTCCTCCGTAAAGGAAGGCTGATTCCGGTCGATGACGGCGTAAGCGCTGGTGCCGTCATAGTCCGGGATATTCGATAGATCATAGCTGGGGGCCAGCATTTGTCGGGCCAGACCGACGAGCATCGTCAGGATGATGACTGCCAAGGCCTCCTTCCGGCCGGGTTTTCGAGTTGTACGCCGTTTCTTTGCCATTTTGTTTCTCCTTTGGGTCCCGCGAAATTTTCACTGCCACATCATAACAGCTTTCGCCGGATTCCGCAACCGGGTATGAAGGGGTTTCCCTCCGGGCAGACTAAAGGAAATCCATTCTCAGGAGGAACGCCATGCGCAAACGTCTGCAAATTTTCTGTCTGCTGCTTCTGCCCTGTCTGACGCTGATGGGGATCCTTGGCCGCGGCTCCCCCGCCGCCCTGTCCGCGTCCAGCGACGCCGCCATCCCCGCCTCCGCCGATAACTGGGGACTGTCCTTCCCTGCGGAGCACGAAACACCCATCGGCAATGCCACAGCGGACTTTCTCACCCAGTATGACGCCTGGTATGTGGGAGACACCAGCCAAAAGGTCATTTATCTCACCTTTGACTGCGGCTACGAAAACGGCAACACCGAGGCCATTTTGGATGCGCTGAAAAAGCACAGCGCTCCGGCGGCTTTCTTCGTGGTTGGCCACATGATCGAATCTGCCCCGGACATCGTCCGCCGGATGGCGGCGGAAGGGCATATCGTAGGCAACCACACCTACCATCACCCGGATATGTCCGCCATTTCCGACAAGGCCAGCTTCCAAAAGGAGCTGGATTCTCTGGCGACGCTGTATCAGGAGATCACCGGGCAGGAATTGTCCCACTTCTACCGGCCCCCGCAGGGGAAATACAGTGAGCAAAACCTGAAACTGGCTCAGGAACTGGGCTACCAGACAGTGTTCTGGAGCCTTGCCTACGTGGATTGGTATGCCGACAACCAGCCCACAGCGGAGCAGGCCTACGCCAAGCTGCTCCCCCGCATCCACAACGGTGCCATCGTGCTGCTGCACTCTACCTCCTCCACCAACGCCGCCATTCTGGACGATCTGCTGTCGAAGTGGGAGGACATGGGCTACCGCTTCGCCCCCCTGACGGAGCTTTCCGCCCCGGCCAAGTCCTGACCAGCCGCCCCGCCGTTTCTAAAAAATTCCACTGCCCAAAATAACGCTGGAGACTGTCGATAAAGTGGTTAATTCTCAGTGATGGTAAGGAAGGGTGTGCGCGGGAAACCCAAGAAGGGTGTCCTGCGCCATTGAAATCCTGAGTTTTCAGAACTTTTATAAAGTTCTGAAAACTTGCTCAGCGGGGCGAAAAGACTTTTTCGACACGCTGACGCTGTCCGGAGGAATATCCTCCGGGCAGCGTTGCTCATTTTTTCCGTTCCAGCAGGGCCAGCAGCAGTCCGCCGATCAAAATAGCGAGATCCGCCAGATTCCATACATAGCGGCCGATCTTCGGCAGCTTGGGAAACTGCACATAGTCATAGACCGCGCCGCGCCGCAGCCGCTCCCACAGGTTGCTGAGCCCACCGCCCAAGGCCAGTCCCGCTCCTCTGGGACTGCGGCGGCGGAACACCCACACCAGCGGCAAAACCAGAATGGACAGCGCCGTTACCAGCTTCCGTTTCAGAGGCAGGCTGAAGGCCGCGCCGTCATTCCACAGGGCCGTCAATCGGATGCGTCCTCCCCAGAAAAATGCGTCCTTCCGCTCCGGGCGGTTCAAAAACCACCGTAGACCGGCGCAGGCGGCCAAAACCGCCGCCGCGGTAAACAGTGTCAGCATCCGCCGCCCTCCTTTGCCTTTTCCATCGCCGCCCGCACCGCGCCGCTGTTGGCATTCTTCCGGTTATTCTGCCACACGGTATCTCCGATCTGCTTCTGGACCTCCATCATTTCCTCGTGGAAAGCGGAGGCCGACAGCCGCAGGGCCCCGTGGCCCAGAATGATCAGCTGCTCCGGGCCGTCGGAGGTAGCCACCCGCACCCGATGGCGGCGGCCAATCTCGTAAGTGGCCCGCTCGATATAGGCGTCCGCCGTCTCCGCCTCCTTGGTATAGACAATGGTGATGTTGTGGTACTTTTCTACGCTGCCCAGACCGCCCTTCACCTTGTAGGCGTCAAACACCAGAATGACCCGGCATTTCCGGTAGCCCTGATAGTTGCACAGGAGGTCGCACAGCTTTTTCCGGGCGGCATCCAGATGCTCTGCCGCCAGCTTTTTCAGCTCATCCCACGCGAAAATGATATTATACCCGTCTACCAGCAGATAGTCCTCGCCGGAGAAGGCCTGTTTCAATTCCCGCCGTTTTTCCTCCGAATTATCGGCCACAGGCCGCTTAGGAGCCTTGGGCGGAAGAAAACTCTCCCGCTTCACCGCGCCGTAGGTCCGCTCGAAGATGGCCTGCAATTCCTTATCCTGGGCTGCGGTCCCGACGTAGGTACTGACGGGCCGCCGCTGGGAGGCCGCTTCCTTCGGTTCAGGCTCCGTCCCCTGCGGGCGCCAGCCGCTGTCCACCTGGGCGTGCTGGGCCACCTTCCGCCACGGGATCACCACACCGGCCCCGTGGGAACAGAACACGGAATCCGCCGTGTTTTCCACGTCCCGTTCCGGGTCGTAGCCGATGGCTTCAATAACCTTTTCCGCCTCGGTGCAGGGGAAATACCCCGCCGGAACGCAGCTGAGCCGCCCCTGTCCACGGGTGTAGACCGCCACCTCCCGGGCATAATCCCGAAGGCCCGCCACCGGGGCCGTACCAGTGAGAGCCGTTTCCTCTCCCACGGTCTCCGGCGGATCCACCTTGCCGCCCATCTGCTGCAAGTCCGTCATGGCCCGGCCTACCTGCTGGGCGGGGACCTCCAGCCGGAACCGGTACCACGGCTCCAGCAGCACACTTTCCGCCTGCATCAGCCCATGCCGCACGGCCCGGTAGGTGGCCTGTCGGAAATCGCCGCCCTCGGTGTGCTTTTCGTGGGCGCGGCCCGCCAACAAGGTGATTTTGATATCGGTGATGGGGGAACCGGTCAGTACCCCCAAATGAGGTTTTTCCAACAGATGTGTAAAGATCAGCCGCTGCCAGTTCAGGTCCAGCTGATCCGTGGGGCAGGCGGAGGCGATGGTCAGGCCGCTGCCCGGTTCGCCGGGCTCCAGCAGCAGATGCACCTCCGCATAGTGCCGCAACGGCTCAAAG
>VOFI01000590.1_pt1 | contig 50000 bp, 74 predicted proteins | sample 5384131 | NCBI WGS metagenome assembly VOFI01 (sample SAMN12384728, study PRJNA508395) | human gut metagenome | isolation source: healthy gut H | host: Homo sapiens
AGAACATGAAAGTTCGCATTTATGTTCCCTGCTGACCAAAAATATTACAGTTAAGGTTGGAGACTATCAATATTTAACAACAAAAGTAGAAAGCACACCTATTCCGGTGGAAGGTGGCAAAGATGACGCCGGAAATAAAAGTTTTCAGTATATTGATGTAACAATTCCCGAAATATACAGCGATGGCCTGGACTCTGTTGGCCGTGAGATGACATTTGGTTTGTTGTGGCCTGAAGGCGCAACCAGTTCACGTGGAGAAACACCAATTCGTGTGGAAGTCCTTCAAAAGATTTATCGCCTGATTCAGAGGAATACCATGATGTAACAGATATTTCAAAAGTTACTTCAACCAATATTCCCAAAATTGAAACAAAATTTGATTGGAAACCGGCGACGCTTTATACAAGTAATACGGGCACAAATAATACGATTGTCGTTCCAAACGGCAATTTTAATACATACGATGCAGGAGAAAAAGGCGGATTCGGCCTTCGTCTGGACAATAATTTATATAGTGACGCTAACAGCATTCATCCGGACAAAATTGAGTTAAATGTTACATTAAAAGTTCCGGAAGGACTTTTAAATATTACGGATGACCAGTATCTGGAAAATGTCAATAATTATAAAGGTTATTTTAATGTAAATGGCCGTACCGATTATTACAGCCTTAACGACAGTAATTCTTACTTCCGCACAGAAACGACAATAGAGCAAATTTCTCAGGTGGATGGAAGAACGGATTCTGTACGGTTAAAAATTACAATTACACCAACCAGCAGTTATGGAAAAATCAGCTATTTACAGATTCATTATTTGTATCCTAATTTATTTGATGTTGGTACTATGGCTGCAGGTTCTGAAATCAAAAATGTAGAGTGGAAGCTGGAAAGTGCAAAACTTTACGGACGCGACAGTGACCAAACTGTTTTTGAAATAGATCCAAATGATGTGCATAGAGATATTATATTTAAAAAAGGAAAATTTGGATGCCGGCAGTGCTTTAAAAGTTTCCAAATCTGTAGATAAAACATTGGTTACCAATGAGGATACCCTAACATTCAAGATTTCCAATTGGGGTTGCGAAATCGGTAATAACAAAATTTACGAATATAACGTATATGATGATTGGGAGACGGAAGCAGGCAGCAAAAACCCAAATCAAAGAATGGAATTGCAGGGGATACAATATCCTGCTATGAGCAGCGGCGATATTTATGTAACTCCTTATTACCGTTTAAAAGGTGAAACGGATTATACACATGCACTTCCCAGAATCAACGTGTATTCTTCATATAGAAAGACTATTTCTTATAATGAGATTAAATCGACGTTACCTTCTGGTTATACCATGGAGGATATTGTAGGTATCCGTTTTCATATGTATAGTTACAGTAGCGGAACCACATCTTATAACGGCAAAACATATTATTCGCTGTCCAATACTGTCAAACCATCAACCGGAGATGGCATAAACCTTACATTCAAGGTATTAAAAGAAGAAAAGTGATTCAGCAGGCGGCGAAGATGCGGATTATCTGGGAGATAATCGTTTGGCAAAATCGTTCTTGGGTATCTTTTCATACAATTGAGACACGTCTTGATGCAGATAAAGAAGGCGGCGGAGATAAATTAACATCCGCTACCTCCGAAGCTGTTTTTCTACCTTTTTTATGATAACCTGCCCGAGGCCGGTTATGGATACATATAAGACCTTTGAGAATGGTAATGCAGACTTGCAAGACCGACAAGGGTTTGTTAAAAAGATTTATCCGGGAGACTGGGTAGACTTTACCATACGTGTTCCAATAGACAGTACACTATATCAATCCGGTGGATTTGCTCCGTATCATTTGCAATTACAGGAATTGTTTGGTGAAAACATGGGTAACGGTGGCGAACAGTTATTTCCGGCTTTGGAAAGAATCTTTAACGGTTCAGATACAGCATTGGCTGCCAATGGTACAGATTCCGCATGGGAATTTACCGCTTATGATGCTTCAGGCAAAAGCTGGACAAATTCCAAACCGTTGTAAACGGTACCAAAATCAACGGGAAAAATGCTCTGAATTTTGAGATATGTTCTGATATGCATTCAACGTCCCATCAGGGTGAACCGGGAACAGATTCCGGTGTGCCAATTGGCGGATATGTCGAGTTGAAATTAAAATTAAAAACATATGATGTAGAAACATTACAGCAGTTATATCCTAATAGTGACTATCATGTGTATACGCCGCTTGGTTTTGAAAATGAATTTACATTAGAGAAGCATCCTCATGGTAATTCCCCAAGTCAAAATGTACATTTGGCCAGCGGTAAAAAACAGCCGGAGGCACGGTGGTTCAACAACCACAATTAAGCTTATTGCAAACAACAGTGGTTGGTGGAAGCAGTGATACAACAGGTTCTATCCGTCCGGCCGGAACTGATAACGAAACTGCAACCTTAAAGATAAAATTAACAGCAGATTATGCAAAGAATATGAAAATAAAATTAGCTTCTTTGTTACCCACAGGTTTTACGTTTAAAGATGTGGTAAGTATTACAAAAACATCTGCAAAAGGTGAGCAGACAACTTATACACCTGTACAAGGTACGACTCAGGGCAATGGTATTTACATGTTTGGCACAGAAGAAGAACTGACTGTCAATACAGGTGATATTGTCGAAATTACATATACCGCAACAGCTCCTACAGTAGAACAAGTAGCAGGAAACTTAAATAGTTCCGGTTATGCAAGTTACAGCGGAGCATGTTATGTGTTTGCCGATGGTGTAACCAATTTAACAGCAGGGACAAACGGAAACTTAAATGTGGATGATAAAGACTACGACCTGGATAACGATGTACAAGAAAGAATCATTCAGAATGCAAGTACCATTTATGTACGTTCCAGCTCATTGGCTGCAAGTATCCGTAAAGAAATTCTATCTTATGGTTACAATAATTATTTTCACACCGGTGATGTGGTAAAATATCGTGCATATGTAAATTCAAGCAGTTCGAGCAACTATAACGGTGGTGCTGACCTGCCGCTTGATACATTGGTTGATGTATTGCCGGAAGGATTCATTTACACTGATGTCAATGGCAACGCACAGTCTGACCCAATTACTGCTAAGGTAGGGAATACAACTGTAAATGCAAGTGTGACTCAGGGAAGGAAATAAAATGTATATTTCCTTAACCGATGACCAAGGACAGCCGTATGTACTTCCGGCAGGTTCTACCATCGAATTGCAGTATAATGTAAAAAATCACAGATTCTGCTATGGAAAGTGCTACAGGAAAATCGCTGCAAGTGACAAATTATATGTATGCATTTATCAATCGCAGTGAATACGACAGAATTTATACAAATGTAAACTGGAGTTCCAACCCAAACTACGGTAATCGCGGTGCTGCAAACGATACGAATGACCTAGACCGTAACCCGGATACCGATTATTATATTTACAGCAGCATTTATACTTATTTATATCAAGATGGCATTAAACCGGGTGTAACCAAAGTCGCAACTTATAATCAGCCGGTATTAACACCGGGTGTACAAATTTACTATGATATTACTGTTTCCAATGCAAGTACGGCGGGAACCAATATAGATGGTAAAAATCAAGCTTCTAATATGGTAGATCCAACTGTTGTAGACGTATTGCCATACGGCTGGAGGTTTATCTCTGCGGAAAGCAGCAGTTCTTCCTATGATATTAGTGGATTATCCACAGATACCGTAGATGATGTTACAAAAGTAACCATTCCTGTAAAAGGTACGTTTGCTCCTGGGCAGTCTGTGCGCATTCGCCTGTTGGTGGAGGCTGACCCTGTAAACTATGGTCCGGTGACAAACGAATCTTATTTGTTGCCCACAGAGAATTTTACAGAGAAAGATGTGCAGAATGGATTTAAAGTAAAATATGACGGTAAAGATGCTGTTAACTCCAATGCAGAAGTGGATATTGGTGGAGGTTTAGGGTTTTACTGCAGAAAAATCTGTTACATCTGTTGTCAACGGCTCTACCTCTTATGTACAAAGCGGACGTAATTATGCATTTACAGAGCATAATGCGGATGTGACATATACGTTGACACTGAAAAATACATTGACCAATGCTTACACATATGAAGATGTATGTGTAATTGACCGTTTACCGGGTGTAGATGATACCGGTGCTTACAGTCAGCGTCCGAGAGGAAGCCAATGGTCTTTGGCAACAATTACAAATGTTACTACCAATGTAAGCGGGGAGCAAAAAATCCAGTACAGCAGCAAAGCGTCTTTAGATACTCCTGACTGGATGGGAGATGATACAGGCTGGCACGATACGTATCAGGAAGGTGATATGTATATCAGAGTGGTAGCACCGGACGGATATCAAATGACAGGCAGTCAAAATTCTACTATGACCATTACCATTAAAGCAAAAGTTCCGGCCAGTGCAGCATTGCAGGCAGCAGCGGGAACCACGGCTTATAACAGTTACGGATACCGTTTTTATGCTTACAGAGGTGAAGAGGCCAGTGTAAACGTAAAAGGTGAAAGTAATAAAGTTGGTTTACGCTGTGCAAATACAGTAAGCGGAAAAGTATGGAACGACGCGAATAAGAATGGTGTGCAAGATGCAGGAGAGCTGCCTCTGGAGAATGTTCCTGTATATTTAAGTACTAGCAGCACAAGTATTTCGGGCAGCTATTTAAAAGGTTCTACTGTAACAAAGGCGGACGGCAGTTATTCCTTTGAAGGTGTTGCTGCTTCTACAAGCGGTATTACCGATTATGTAATTGTAGACCCGAATGCATTAATTACAGATGAGAGTCAAGGAGTATACCAATTCTCTCCGAGATTGCAGGGAAACAGATGCAACCAAGGACAGCAACTTCTTTGCAAAAGATAACAGCTCTATTAACGGTAAGTCACATACATTCGGATATTCTAATCCAATTACCATGTATGAGGAATCCAATTACAGTAACATTGATGCAGGCGTATCTTTACTAAGAGGTACCATTGGTGATAAGGTTTGGTTGGATACCAATAAAGACGGATATCAGCAAAGAGCAGAGCCTGGTTTGGCAGGAGTTAAGGTAGAACTGCTCAAAGAAAACGGTGGAAATTACGAAGTGGTTCCGGGTGCTGCAGCGGTTGATGCGCAAGGCAGTCCGCTTACAAATAATCTAACAGGTGCTGATGGAACGTATTTCTTCCATGATTTGGACTTAAAAACAAATTATAAAGTCCGTTTTACATTGCCAAGCGGATATTCTTTCACGGAATCCAAGCCGGACAATACAACACTAAACAGTACAATTGATACAATCAGCTGTTCAGGAACTATTTTACAGGCACCGGCGAGGCAGTAAATTTAGGTACGAATGAAACAGCAGCCAAACGTACCGATGTAGATGCAGGTGCAATTATCGCAAATGGCTTCCACATTGAAGGACGCGTTTGGATTGACGATAATGACGATGGTATCAAAAAAAATGCTGCAGAAAGTTATAATGGAGAAAATGGATTAACTGTTTCTGTGATTTCAGAAGATACACAAGCTGAAGTTGGCAGAACACAAGTGCAGGCCGACGGAACTTATATGGTAGACGGTTTATCTGAAGGAAACTATAAGGTTAAATTCACATTACCGGACGGTACCCCTTTGGAAATATACGATACCCAAGACCTATGATATTTATGATATAGCAGCATCAAACCGATACAGTACAGTCACCCGGATGCTGCCAACGGTAAATTGGGAGAGTATAATCAAACAGTTACCTTAAATTCTGATAAACCAACTGCTTGGCTGTATGTAGGCTTAGCGTTACCTAAAGTCAATGTGAAAGGTACTGTTTGGAATGATGTGGATATTGATGGCACCATGCAGTCCAATGACCAAAAAATCAGTGGTGTAAAAGCATCTTTATATAAGGGAAGACGGTACCTTTATCAATAACACAACAACGGGCAGTGATGGTACCTATGCATTTTACAATGTACCCGGCAATACCAATTATAAAATTATCTTTACTTTGCCGGATGGACGTATTGTGACCAATCATATGGAGGATGTAAAACTAAGTACTGACCCGGTATCCACTGCGGATAAAAACCATGCAAATACAACAGGCGTTGTGCCTCCGTTTGCAACCGGTACTTCAGGCGATTATATTGCAAACTTAGGCATCTATACTCCGGCAGTAGTAAGTGGTTATGTTTGGTTTGATACAGATACCAACGGTACATTAAATGACGGTGAACCAAGGTTAAGCGGATATACTGCATATTTATTAAAACCAAGTGACAAAACTGCTTTTGACGCAAGTCAAGATAAAATAGCTTTCTTAGAAAAATTTGCCTGCCGACCAACATTACAGAACAAATAATGACGGTTCTTACAGATTTGAAGGCTTGTCCCCACAAGATGGTTATGCGGTAGTGGTATGCGATTCTGATACTAGAGCGTATTTCTCTGCACCGACCAACATCGTGACGCAAGATGATACAAAAATAGCCATTCGGGAGCATTTGGATTTGAGTTTAGGTGGAGAAAAATCTGACCAAAACTTTGGTTTATACAAACCGGTTCAAATTACAGGCCGTGCATTTTATGATGCGGACTACAATGGTATTTATGATGAAAATACAGACCGGCTTCTGGAGGGGAATTACAGTAACCTTAAAAAGGATTGTTTGACAATGCTGAGGTTGCAACTGCTACAACAGATGAGAATGGTTATTATCAATTTAATGATGTAGTGGCAGGTCAATATTATGTTGAATTTGGAAAAACGACTCAGGACGGAACCACTTATGATATTGAAACCAAAGTTCCGGTTCATACAGAACCCAATGCAATTGCAAACAATGTTACGATAGACGGTAAATCCGATGGTTTTGCCGTTACAGGTGACAAGGATGCTACAGATTTTAATATTAACATTGGTTTTATTAACTACGCCCATGTAAGAACATTGGCTTGGTTTGACGACAATCAGAACCAACTCTGGGATAATTCCATTGACAGCCTCATTGGAACCTATATCAATGTTACTGCGGTACTGGAGAAAAAGTAAATGATACATGGGAAAAAGTAAACAATGCACCTGTTGATTTAGGTCAGGTAACTTCAATAGATTCTCCTTATGTATTCGACCGTTACAAATTAATGCCGGGTACATACCGTATTACGTTCTATGGAACAACAACGGATGAACATTTTTCATTTGAAACCAATGCTCAAATGGATTCCGACAGCTTTGGACATCTTCAAACAGCGGAAGCATTTGACCCTGACAGTGGTAAAATACAGGCAACTTCTTTTGAAGTTACTGTAAACAGCGGAGAAACAGTACAGCTAAATGCTCCTGTTGTACGCAATCAACAGACTGTCATTTCAAAAAGAATATAAGGCAGAAGGTCAAACTGATTGGACAGCAGATGATAAAGCAGAACATCATCCTGGTGAACTGATTACATACCGTATTGGTATGCAGAATTTTAATACCGCTGAAAAACAAAAATCTGAAGGTGACAGACCAGATAAACAGATTGTTGGAATTCCAAGAGGGCACGTTGCAGCTGCATGTGATAAATAACGATGGTACAGATACTGTAACACCGATTACTTCATATACGTTAAACAACGGCACTCTTGAGATAACGAATCTAACAATTCGGGAAGAGCGGAGAATCGACCGGATGTACCGGTACAGGCATATGTTGAATTTAATGTAAAAGTGTTAGGACAAACGGGATTGACTGTTGATAACAATGCATGGACTGTTCACAAACCAAGCTAAACCGTTTCAATGGATGGAGCGGAAACGGTTACTCAAATACTAATGTATATGTGACAAGTCCAATTGCGTCTATTACCAATACCGTAGAAAATCCGAAAAATTCTATCAACAAGGGCAAGAGGCTGTCTTTAAGCTAACTGCCATTGTAGAGCAAAGGGCAAAGTACGTCAAATTCTCTTGAAAATGTAATAATAACGGATGTACTGCCAAAAGGTGTAAGCTTTAGCGGATTGACATATGCAGATGGAACTCCTGTAGATACATCACTTTATACTGTCACAAAAGATGAGACAGGAAGAGACGTCCTTACATTAAATATTGACATACTGACAGATAAAGAAGTATTTTTGGTAAAAACCACTGTGGACTATTACAGCCAAAACTTTGATGACCCTACAGTAAATACATGGGAAATGGAGCATAAAGCATCTATTGGTTGGCCTGTATTGGTTCAAGGCGGTACCGAATATGAATCTGCAGAAAGTGAAGTTCAAACTATCACTGCAAAACGTCCAAATGTTACTTTGAAAAAAGATGTTTCAAAGCACACAGTAAAAACAGAAGAGGTATTTTCTTATACATTTTCTATCTATAACAGTAATGGAATTGATGTAGCAGATACAACCTTTACAGATATTCTGGATAAGGGTTTAAGCGTTGTCAATATGCCTCAGGGTATGACTGCTACACCGCAAGAGGACGGTACCACTGTATTGTCAATGGATATCAGTAATCTTCCCGCACAGGCAGACGATACGATTCCGTCTTATACGTTCCAAGTTGATGTAAAAGCTGTAGATAATCAGCCTGAAGACATCACTCAATGGACAATTCCAAATGCGTTTATGCTTGAAGGAGAACTGGATGGCGACCCAAATACAGGCATTGATATGACCAGAGCGAATAGAAAAGTAGACCAAATTACCAGTAATACAGTTGATGTAGAAGTATTCAGAGCCTATCAAGTAAGTATTTCCAAAACAGCCGACAGAGCTGATAAACATTATAATGTTGGCGAGCAAGTAAGCTTTACGGTTAAAGTTTCTAACCTAGGCGTTGAACCGTTAACAAATTTAGAAGTAGCGGATGTAATGCCAAATATAACACTTGATGCAGCTTCTTTGAATAACAATATCAAGCAAGTGTCTTCCCAATCAGGGACTGCGGTCATGATTCAAACATTACAGCCCGGAGAGACAGTGACTCTCGACTTCCTTTATACTGTACAGGAAAGCGATTCGGATAAAGCTGTAGCGAATACGGTAACTGCAAGCAATACTCACGTAAATAAAGAAGCAACAGAAACAATTACGATAGGAAAATATGTGCCATCGGTAATTCCGGAGACACCAAGTGACAGTCATCCAATGGAACAAAATCAAAATATAAATAATGTACCGACAGGGGATACAACATATCTAATATTGGTACCTATATTAATTACAATATTGGCTGTTTCTTTAGTAATTGTTGTCACTTTAGTTTTACGGAATAAGAAATATACAGATAAATCATAAAAAAAACTCTAACGTTTAACGTTAGAGTTTTTTATGGAAAAAAATACTCAAGTTTCCAATATTTGAAAAAATTTCTAAATGAAAGAATGTGAAATTTCTTCCGTTTTATTGCAATTACATTGTAGTTTGTGATAATATAATTTTACATAAATTATTAGGAAAGTTAGGGGCTTTAAGAAAATGAAAAAATTTACTGGTTTTTTAGCGATTTTTATGGTAGTTTTATTGTGTGTACCATCGTTTACAGCTGTTTTTGCTGACACTTATTCATCGTCTGTATCAACAGTTCAAGATGGAAATGAATCAGAAAGTAGTACAGACAATACTACTGATAATGTACAAACCTATCCATACGACCTTGAAGAAGGAATTTATAAAATTAAATATCAGAACAAAGTACTGACTGGTGTTAGCTCAGAACAAAATGGTGGACAAACCTTTATATTTGCTGACGAGCAAGAGTCTGATGAACAGCTATTTTGTTTTGAGAAGTTGGAACAAGACAAATATAAAATTGTACAGCAAAGTTCTCAAAAAGTATTAACAGCACAAGATAATACAGCTGTTTTTTCCGATTGAATGACGATGAAACTCAGTATTGGTCATTGGTATCCACAGAGGAAGAGACAGTATTTTTAAAGTCCTACAATCATCAAATGGTGGTTGTTTCTTCTGAAAATACATTACAATTGTCTTATAATATGCCTAATGAAAGCTTTCATTTGAACGTGCTGTAAACTCTTATTCTACGAATTCCAACGTAGAAAATACTGTGGATTCACAAGAAAAACAGACTCTTAATTCTGCTCAACAAAAAAGATGTTGTCATCCCGGACGGCTATTACGAGATACGTTCTGCAGTAAGCGGAAAGAATCTGGAAGTATACGGAGTAAGTACACTGGGCGGAGCAAAAAATCACCCAGTGGTACGCTACAGGAGGAAAGAACCAGAAATGGAAAGTAGAAAACCAGGCAGACGGAAGTGTCCGCATTACGAATGTAAACTCAGGCTTGGTATTGGACTATAACGGAAGCGTAAACGCGTATGAACAATGGGACTGGCATGGAGGTTCCAATCAAAGATGGGAAATTTCCAAAACAAGTACCGAGGGAAATTACTGCATCAGAAATCAGTCCAACGGCTATGCAATGGATGTATTGTATGGAACCATGGAAGATGGTCAGCATGTGGTAAGTTATGAGTACAACGGAGGAGTTAATCAGCAATGGCAGTTTATTAAAACTGATTGTAACGCGACACAGGTAGTACCCGATGGGTACTATGAAAATAAAATCAGCAGTAAGCGGAAAGGACTTGAAGTCTACGGAGCAAGCTTACTTGGCGGAGGAAAAGTGACCCAGTGGGATGCTACAGGAGGCAACAATCAAAAAATGGAAACTGGAGAATCAAAGTGACGGAACCATACGCTTGACGAATGTGAATTCAGGTTTGGTGCTGGATTACAACGCAAGCACAAACAGCTACGAGCAATGGGATTGGCATGGAGGCTCAAACCAAAGATGGCAGATATCCAAGTCGCAAGCCGGAAATTACTATCTCAGAAATATGTCCAACAACCACGCAATGGACGTATTATATGGCAGTATGAATAACGGCCAGTATGTTGTGGACTATGAGTATAACGGAGGAATCAATCAGCAATGGCAGTTGGTACCTACTAAAATAGAACAGGTAATGCCGGACGCTGTTATGAGATACGTTCCGCAGTAAGCGGAAAGAACCTGGAAGTGTAAGTACGCAGGGCGGAGCAAAATTACTCAGTGGGATGCTACAGGGGGCAACAATCAAAAGTGGAAACTGGAGAATCAAAGTGACGGAACCATACGCTTGACGAATGTGAATTCAGGTTTGGTGCTGGATTACAACGCAAGCACAAACAGCTACGAGCAATGGGATTGGCATGGAGGCTCAAACCAAAGATGGCAGATATCCAAGTCGCAAGCCGGAAATTACTATATCAGAAATATGTCCAACAACCACGCAATGGATGTGTTGTATGGTAATACGGGTAACGGCCAGTATGTTGTGGACTATGAGTATAACGGAGGAATCAACCAGCAATGGCAGTTGGTACCTACCACAATAGAACAGATTATTCCAGACGGCTATTATGAAATACGTTCAGCGGTAAGCGGAAAGAACCTGGAAGTGTACGGAGTAAGTATGCTAAGCGGAGCAAAGATAACCCAATGGTACGCTACAGGAGGAAAGAACCAGAAATGGAAAGTAGAGAACCAAGATGACGGAAACGTCCGTATTACAAATGTAAACTCAGGCTTGGTACTGGAATACAACGGAAATACAAATGCATATGAACAACGGAACTGGAATGGAGGTTCCAATCAAAAATGGGAAATTTCCAAAACAAGTACCGAGGAAATTACTGCATCAGGAATCAATCTAACGGCTATGCAATGGATGTATTGTATGGAGCCATGGAAGACGGAGATCATGTGGTAAGTTATGAGTACAACGGAGGAGTTAATCAGCAATGGCAGTTTATCCAAACAGACCCTGATACAACACAGGTAGTACCTGATGGCTATTACGAGATAAAATCAGCAGTAAGCGGAAAGAATCTGGAAGTGTACGGAGCAAGTACGCAGGGCGGAGCAAAAATTACTCAGTGGGATGCTACAGGAGGCAACAATCAAAAATGGAAACTGGAGAATCAAAGTGACGGAACCATACGCTTGACAAATGTAAATTCAGGTTTGGTACTGGATTACAACGCAAGTACAAACAGCTACGAGCAATGGGATTGGCATGGAGGCTCAAACCAAAGATGGCAGATATCCAAGTCGCAAGCCGGAAATTACTATATCAGAAATATGTCCAACAATCACGCAATGGACGTATTATATGGCAGTATGAATAACGGTCAGTATGTGGTGGATTATGAGTATAACGGCGGAATCAATCAGCAATGGCAGTTGGTACCTGTAGAGTTAAAAAACGCTACAGGGGATAGATGTATCCGAGCATCAGGGAAATATCAATTGGCAGCAGGTAAAGCCAGCGGACAGGTAGACTTTGCGATTATTCGTGCAGGTTACGGTAGAGAAACTTATCAAAAAGATAAGTTTTTGAGCAAAACTATGCAGGTGCAAAAGCGCAGAATATTCCAATTGGAATTTATCAGTACAGCTATGCGGACAGTGTAGCTGATGCTGAACGCGAAGCAGAAACTTGCCTTACATGGCTAAACGGAAGAGCCGTAGATTCTTATGTCATTTTTTGATTTTGAAGAATCAAAGATCATAGATAAGCTTAACAAGGACGATATACCTGATAATGACATTACGCCTGACGTTTTGTCTCAAATGGCAATTGCTTGGTGCAAAAAAAAATTGAGGCAGCAGGCTACACCCCCATGATTTACGTAAATCCTGATTTTATAACCAACAAATATAACTATAAAATGTTAAAAGAATCAGGTTATGATATTTGGATAGCCAATTATGGAAGAAGTATTACATATGATTGGCCATATCCGGTTAGAATGTGGCAATATACATCTTCAGGTAGCGTAAGTGGTATTAGTACAAATGTGGATATGAATATTATGTACACTGGCAGTGAATATAGTGGTAAATTTGTACTTCCTGATGGACAAAAAAGGTAAGTGTAATTCAAGTAATGTAAATGTTCGCACAAGTCCAACAACTACTTCGGGTAATAATGTACTATTTCAAGTTCATAATGGGTATCAATTTACTATATTGCAAGAACAAAACGGTTGGTATCAAGTATCCTTTGGAGCGGATAGAATTGGTTGGATATCTGGACTATATGTAACACTTATTTAAATGTATTTATAACCCAAACTTAAAAAAGAAATTCCCCTTTAGCTTTACAAAGCTAAAGGGGAATTTCTTTTTTATTCAAATTATGGTTTTTGCAGAATGCCTTTTTCCAAATCTTCAGGTGCTTGTGCTTTTACCACATAGTGTAGTTTTTTACCTGTTGCATTATATGGAATTTTATCTACAAAGCAGTAAAATCTAGGACATTTGTATGCAGAAAGGTCAGGGTGATTTGCACAGTATTTGTTCAAATCTTTTATTGTAAGAGAATCATCTTTTGGAATCACATAAGCTACAACTGCTTCACCGCGTGCCTTATCAGGTACAGCTGTTACAATACAGTCTGCAACGCTTGGATGACAGTTGATTGCCTCTTCTACTTGTGCCGGATAGATATTTTCACCGCTGCTGATAATCATATCGTCTTTTCTGCCGGAAACAGTAATAAATTGATTCTTATCCCATGTACCTAGGTCATGAGTATAAATCCAGCCTTTATAGAATTTATCTTTTGTAAGTTCCTCGTTACCGGGATAGGTCAGTGTAGATTTAAAACATGGGAAAATAATGATTTCGCCCGGGGTTTTTCCGTCCATTGGAACCAAATCATCTGGTTCAGCACGTTTATCGTCGTATACACGAACAATTCTAACTTCATCATCGGTGCAAGAACGTCCTGCAGAACCAGCCATTTCAGGCAAATCATATGGTCTTAGAAAACAGTTCCAGAAGGTTTCTGTAGTACCGTAGCCGTTAAAAATATTCGGTGTTAACTCTTTTTTGGTAACGAATACATGCTTCCTTCTCCAAAGGACTTCCCATGGTAACAATTCCTTTTAAATGAGACAAATCCGCAGGATGTTTTTCCTGACGGGTTACCAAGCTATTCAAGGCAGAAGGGGAGCCGATTAGAAAAGTAACACCGTATTTTTTCAGTGTATTCCATGCATAATTTGGTACTAAACACTCTCAATACAACACAAGTACCGCCAACATAGAAAGTTGGTGTTAAACCGCCTGAATGTAATCCTCCGCGATGGAACCATGGTGACATATTCATAGTAATGTCCAATGGGCATAGCGGAAAATGCATGATAACATCGTGAGCGGATAAAACTTCATTTACATTGTTAAGAGGTACACTTTTGGGCAATCCGGTTGTACCTGAAGTATATAAACGGGTTACTTCATCATATAGATTTGGCTCTTCTTTCATAACCGGGTCAGCTGTACTGGAATCTTTAATATAATCGTCAAAGAAAATATGTCCTTCAGGCAATGCAGGGCGCTCACCACGATAATCTACAGCCAAAATAATAGGAGGTTTATATTCACATAGTTCTAATGCTTTGTGGGCAGTTTCTTTAATTTCACAGTCATAAATATAAGCTTTTGGACGATTATGGTCAAGCAGACGTGCTGTTTCGCCAGGGGCAAGATTAAAGTTAGCAGGGGAGTCGATGGCCCCCAATTTTTTGTGGTGCAATGTAACAAAATGCAAATTGAGGAGAATTTAACAGTTGAAACAAAACAACATCATTTTTTTCCAATCCGTCATTTGTAATGCATTTGCCAAGCGATTGCAGGTTTCGTTTAATTCGGTATAAGTCCAGCTTTGTTCGGCCAATGGGTCAATCATTGCGGTTTTATCCGGAAAACGACGAACATTTCGCATAAATCCGTTTAGCCAAGTAAAATTTTTCTCAAAGATTTCTTTAAAGTTTTCTGCATCATATGTGTATCCCATAATTCACCTCTGATATTTTTTCCAACAATTATGCTGGAGTTTTTGACCGCCAAATCCAAGAGCGTTGGACATAGCGGTTGTTATATTTTTTGTATTGGTTTCTCAGCAATAATTTGAACGTTACATTCAGGGTCAATTTCATCGCAGTTTATGGTAGGCGGTAGAATTCCTGTTTCCAAAGCTTTTAATGCAGGCAATACATTCTGTAATGCCGCCGGCACCCATTAAATGACCTGTCGCACCTTTTGTGGAACTAACGGGTACATCGTAAGAGTCGAATACAGTGCGAATTGCAAAACATTCGGCAATATCGCCTTTGACGGTAGCAGTTCCGTGTGCATTAATGTAACCAATATCTTCAGGTTTTAAATTGGCTTGATGTAATGCAAGACGCATACATTCTGCTGCACCAATACCGTCAGGGTCAGGTGCTACAGGGTTAAATGCATCTGTATTATTGGCACAGCCCAACAATTCAGCATAAATGGTTGCACCACGTTTTAGAGCATGTTCTTCTGTTTCTAAAATTAATGCTCCGCCGCCTTCACCTATAATAAAAACCATCACGTTTTTTTTGGTCAAATGGTCTGCTCATGCCTGTACGGGACAGCGCTCCGCTCATTGCAAGACTTTGAATTAAAACAGGATTAATGGCGGATTCTCCTGCCATAACCACAATTGCATCAGCCATACCTGCTTTTAATAACATAGAAGCAACAGTGATGGCATCTCCGCCTGAAGAACATGCAGTTGTAACAGTCAAACTGGGACCTTTTATTCCATATTGGATAGATAGATGTGACGCTGCAATATTGCCCATATATTTCGTTAAAAATTTGGGACTGACATGTTTTCCTTTTTGTAGATAGTTCTTCTTGTGTAGAAACTGCAAGTGTAAGTCCTTCCAAAGCAGTTCCCATAACAATGCCTGTTCTATAAGGATGAAAAGATTCAATACCGCTTTGTTTGATAGCCTCTTGTGCTGCAACATATGCATATTGCATGAAGGTATCTAAATCGTGTGCCAGCTTTCCTGGAAGATAATCCTTTGGATTAAAGTTATGTACTTCTGCAGCCTGTTTGATAGGTAATGTGGAAGTGTCAATACATGAGATATCTTCAATACCGCAAACCCCTGAAATTAAGCTGTTCCAATAGTTGTCCACACCAATTCCGATAGGAGTCACTGCACCCATGCCGGTTATTACAATTTTATTACTCATTGATTGTCACCGCCGATCTTACGGAATGCAATACAAGCATTATGTCCTCCGAAGCCCTAAGGATGTTGACAAAGCGGCCTGAATGTTTGCTTTGCGTGCCTCCAGTGGAACATAATCTAAATCACATTCCGGATCGGGTTGTGTTAAACCTATGGTTGGTGGAACAGTTTGATGCTGCAGTGCGAGAACAGAAGCAATTGCTTCTGCGGCGCCTGCGGCTCCAAACATGTGACCTGTCATAGATTTTGTAGAACTAACCAGTACTTTACGTGCACGTTCTTCTCCCAACGCTTTTTGATAGCAACTGTTTCTGCCTTATCATTCAGAGGTGTACCTGTACCGTGAGCATTAATGTAAACATGGTCTGTATCCAAATTCAATTCATTCCAAGCATCTGCAATGGCACGTGCACCGCCTTCCGCTTCCGGTTGAGGGGTGCTGTAATGTGATAAGCATCACAAGTAGAGCCGTATCCACATAGCTCAGCATAAATATGTGCACCACGGTTTACGGCATGTTCCAGCTCTTCTAAAAACAAGCGCGCCCGCACCTTCGCCCATGATGAATCCACTACGGCGTTCATCAAATGGCAAGCATGCGGTTTTTGGATTATCCACTACAGACAAAGCGCGCATATTGGTAAAAGCCGGCTGCTGTAATTTCATTGATGGTAGCTTCTGCGCCGCCTGCAATCATGGCATCAGCGTATCCGTGGCGAATCATTCTTAATGCTTCGCCAATGGCGTTGGTTCCGGATGCACATGCAGTCACGGCAGGCATAGCAGAATTTTACAGTTAAAACGAATTGCAATCATTCCGGATGCGATATTGGCAATCATCATAGGAATAAAATACGGTGAAACCTTACGCGGTCCCTTTTCCAAAAGAGCTGTGTTCTGACATGAAGGTGCTCATACCTCCAATACCCGAGCCCATATATACGCCAATGCGTTCAGGGGCTATGGTATTTTGAATGCCGCTGTCTTCCATAGCTTGGCAAGCTGCCGCCATAGCATATTGTGCATAAAGGTCTGTGTGACGCAATTCCATTTTATCCATGTATTGTAATGGGTCAAACTGATGCACTTCAGCTGCAAGTTTTACTTTTATAATTTGTTGTATCAAATTTTGTGATCTCTTTGATGCCGCAAGTACCTTTTACAAGATTGTCCCAAAATTCGGATACGTTATTTCCCCAGAGGGGTAATCGCTCCAAGACCTGTTACAACAACACGTTTCATACGATCACACTCCTTTACTTTCAAATAGTTTGGTACTTAGAACAAAAAATGCCATATTTATTCATCTTCCTGACATTTTTTCTCAATATATTGGACAAGCTCACCAACAGTTTCTACTTTTTGTTCCAATTCTATTTCTTTTTCCTATTTGCTCTTCCAATTCTACCAATATATCAATTACATCCAGCGAATCCAGTCCAAGCTCACGAAGACCACTTTCCATTGTAATTTCTGAGCGCTCAAAACCATACTTTTCGGCAAGTACATCTGCCAAAGAATCAAATATCATCGAAATTTTCCTCCTGAACCTTTCATCCAAATTATTGCTATCTAATAACAAATATTAGCATTGCTAATTATAGTTGTCAATAAACATCTTATTCAAAACTACATGTGATAATCTAGATAAATTTTCTTTTACCTATTATTATAACATTAAAAAAAATTGCTTTTGCAATTTTTACGGATAAAAAGCTAAAACGTTCTTGTCAACAACCAAAACTTTAGTTTTGTTGCTGTTGCTAGGTTGTTATAACATAAAAGAAATTGTACAGCAATTCTAATTCATAAATGTTGTAACGTTTTTATCGGTCTGTATTGCCTTTTATTTTATGTATGTTACAACATTAAAAATAGATACTCATTTGTATTGGCTTGCCACTTTCAAAATAAAAAAGTATTCATGAGGTGTGTTGAATGTGCGTTCAACATACCTCATGAATACTTTATGTGGGAATTTATTGCATTTTGGAATACATAGTTTCAAATTCACACTTTCATAATTGAGAGATGCTGATTTTTATATTATGTATTCACACTTAACAAATTATAAGCCAAGACAAGTATTCCAAAATATTGCTGAATGTGAATAGTTGTATAACCTATAATGCGTTCTTAATGAATGAAAAGAGTAACTGTTGTATTATGGTAAACACAAATTGAACCCAGCATATTTTTATCCTAACATGAGTCATTGACAGCAATTCAATGACTCATGTTAGGATAACCAAAGTACTGTTTGTTACCCTGTCATTGTGGTGGACGTTAACGGACTTGAACCGCTGACCCTTTGCACGTCAAGCTAAATGCTCTACCAGCTGAGCTAAACGTCCATAATAGTACTGAATTATTATACCTAAAAAAAAAACCGTAAAATCAAGTACATTCTTATATTAATTTTGTTTGTGCCGCTTCTTGTCAAGTCTTGTAAAAAAATAAGGATTCCATTATAATAAAGATACTCATTTTTATGTAAGGAGGCGGGAGCTATGTCGGTTGGGCTTGTGCTGGAGGGCGGCGGAATGCGTGGGTCTTATACTGCCGGTGTACTTTCGGCATTTGAGGATAATGACGTTTATTTTCCAAGTATCTACGGTATCTGCAGGAGCCTGCAATGCACTGAGTTATATTTCCGGTCAGTCTTACCGCAATCACGATATTTTTATCAGTATGTGCAGGGCGATAAATATGTCAGCGTCAAAAATTTTATTAAGCACGGCTGTATGTTTGACTTTGACTATATTTTTGGAGATTTATTTCATACCATTTTACCGTTTGATTATGAAGCTTTTTAAGAAATCTTCCGTCAAATTTATGCCGGTGCAACCGATATACAAACAGGGTTGCCTGTGTTTTTTACAAAAGATGATATGGATGAACGAATGGATGTCATTAGAGCCTCCAGTTCTTTACCGTTTTTATCTAATATTATAAAAAGTAGGTAATTATAAATTACTTGATGGTGGCATCTCTATGCCAATTCCGGTGGAACGCTCTATTTGTGACGGTAATGAATATAACGTGATTGTATTGACTCGCGATGCAAAAATATAAAAAAAAGTGCAAAACCGGAATTTTCAGGCATTAATGAAAGCCAAATATCATAAATATCCTGCTTTGCTCAAAGCACTGAATAAACGTGCGGATATTTATAACGAACAGAGATTGTTTTGTCAAAAAACTTGAAAAAAAGAAAAAAGCAATTGTGCTTTTGCCAAGCGAACCCATTGAAATCAGTCGTTATGAAAAAGGATTCAGATACCCTAATGGCAATTTACGATATGGGTTATACAGACGCAATGAAACGTATGAATGAAATAAAGCCATGATTGCTGAACATTCTACACAAACTGTTTCAGTGGAAGGGTAAAACCTTCTTTTTTTATGTAGTATATTAAAATATAGTTATAAATAATGAATTTATTTTTCATATTTTTGCAATTATATTTTTATGATGACTACTGAAAATGATACTGTCACTTTTATATTTATGACAACGTATCAACGGCCAAATTCTATCGTTTTAATTACTGTTAGAATGTTTTAACGTTCTATTTGTTAGAAATTGCTACACAATTTCTTTTTATGTTATAATGTTATCATATAAGGAAAATATGATAAAAGTAACACCAACGGCTTGCATTCGTTGGTTATGTACAATACAGGAAAGAATATGGACTTAAAAAGGACATGACTTGCTAATCACCAAAGGCAAGACAGAATGGGAGGAACTATGTCAGTTACCAGAATATTTGTTGAAAAAACCGGGATTCGATGTGGAGGCAAAACATATTCAAACAGATTTAACAGAAAATCTGGGAATTAGAGGAATAGAGGAGTTACGCCTATTACATCGTTATGATGTAGAAGGTTTGTCTCAAAAGAACAAGAAGATGCGAACCGCATGATTTTTTCTGAACCGAATGTAGACCATTTATATGGCGAAGATTTGCAATTTTCTGATGACTACCATGTGTTTGCAATGGAATATTTACCCGGTCAGTATGACCAGCGTGCAGATTCTGCAGCGCAATGCGTACAATTACTGACCCACGGAGAGCGTCCAAAGGTGGCTACCGCACGTGTCATTGCAATCAAAGGGGCTGTATCGGAAGCAGATATGGATAAAATCAAAAATTATTTGATTAATCCTGTAGAATCTCGTCTGGCTTCTTTGAAAAACCTGCTTCTTTTGGATATGGAAGTAGAAGTACCTGGAAGATGTTGAGCAGGTAAAAGGTATGATTTCTTGGGATGATACTACGCTGGAGAAGTATTACCACGGTATGGGATTTGCCATGACGATGGCGGACTTAAAATTCTGTCGTGATTATTTCAGAGATGAAGAAAAAAGAGATCCATACGTAACAGAATTAAGAGTAATTGATACTTATTGGTCCGACCATTGCCGTCATACTACCTTTTTTACTTCCTTAGAATCCATTGAAATTCAAAAGGTCAAATCAGCCATGCCATTGAGCAGGCTTTAAAAGCATATTATGATACCCGTAATACCGTATACGGCGAAACAGACCGTCCTGTTTCTTTGATGGACATGGCGGTTATAGGCGCAAAATTGATGCGCAAACAAGGTAAATTGGATGACCTTGATGTCAGTGAGGAAATCAATGCATGTTCCATTGAAGTGCCTGTTGAAATTGACGGGAAAACAGAACAATGGCTGGTACAATTTAAAAATGAAACACATAATCACCCAACAGAAATTGAACCATTTGGTGTCGCTGCAACTTGTCTTGGCGGCGCAATTCGTGATCCTCTTTCAGGTAGAGCTTATGTTTATCAGGCAATGCGTGTGACTGGTTCCGGTGACCCAAGAACACCGTTTGAAGATACTTTAATCGGAAAGCTGCCAAGCCGTATGATTACAACAACGGCAGCGGCAGGTTACAGCTCTTACGGTAACCAAATTGGTTTGGCAACCGGACAAGTTACAGAATTGTATGACGAGGGCTATATGGCAAAGCGTATGGAAATCGGCGCAGTCATCGGTGCTTCTCCAAAAGAAAATGTAATGCGCGGTACTCCGGAAGACGGAGATGTGATTGTATTATTGGGTGGAGCAACCGGTCGTGACGGCTGCGGCGGTGCAACCGGCTCTTCCAAAGCCCATACAACCGATTCCATTGAAGTTTGCGGCGCTGAAGTGCAAAAGGGTAATCCCCAACAGAGCGTAAAATACAACGTTTGTTCCGTAACGGTGCTGTTTCAAAGTTAATCAAACGCTGCAATGATTTTGGAGCAGGCGGCGTTTGCGTTGCAATTGGTGAATTGGCAGACGGTTTGCGCATTAATTTGGATAGCGTTCCGAAGAAATATGAAGGTCTGGACGGCACAGAACTGGCTATCTCCGAATCGCAGGAACGTATGGCAGTGGTACTTGATTCAAAAGATGTAGACGCATTTATGCAGGCTGCAAAAGAAGAAAATCTAAACGCACAGGTAGTTGCAACCGTTACAGCAGAACCAAGACTTAAGATGTTCTGGCGCGGCAATACCATTGTAGATTTAAGCCGTAAGTTCCTCAATACCAATGGTGTAACACAAACGGCACAGGCTGTGATTACTGCACCAAACCCAAAAGAATATTACAGAGCCTTGATTCCGGAATGTTTGGAAGGAAAGTCTGTTGCTGATGCGTTCAAAGAAAACTTGGCACGTTTGGAAGTTGCTTCTCAAAAAGGTTTGGTAGAACGTTTTGACGCAAGTATCGGTGCCGGCACGGTTCATATGCCGTTTGCAGGTAAATATCAGTTAACACCTGAAGAAGCTATGGTTGCTAAAATTCCGTTGGAGTCAGGTGAAACAGATGATGCAACAGCAATGAGCTACGGTTATATTCCGGGTATTGCAAAGTTCAGTCCATTCCATGGTGCGGCTTATGCTGTGGTAGAAAGTCTATCTAAACTGGCAGCAGTAGGTGCAAATCCTTTGAGAGCGCGTTTCACATTCCAAGAATCTTTTGCACGTCTGCAAAAAGAACCGAAACGTTGGGGTAAGCCGACCGCAGCATTATTAGGTGCATTAACAGCTCAATTGGGATTGGAGATACCTGCGATCGGAGGAAAAGACAGTATGTCCGGCTCCTTTGAAAGCATGGATGTTCCACCGACTTTAGTGAGCTTTGCAGTTGCGATGACAAAGGCAAGCAAAACCATTTCCTCTGCATTCCAGAAGGCAGGCTCTACAGTAGTATTGCTTCCATTGCCGGAAGAAGCAGATACTTTGCTACCAAACTGGCCTAAATTGAAAGCATATTATGAAGCTGTATTTCAAATGATGGAAAACGGACAGGTACGCGCAGCAAGCGTTGTAAAAAGAAGGCGGCGTGGCAGCAGCAATTGCCAAAATGTGCTTTGGTAACGAAATCGGTTTTGTATTTGCCGACCACATTCAAGATGAGAAGTTGTTGTTTGCGCCTGCAAGCGGCGCGTTGATTTTAGAATTAAACGATGTTGTCTCCATAGACGGTAAATTAGAAGCCATTATTCTGGGAGAGACAACAGACCGTTCTGAAATTGAAATTGCTCACACAGCAATGCCTTTGAAGAGCTGCTGTCTGCATGGACAGGAACACTGGAGAAAATTTTCCCAACTCAGGCTGAGAAAAAGAATTGACCCATGAGATTGGTTTGTATACACAGCGCAATCAAAAAGCGCCTGCAATCAAAAGTGCAAAGCCAAGAGTGTTTATTCCTGCATTCCCCGGCACCAACTGTGAAGTAGATACTGCCCGTGCTTTTGAGCGTGCAGGAGCAATTGCAGATATTTTGGTTGTAAAGAATTTGACGCCGAATGATATTGAAGAGACTATTGAAGAAATGGTGCGCAGTATCAATGAAGCACAAATTGTTATGCTGCCCGGCGGATTTTCCGGCGGCGACGAACCGGACGGCAGCGGAAAATTTATTGCGACGACCTTCCGCAACCCAAAATTTAAGGACGCTGTCAGCAATCTTTTGGAACATCGCGACGGTTTGATGTTGGGTATCTGTAATGGATTCCAAGCGTTGATTAAATTAGGTCTGGTTCCATACGGTAAAATTACAGAGCCAAGCCCACAGGCTCCAACTTTAACGTTCAATACCATTGGACGTCATATTTCCCGTATGGTATACACAAGAGTAACTTCTGTAAAATCTCCGTGGTTGTCCGGTGTAAATGCAGGAGATGTCTTTACAGTGCCTGTTTCTCACGGTGAGGGACGTTTTGTTGCAAGCGATGCCGTTATGCAGCAGCTGATTGAAAACGGACAAGTGGCATTTCAATATACTACTCCATGCGGAAAACCAAGCGGCGATGTCAAATGGAATCCAAACGGTTCTGTTTGTGCTGTGGAAGGCATTACAAGTCCTGATGGCCGTGTACTTGGAAAAATGGCACACTCCGAACGTTTGGGCAATCACTTATATAAAAATGTTCCGGGTGAAAAAAGATCAAAAATTGTTTGAGTCCGGTGTCAAGTATTTTAAATAATTGTTATTAAAAAACGGATTGAACATTCCTTTTATATTTTTCAATCTTCTTGAATGCCATTAAAGCCGATAAAATAAGGCTTTAATGGCATTTTTCATAGTGGAAAGACACTCACATAAATTCTTAAATCTCTATGTGTTTTCTCGTTTGAAGTCGTAAATTTCATGTTTGAAATCCTCAAAGAATACAATAGATACCGTGTTTTAGCGAATCATCGGAGTTTTAACGTGTTTTTATCAGCAAAAAAGCTGCCTGTTCATAGGCAGCTTTTTGATTGTGCAATATTTTTCTACGTAAAATGAAAATACCCACAGTTGTGGGTGAATCATGTTGCATATCAAATGTCCTAAAATTATCGTTCACTTTTATGCCACTCTTCACCGTTAAAAAATCAAATCGTCAAGGTCATCGCCTGTAACCAAACTGCTAAACAGTCTTGTGAATAGATTCATATCTACGTCTTTAGGACAACGAATATGCATGTTGCCTTCCATTTCAAAAATCACCTTTCTTTCCGTTCTGGTTGTTTTCCGCATGAAAACGTCATTTGTCTAGTATATGCGTTTGTATTTGAAAAGTTACATGAATTTTGACGAAAGATTTTTGTGCGGTTGACTATTTTCCTTTGCAGACATATAATAGAAGAATCGGACGATTAGAGACGAATCACGATTTTTACGTAATACCGGAGTGGCAACATGGATAACTTTTTTAAACGAACTTGGGCGGAAATCAATTTAGATGCAATCCGCCATAACTATACGGAAATCAAACAATCCTTAAACCCTGACACAAAAATTTGCTGTGTGGTAAAGGCTGACGGATATGGACACGGCGCTTCTTTTGTGGCAAAAGAACTGGAGCGTATAGGCGCGGAATGGTTTGCGGTTTCCAATTTAGAGGAAGCAATACAGCTTCGCAGAAGCGGCATTGAAGGAAATATGTTGATATTGGGTTATACACCTCCTCAGGAAGCTGCCAGACTTCATGAAATGAATATTTCACAAACCGTATTTTCTTATGAATATGGAAAAAGAGTTGGCAGAGCATGCGGTCGCAGCCGGTGTGCAGGTGAAAATACATATTAAAGTAGATACAGGTATGAGTCGTATTGGCTTTTTATATCAGGTTCCGGAACGAGATGCGGCTGTGATTGATGAGATAGAAGATGTATGTCATATGAAAGGTCTGTATCCTGAGGGTATTTTTACTCATTTTTCTGTTTCAGATGAAGGGGAACCGGGAGACTTTTTACAGAGAATCAATTTGAAGATTTTATGGGTGCAATCGGTATGTTAAAACGACGCGGTATTGATTTTAAGCTGCGTCATTGTTCCAACAGCGGTGCTATTTTAGACTATCCTGACATGCAGCTGGATATGGTTCGCCCCGGTATTATACTGTATGGCTTGTTGCCTTCCAATAGCATGAGACGGCCACTGAATTTGATACCTGCAATGGAACTGAAAACAGTCATTTCTATGATTAAAACAGTAGAAGAAAACACGAGTGTAAGCTATGGACGCTGCTTTGTTACACAGCGTAAAACCCGATTGGCAACTGTACCGATTGGATATGCAGACGGTTATCCCAGACTGCTGCACGACCATGCTGATATGCTGGTGTGCGGAAAACGTGCCAGAGTGGTTGGCCGCGTATGTATGGACCAATTAATGTTGGATGTGACAGATATTCCGGAAGCTGAAGTAGGAATGACAGTTACTATTTTTGGAAAAGACGGAGAGAATACCATTACAGTAGATGAATTGGCTTCTTTCAACAGTACCATTCATTATGAAATGGTCTGTTTGGTTGGAAAGCGTGTACCCAGAATCTATCTGCGTCATGGGGAACAAGTCGGACAGCTCAATTATATTTGTCCGGAACCTTTTTAAAGTGTAGTATGTAGTTTGTTCATATGCATGAAATCTATATATGGGTTTCATGCATATTTTACTGAATTTGGTGATATGTCATGGTTCTCTAGGAATAGAAGGGAAGAGTTTATTTATAAAATCACTTGTATCTTATTACTTGTGTTGATAGAATTAAAATAGCATTCATCTTGGAAAGAGTCTGTATTGGGAAGATGAAGAATGCTATAGTTCGTATCTCATTCATATTCCATAATATAAAAAGCGCAAATACCATTTCGGTATTTGCGCTTTTTATTTCGCTTCTTTTGTTTTTTGGAATCTGCCGAAAAATAAGAAGGCCATCGCTACAAAAAAGGTAATACATTCTGTGATAGGTACTGCATACCAGATAGCATCTGCTCGAATATCATTGGAAGAACAGAGACCAATACAGAACTTAGCAGCAAACTGCGGAGTATTTGGATGGTGATTGCAGCAACAGGCCGCAATGTGGATTGGAAATATCCACTGAAAAAGATGTTAAAGTTCATAAATAGATAGGCAAAGAAATAAATGCGCAGGGCATACCGTGCCAGCTCTAATATTTCAGGAGTAGGACCCTTTACATAGCTGTAAATCAGAAGGTCAGGGGAAGAAGAATCCGACACAAAAATAATAACAGCAATCACACTGGAAGTAATAGTGCCAATGTGCCGAACCTGTAGCACCCGTTTATGGTTGTCCGCACCATGATTTGTTGCAATAATTGGTTGAGCTGCTAATGTAACACCGTTGAACAGAGACATGCAAACAACCGCAACATTGGACATGATGCTATAAACTGTTACGCCAACACTGCCTATATATTTTAGTAAGGTATGGTTAAATACAAATACCAATACTGCGTTGGCACACTCGATTAGGAAACTGGAAAAGCCGCATTTGGCAATTTCCCACAATGCCTTAATAGAGAAAAAGCGAAAGGAAAAACGCATGGTATTTTTCTTAGTGAAAAAAATGTATGATTAAAATACATACCGTAATGCTGGTGCCGATAGAGGTAGCAAAAGAGGCTCCGAACATTCCCATTTTGAATACAAAAATAAACAAATAGTCTAACAGAATGTTAAGACCTGAGCCTGTCAAAACTGCAATCATAGCGTGTCTTGGAGATTTATCGTTACGAATAAACGATTGCAGACTGGATGAAAAGATAAACAATGGCGCCGAAACGGTATAGCAAAGTCCATAGCCGCGTACCAGTTCAATATTGGTTGTATCTGCGCCCAAAGCATACATCATTGGGTCAAAGAAAATCGCTCCGAATACTGCAAAGCAAACGCTGACAACTGCCGCTGATATCATAGCTGTTGAAAAATATTTATGAGCCAGTGATTCATTACCGCTTCCTTTTGCAACGGACATCAAAACGCCGCCGCCTATGCCCAGTAATAAGCCAAGGGCAAAAAGGAAGCTACAATCGGCATAAAGATGGTAAGTGCGGCAAGACCTGCGTCGCCAACGCCTTGGCCGACCATAATGGTATCTGCCAGAATGTAAATGGATGTGACCATAGATGAACCGATTGTTGGGCCTAAATAATGAAAAACAATCGGCGTGGAGAATCTGTAAAGTAAATTAACCTGTTTCATGTATCCCTCTCAATCAAAAATAAAGCAGATAAGCATAATATGGTTTGCTTACCTGCCTGTTACCTGTTCATTTAAAATGCTTTTGGAATAAATCCAATTTTTTTCATCACCTTACGTAACGTACGATTGGAGACTGCCAATGCTTTTTGGGCACTTTCTGTATAACATTTTTCCAAATAGGCTTTGTCTCCTATATATTGTGCAAACTTTTCTTGTATTGGTTTTAAATGTTCAATGACGGCTTCCGCAACCGCAGTTTTAAAGTCGCCGTAACCTTTTCCCGCAAATTCAGCTTCAATTTGCTCATTTGTTTTTCCGGTCACACAAGAATAAATTCCCATTAAATTATTGATGCCGTCTTTCCCTTCCGCGTATTTTACACAGCCGTCACTGTCGGTAATGGCACGTTTGAATTTACGCAGAATGTCTTCCGGTTTATCCAGCACAGCCACGCAGCTGTTTGCATTCTCGTCGGATTTAGACATTTTTTGGTTGGGTCTTGCAGTGACATAATACGTGCGCCCGTTTTTGGAATATAAGGTTCAGGTATTACAAAGGTAGGACTGTAAATGCCGTTGAACCTTTCTGCTATATCACGGGATAATTCCAAATGCTGCTTTTGGTCGGCTCCTACCGGTACCATATCTGCTTGATATAACAGAATATCGGCAGCCATTAAACTTGGATAAGCAAATAAACCCACGTTGATATTATCTGCATGTTTTGCTGATTTATCTTTAAACTGCGTCATTCTGGAGAGCTCACCAAATTGTGTATAGCAGTTTAAAATCCATGCAAGTTCTGCATGTGTATGAACATGGCTTTGGATAAAGAATAAGCTTTTTTCCACATCAATTCCGCAAGCCAGCAACAGGGCATATGCCTCCAATGCATTATGGCGGAATTTTGCAGGGTCTTGACGGACGGTAATGGTATGTAAATCTGCCAATGCAAAAATACAATCATATTCGTCCTGTAAGCCAATCCAGTTGCGCAGTGCTCCTAAATAATTTCCCAATGTAATGGTTCCGCTTGGCTGTATTGCACTGAATATTACCTTTTTTTTTTCTCTGCTTCGTTCGTGACAGACATGTATGTATTCTCCTTATATCTATTAGCTGTAATTTAGTTTGACATTTGTTTTACTGTTTCACCCAGTATCGCAATTCCTTTTTGTATTTGTTCTTCGGTTGGTGTGGAAAATTAATACGGAATGACTGGCAAGGTGCACTTTCATCCACTAAGAATGCATTTCCAGGAACGACACATACTTTTTTCTCAGCACTCTTTTTTGCAGAAATCAAGCATATTGATATTTTCCGGAAGCGTACACCAGATGAACAAACCACCTTCCGCTTTATGATATGTAATACCGTGAGGAACTAAGTGCTCTTCGATGAGATGAATCATGAGTTCTGTGCGTTTGCGATAAATGGTACGTAATTTTCCAGGTGACCGTCATAGTCGTAATCCGTCATCAGCGTATTGCAAATCATTTGTGCAAGAATATTGGTGTGTACATCATCCGCTTGTTTACATACTACCATTTTTGTGCAATCGGCTTTGGAGCAATGGTAAACCTACACGCATACCTGGAGAAATGACCTTTGAGAAAGAGCCTGCATAAATGACGATGCCATCTTCATCAAAGGATTTTATGGCAGGAACATGAGTACCGCTGACGCGCAAATCTCCATACGGATTATCCTCTAAAATGATGACGCCGTATTGTTTGGCCAATTGATACATTTTTTTCGTTTTTCAAAGCTCATTGTAATTCCTGACGGATTTTGAAAGTTTGGAATGGTATAAATCATACGTGCGTTTGGTTCTTCTTTTTTAAAGCTTGCTCCAACTCCAACATGTTCATGCCGTCTTCTTCCATCGAAATACCGCGCAAACGTGTTTTGATGGAACGGAATGTATTTAAAGAGCCGATAAAGCTTGGTGCTTCACAAATAATGACGTCTTCTTCATTACACAGCACTTTGCTGGCCAGATTCATAACTTGCTGTGCACCGGATGTAACGATGATGTCATCGAATTCTCTGCCAATTTGATGATGAGATTTCATATATGAGGAAATGGTTTCACGTAACGGTGTATAGCCTTCTGTAATGCTGTATTGCAGTGCCGCAATCGGAGTTTCGCTCAAAATCGTTTGAGAGATTTCAGCAATTTCTTTTGCGGGAAATGCTTCCGGTGCAGGATTGCCTGCAGAAAACGGAATGACGCTTGGGTCAGATGAATTTTTAATATCTCTCGGATAATAGAGGGTTTTAAAGCTAACACACGGTCGGAAAATTGATAATCCATCATCATAATACGCACCTTTCAGAATAAAATATCCAAATCTTAAAGTATGAGTCAAACTTCAATCATATTTTATAATTTTATCACAAATTTATCTAACAATCAATGAAAGAGCAGTTGAAAAGACAGGGGAATCGGCCGTTTTTTTCTCTAAATACCAAAAGAATTCCATTTCTCGTCAAGAAAGAACAGCGCATTGTGACAGAGAATGCGCCTTACTCCTTGTATAATCAAAAGCATAAAAGGACAAGCAGCCATTTGCTTGCCGGAAGTGTAAACATGTTTGACGTGAAATGACGGAGGTTGTGTCAATGAGAGGAAAAACCATGGAGCATGCGCAGAAGCGGAAGATTAATTTTAAAGGAATTCTTACTTCTTCCAGAACCAAGCGCGTTGCACTTTATGCATTGTATTTTTTGGCAGGATTATTAGGTTCAAGAGGTATGGTATTTGTACGGTATGCACCGTTTGGTGCAGCGGCAGTGGCAGCAGTGCCAATACGCAGTATGGGCTGTGATTGCCGGCAGTTTGGTTGGTTACATATGGCCGTCCAATGCAATGCATCCAATTCGATACATAGCGGCGATTATTGCAATTGCTATTATTCGCTGTATTCTAAATGAACTGGTTAAAATCCGTTCCCATCCACTGTTTGCGCCGGTAGTTTGTTTTGTTCCAATGTTGGTGACGGGTATTGCTATGGCATTTATCAATGGGGTTACTGTTAACAGTATTACCATGTATAGTGCAGAGGCTATGCTTTCAGCAGCAGGCGCATATTTTTCCAACGAACATCTTCTTTGATTACAAGCAAACGCGGAGTTGGTACCCTGAACACAGGCGAATTGGCTTGTGTTGTGTTATCGTTAGAGTCGCAATACTGGCACTGGATAATATTGCGATTTATGATATTTCTTTAGGCAGCATTGCAGCAGTTATTTTAATTTTATTTGCTGCCCAATATGGAGGCGTTGCAGGCGGCGCCATTGCAGGTACCGCAACAGGCGTCATGTTAGGGGCTTACAACATCGGGTCTCAGCTATATATCAGGGGCATATGCATTTGCAGGATTGATGGCGGGATTATTTGCTCCGCTGGGAAAAGTAGCGCTGATTCTGGTTTTTATTTTTGGCAAACGCAATCGGTTCGCTGCAAATAGGAAATCAGATGTATATGATTAACGGATTATACGAGGTACTGGCTGCAACATTGATTTATATCATTTGGCCCACAAAAATAGGTGGAAAGTTCATTGCTCTGTTCCGCCAGCCGGTAGATTTACTTCATACGGATGGATTAAGGCGAGCTGTTACCATGCGGTTGGGATTTGCTGCAAAAAGCATTGGATGATGTGACGCAGTCTGTAGATGAGGTCTCAAAACGATTGGCCGTGGTCAATGCACAAGATTCTGACCAAGTATATACCAATGCGGTAGAGGAATGCTGCGAAAACTGCGGATTGCGTATGTATTGCTGGGAAAAAAATCAGCCGGAAACCGTGCAAGCACTGCAAAGCGCTGCAAGTAAGCTAGGGGAAAAGAGCAGTATTGGAATAGAAGATTTTCCGGGATTTTTTGTCAGCCGTTGCGGCAGAGTAAATGAATTGGCACAAAATATTAACCATAAATATAAAGAAATGCAGATTCGAGAATCGGCAGAGAAACGTGTGTCTCAAATACGAGCTATGGTGATGAATCAATTTGAAACGACCAGTGAAATGATGCGCGATTTTGCACAGGAATTAGAATTATATGAACGGTTTGATTATGATGCAACACAGCGTATCAATCAAGTATTACATGAATCGGCCATTATTCCCATTGATGTCAGCTGCCGTATTGACCGTTATAACCGAATGTCTGTAGAAATTGAAACTCCTACCTTGGATCAAAAAGAAAATAGGAAGAACCAAATTGGCAAAAGAAATATCCAAAGTTTGCGGCAGGAGATTTGAACCGCCAATGATTTCTATTATAAAAGACCGCTGCCGTATTCAAATGTCAGAAAAACCTGTCTACCGCATTCAGTTTGGTGTAGCGCAGCATGCCTGCGATAATGCACAGCTTTGCGGAGATAGTTATGACTGTTTTACAGATGGAAAAGGCAGATTTGTTGCCATTATCAGTGACGGTATGGGTACAGGCGGACGTGCAGCTGTAGATGGCGCTATGGCATCAAATATTATGGGGAATTTGGTCAAGGCAGGGCTTGGGTTTGATTGTGCATTAAAAATTGTGAACTCAGCCATGCAGGTCAAATCCGGTGAAGAATCTTTTGGCAACATTGGACGTTGCGGTTTTGGATTTATTTAACGGTTCGCTTTCTGTAATGAAAGCAGGCGCACCTATGAGTTTTATTAAAAAAGGCAGAAATGTGGAACGTTTGGATGCAGTATCTGTTCCGATTGGCATATTAGATGAAGCCAAGTTTGCGTATGCAAAAAGCAAATTGGAGGAAAATAACTGGTTGGTGATGGTATCTGACGGCGTACTGGCGGCAGGAGATGCATGGATTATGGAATGCATTGAAGGCTGGAACGAAAATTCTCCACAAACATTGGCAGAAACCATTGTAGAAAAGGCACAGGTGCATCGAACAGACGGCCACGACGATGATATCACAGTGGTAGCGATTCAACTGCGTTTACCAAGCATCGATTTATAAGTGAAAGTATGAAAACGTTATTATGACAGTAAAGGAGGTGGTGCCAATCCCAATGTTATATTGTAAACCTTGCAATATAAGAAAAAAGGGAGGTGAACAGAGCATTCCATACATAGAAACCGGTGTATTTCAGTAAGTTTTCATTTCCTCAAACATGGTAAACAAAAAGCGTAAGGATTTTCCTTACGCTTTTTTGTTTATCAATATATAGCCGTTTTGCAATAAATATCATCTATCATTCTCAATTATTTGTAGCGGTTCGGGAATGAAAATTGATTTGCTGTGCTTATTGGATATCAACCTTGCTATGTTAGTTTTCATCGGTCCAATTTTCGCTGTATACACGCACATGGTACTCAGCACCTACTGACGCGCATAGTTGACGGCAAGCCTCCAATTCTTCGGGGGGCATGGTATCTACAACGGTCATTACCACTTTTGGCACATATTGTTTTACATGCTTTGTAAATTCCAAAATAGCGGGTAGCGCTTTCAGTCCAAATTCAGAGTGACATATTTCGTCATATGTTTCAGGGGTAGAAGCATTTAGGCTAATAGAATGATATCAACCACTCCTTGAAAATCAGGAGCGGTGTCTCTTCCAAACATTAAATCAGATAATCCGTTGGTATTGATACGAATGGGAATATGACTCATTTCACGCACTTTTGCAGAAATCCATTTGATATCTTCCAATCGATAAGTAGGTTCTCCAAAGCCACAGTATACCAACTGCTCATAATGAGATAAATCTCGTTTTTCCAGTTCCGTTAAAATTTCTTCTTTTTGTCGGTTCACGTTCCAGCCATAAACTGCCGGAATCTCCCACATGGTCGCCTGTGGTACGCAAACAAAAAATCACATGCGTTGGGGCAGCGGTTGGTTGTTGACATACAAATTTTTTCCGTACACATAAGTAATGGTCATATTAATCCTCCAGAGGCACGCCGAATAGGTTGGATGCATTTTGACGGGTAATTCGTAGCAGCTCCTCAGCGGTGATTATATTTCCCTGCTTCGCTGCGCGCATTTGCAATTTTTCAGCGGTGTAAATAATCATAGAAGAATCACAGCGTTTTCCACGGAACGGAACCGGAGTCATATAAGGGGCATCTGTTTCCAAAACCATGGATTCTAACGGAATAGAAGCTGCAACGGCAACGGGTGTTTTGGCATTTTTAAAGGTAACTGCTCCACCCAGACCAACATACATTCCCAATTTTATTACTTCTTTTGCCATTTCAACGCTTCCGGAAAAACAATGTACCACGCCTTTGGGTTTATATTTTTTAATAAATCCATAGTGTCTGCATGCGCTTCACGGTCATGGATAATCACCGGAAGTTGATATTGATTTGCAAGCTGCAATTGGGTTTTAAAAAAGCAATTTGTACATCGCGAGGCGCATTGTCCTCATAATGATAATCCAGTCCGATTTCCCCTACAGCAACCACTTTTGGCTGTTTGATTAGTTGCTCCAGTTGCTCCTGATAGTCGGCAGGAGCATCTTTGACATCTCCCGGATGGATTCCTGCTGCTGCATAAATAAACGGATACTGTGCAGCAAGTGCAATGGAATCTTTGGAACGCTCAAGATTTGCACCAACATTGATGACGTTGCAAACTCCTTTTGCCGTAAAGATTGTATCACTTGATGACGGTCCTCTTCAAAGGCCTCATCATCATAATGTGCATGAGAATCAAAAATAAAATTTTGCATTGTACCACCTCCAAATAAAATACAGACTTGCAGAATCGAGATTCCGCAGTCTGTATCAAACATAACTTAGTGAATGCCGCTGCCTGCGGGCATATCGTCTACAAAAAATAACTTTTACAGTGTTTTCATCGCAATCAGCTGCCAGAATCATACCTTGGCTTTCCACACCGCACAATTTTGCAGGTTTTAGATTTGCCACCAATATAATGTGGTGTCCGATTAAATCATCCGGTTGATACCATTGAGAAATGCCGGAAACAACGGTACGCTCTTTTTCTCCGTCGTTTACCGTTAATTTTAATAATTTTTAGACTTTTTCACCGGTTCGCAGTCTAAAAATTTTACCGACACGCAATTCAATTTTTGAAAAATCTTCAAATGTGATTTCATCAAATGTTGCGATTCCTTTCGGTTTTTCCTCTTTTTTTGCTTCTTCCTTTTGTTTCAATGTAGCAGGATTTGGAATTAATTTGTTTAACTCTTCAATCTCAGCGTCTACATCAATACGTGGGAACAAGGTTTCTCCTTTTTGTAATAACAGCGTCAGCAGGTAAGATACCCCATTTATCTGCTGTATCATAAGAAAGTTCCTGATTTTTTGCACCAATTTGTTCCTGAATTTTTGGGGTAGTGGATGGCATAAATGGCGTCAATAAAATAGAAATGATGCGCAATACTTCGCAAAGGTTATAAATCACTGTTGCAAGTCTGGCGCGTTTACTTTCATCTTTACCAAGTACCCATGGCATAGTTTCATCAATGTATTTGTTGGTACGTGCAATTAACTTCCAAATTTCAGCAAGCGCATTTGAAAATTGGTAGCCGGATACATGTGCATCGCATTTTGCACATAACTCTGTTGCCATTTGAATTAATTCTTGATCCAGTTCATCTTCTTCACGTTCAGCAGGAATGGTACCTCCAAAATACTTTTGAGCCATAGCTGTTGTACGTGAAAGCAGATTTCCAAGGTCGTTTGCCAGGTCAGAGTTAATTCGATTGATTAAAGCTTCGTTTGTAAAAAGTACCGTCTGCGCCAAACGGAATTTCTCTTAATAGGAAATAACGGATTGCATCGACTCCGTAACGGTCACACAGAACGACAGGATCTACCACATTACCCTTTGATTTTTGACATTTTGGTGCCATCGCCGAACAATAGCCAACCGTGGCCGTATACTTGCTTTGGCAGAGGCAAATTAAGGGCCATAAGCATAGCAGGCCAAATAATGGTGTGAAAACGAACAATTTCTTTTTCCCACAAAATGTACGTCTGCCGGCCAATATTTTTGATAATCAGAATCGTCATCAGAGTCATAACCCATGGCTGTAATATAGTTGGTTAAAGCATCAAGCCATACATATACAACGTGTTTGGGGTCGAAATCCACAGGAATGCCCCATGAAAAGCTGGTGCGGGAAACACAAAGGTCATCCAAACCGTTTTTGATAAAATTAATCATCTCATTCTTACGGCTTTCGGGTTGAATAAACTCAGGATGTTCCTCATATAGTTTTAACAGTTTATCTCCATAATTGGACAGACGGAAGAAATAAGCCTCTTCTTCCTCCCATTTTACTTCTCTGCCGCAGTCAGGACATTTGCCGTCTTTTAGCTGAGTTTCTGTCCAGAAAGATTCACATGGAGTGCAGTACCAGCCTTTATAGGCTCCCTTTATAAATTTCACCTTTGTCGTAAAGCTCTCTAAAAATTTTTTGTACGCCTTTTTACATGGATTTCATCTGTGGTACGAATAAATTTATCATTGGAAATATTTAATAATTTCCAAAGCTCCTGAAATCCATGTACAATGTTATCTACATATTCTTTTGAGTAACGCCTTCTTTGCAGCGTTTAATTCAATTTTTTGTCCATGTTCATCTGTGCCGGTTAAAAACATGACGTCATAACCTTGCATTCTTTATAACGTGCATTGCATCACTGCCTACCGTGCAGTAACTGTGTCCGATATGGGCTTTTCCTGATGGATAATAAATTGGAGTTGTAATATAAAATGTTTTTTTCTTTTCCATAATATTCTCATCTGTCTTCCATTATAAATTTTTAGTTTGTATTCTTCGCTGAACTGCTTGAACTGTCAGAGCCGTATAAGAATTTCTCTTAAACTTGCGCATGTACCCGGTAGATCAGGAACCAAGTTATAATCTATTTCTGTATAAAGTCCTTCTTCGGGAACGTGCGATGTTTGTACTTCATATCCAAGAATGGTACCGGCTTGTGTTGCAAGAGAAAGAATGTCACTGCTGGATAAGTCTGTTGTAATATACTGTGCATAATTATAGAATACAGAAGTCATCTGCGCAGGGTTTAATGTTTTGAACTTATCAAATATGGCAATCATTACTTGACGTTGACGTCCTGTTCTGCCAAAGTCGCTGTCCAACTTACGGATACGTGCAAATGTCAAGGCGCCTTTTCCGTCCAAATGGTTCATTCCGACTTGCAGGCTGATAGGTTGGCCGTATTCTCCGTAATACCAGCTGCTCATGTAATCTACTTCGTCCTGTGTCATTTCAATATCAATGCCACCCATGGCATCAATTAAGTTAATGAAATTTTCAAAATCAATTTCTACATAATGGTCAATATTGATACGGAAGTTATTTTCAATGGTTTGCATGGTTAAACCGGCTCCGCCTACATCACTTTGACTGCCTATGGTGTATGCAGCATTGATTTTATTTTTTCCTGCGGTTGGAATTTCAACGTATAAATCACGCAGGAAAGAAACCATATTTAAATTTTTCGTTTTACTGTTGATGGAAATCAGCATCATAGTATCTGAACGTTGGGCCGTACCATCTTCGCTTCGGTCAACACCCAATAATAAAATATTGGTAATGGCATTATCGGAAATCACGTCCCAAGTCGGTGCATCGGATGGTTGTTCCACATAGCTGGTAGTATCAACAGGTTTATAATTAATTCGTGAAAGCATAATTGCAACAAAGGCAACAACTCCGATGATAATTGCAACTACAACACATATGATTGCAATGATAATTTTTTTGCTTTTCTCTTTTTTTTCTTTCTGGGAGGTAAATCATCACCGCCGCCATTTTTTTTGGATTTTTTCGAGGAACTGTAAATATCACGATTGACATAATTATAGCGGTCAATATCTTCGTCGGAAGCAGGGGGTCTGTTTGTTCTTCCGCTGTTTCTCCGTTGATTTTGCTGAGCAGAACTATTTGTTCGTTCAGGACGATTTTGTTGTCTTTGAGTTCTGCTGCGTAATTCATTTGTCTCGTTTGTTCTGTAGCGAGGTGTTCTCTGAGGATTTCTTTGTTCCCTGCTGGAAGAATAAATATCTCTATCATCATCACGGGGACGTCCGCGATTGTTATCTGCCATAGTATACTCCTTTAAGCGATTGGAAAATCGCTATATCCTTATAGTGCTATATTATATATGTATATAAATAAATAGAATCTATTTTATTTTATTGTATTGTGGTACTTATGTCAACTGTCCATGCCATGGAAAGGCCCGTTTTCCTTAAATTCTTATAGTTTAAATACAAAATCAACTTGATTTTGTAAAAACCATTGATTATCATAAGTATAAATATATTTTATCGGAAAAGAGGCAGCATTTTATGGTTAAAAAGAAGAAAAAGAAAATTGACAAACGAACATGGATGATTCGTATTGTTGCAATGGGTTGCGCATTATTGATGTTAGCTACCGTTATTATTGCCGCTCTTTTCTCCTTTTAATAAATAAAAGGGTCCGTATGATTTTAATAAAAGCAAAAAACAGCATTACTTTATTAATAATATTTATGAATAGGAACATGTACCATGGAATACAGAAGATTTGAAAATACGATTATTGCACGCATTGATAAAGGGGAAGAGATACTGGAACAAGTAAAAATAATTGCACTAACAGAAAATATTCGATTGGCAAGTGTTCAAGCATTAGGTGCAGTTGGCAAATTTACGGTAGGTGTATTCCAAACAGAACAAAAATTTATCAGTCCAATGAATTTCAAGGTGATTTTGAAATTGTATCTTTAGTTGGCACAATTAATACGATGAACCATGAATTTTATTGCCATTTACATATGAGTGCGGGAAATGAGAAAGGTCAAGTGTTTGGAGGACATCTGAATCAGGCTATCGTCAGTGCAACTTGTGAGATGGTAATCTCTATTGTAAACGGTGATGTGGACAGATGCTACAGTGATGAGATAGGTTTAAATTTGTTTGATTTTAGCCGTTAAATAGATTGATAGAAAAAAGGGAGGAGGATTTTCTCTCTTTTTTTCTATGTCAAGGTATTTCATCTTTATTAGAATGTTTCTCTTTCCCGGTAACATTGAAAGTGATATTTAAAAATAAATAGCGATTTGCTATTTGTGACAGGGATATATTGAATGACAGTCACCAATAGATTATAGGGTGTCCCTGTCGCTGCTACGCTTTGTTAAATTGGGATTAAAATGACATTCGGTTTTTAAATGAACTCTAAATTATTTTTAACGTAATATTTACAAAAGGGCTGTAAACTAAACTCATCTTAACAAACAGATGAGGAGAAAGAAAAATGAGAAAAACGAAAATCAAAAGAATTGTGACAGCTGTACTTGCTTCTGCTCTCATGGTTTCTACAGCAGCATTATTTGCAGGTTGTGGGTCTACTGATACCGGAACATCCGGAGGCGGCAGTACCGCAGAAAGTTCTTTAAGCGGAAAGCTTACTTTAAATGGTTCTACATCTATGGCAACTGTTTGCCAAGCTTTGGGTGAAGTGTTCCATGAGCAAAATCCGGGTGTTACAGTCGAGAAAAGCGGAACCGGTTCCGGCGATGCTTCCAAAGCTGTACTTGCCGGCACTGCTTTGATTGGCGACCTTTCCCGCGAATTAAAAGACAGTGAAAATCCGGACCAATTTGAAGTAGTTCAAATTGCAACTGACGGTATTGCAATTGCAGTACATAAAGACAATCCGGTAAGTGATTTAACACAAGAGCAAATTGCGAAAATCTTTACAGGCGAAATTACCAACTGGAGCGAAGTTGGCGGACAAGACCAAGCAATTACCGTATTGGGCCGTGAGGCTTCTTCCGGAACCAGAGATGGCTTTGAGGCTATCTTCGGTGTAGAAGGTGAAGCAAAATATGCAGCAGAGTTGACATCAACAGGTGAAGTATTAAACCGTGTAGCAAGCGACCCTGCAGCAGTTGGTTACATCTCTTTGGCATCAGTATCCCCATCTATCAAAGCTGTAAAAGTTGACGGTGTTGAGGCTACAGATGAAAATATCGTAAATGGCACTTATAAAGTATCCAGACCATTCATTCAAATTTATAAAAAAGGTACTGACAGTGAACTTGTAAAAGCTTGGTTTGATTTTTGTAAAAATCTGACGAAGGCAAACAAGTAATTGAAGATGTTGGACTAATTCCGGCAGAATAATTCAAAGAAATATTCTTTTACTTACTACATTTTCCCTAAAATAGATCAACAAAAATCCCCTTTCCAATGTATTATCATACTTGAGAGGGGATTTTTGTATGCAAATTATTCTTTTTCCAAATAATCTTTGCGCATAATATACAGAACCCATGGCATCTTTGGAATAAAAGTCTGCATGTATCATATCCGCATATTCTTGTGTTAATACAGCGCCTCCTACCATTACTTTGACACAAGGAGCTTTTTTCTCTTTTAATAATCGTATGGTTTCTTCCATATTTACAACAGTGGTTGTCATCAAAGCGCTGAGACCTACCAGCTGAACATTTTGTTCTATGGCGGTATCTACAACCAAACTTGGGTCGACATCTTTTCCAAGGTCAATGACATCGTAGCTGTAGTTTTCCAAAAGTACTTTTACAATGTTTTTTCCAATGTCGTGAATATCACCTTTTACGGTTGCCAGAATAATTTTTTCTCCTTTTTCCTGAACAGTACCGCTTTTTTCAAAATGTACTTTAATTGCTTCAAAAGCAGCTTTGGCAGCTTCGGCGCTCATCAACAATTGAGGAAGGAACAGTGTGCCTTGTTCAAATTCTTTGCCTACAACGTCCAGAGCAGGTACCAACAGTTTGTTGATAATTTCCAACGGTTCCGTTGTTTTTAACAATTCTTGCGCAGCTGCATGTGCGCTTTCTTTTAGTCCCTTGATAACGGCTTGATCCAGAGGCATATCGGCGCCGGCAGGAGCAGCCGTTTCTGTTGTTTGTCCGGAATAAACAGAGATATATTCCATACATTGTTTGTCAACACCGCTTAGTGCACAGTAGGAGTAATATGCTTTCATCATACCTTGTGAACCGGGATTCATAATAGCCGCGCTTAATCCGTTTTGCATAGCCATGGTAAAAATGCAGCATTGATGTTTTTCTCGTTGGGGCAATCCAAAAGAAATGTTGGAAACACCCAAAGAAGTATAAGCTCCCAATTCATCGCGAATGAGCTGCAATGCTTTTTAATGTTACGGCAGCCGCTTCTTGTTCAGCGCTGATGGTCATGGCAAGTACGTCAAATATCAAATCTGTTTTTGGAATACCGTATGTTTCAGCTGTAGCAATGATTTTTTTTGCAACTTCCAAACGTCCTTCTGCGGTAGGGGGAATGCCGTTTTCATCTAAGGTTAAGGCGATTACAACACCACCGTATTTTTTTACAAGCGGGAACACTTCATGCATGGAGTGTTCTTTTCCGTTTACAGAGTTAATTAACGGTTTTCCGTTATAAATACGCATGGCTTTTTCCATTGCAATTGGGTCTGTGGTATCAATTTGTAATGGAAGGTCAATTACACTTTGATTTCTTTGATTGCGTCCTGCATCAACTGTACCTCGTCAATTTCAGGTAGGCCTACGTTTACATCCAATACATGCGCGCCGTTTTGCTGCTGGGTGATACCTTCTTTTAAAATATAATCCATATCATGGTCACGCAGTGCTTGCTTAAAAACGAGATTTACCCGTTGGATTGATGCGTTCTCCTATGATGATTGGACGGGGACCAAACTGAACGGTATGAGTATAGGAAGAAATGACGGTAAGGTTCTTTTTCTCTATTGGAACAGGCATAATACCCTTACATACTTTGATGGTTTCCGCAAGATGTGCAGGGGTGGTTCCGCAGCAGCCGCCGATAATCCAAGCGCCTTCCATTACAATATCGAGCATCTCTTTTGCGAATTCTTCAGGATTTACATCATATACGGTTTGTCCGTTTACATTTTTGGGCAGACCTGCATTTGGATTCACAATAATAGGCGTGGAGCAGCAGGCTGTCAGCTCTTTCATAAACGCTTTCATTTGTGTTGGACCAAGTCCGCAGTTAAAGCCGATTCCATCTACGCCAAGCCCCCTCCAGCAATGCTACTGCCGCAGGAATATCTCCGCCTGTCAGCAGTTTTGCATTTTCATCAAAGGTCATGGTAACAAATACAGGTAATTTTGTATTTTCTTTTTTACCGCCAGTACAGCTGCTTTTACTTCATGTGTATCACTCATGGTTTCAATCAGAGCTACATCGGCTCCTGCTTGCTCGCCCACCATAGCCATTTCTTTAAATGCTTCGTATGCTCCGTCAAATTCCAAATCTCCCAATGGGCGAAGCAGTTTGCCTGTTGGACCAATATCCATAGCAACCAACCCATGACCGTTTTCGTTTACTGCTTGTTTTGCAATGGAAACTGCTTTTTCAATCAATTCTTTTTTGCTGTGTAACCGCTGTCTTCCATTTTAATGGAGTTTGCGCCAAATGTATTTGTTTTGACAATATCGCATCCTGCTTTTAAATATTCCCGATGTACATTTAAAATGAATTCAGGTTTTTCTACGTTCCAGACTTCAGGCAATTCTCCGGGGGCAAGTCCATTTTGCTGTAAAATGGAACCCATGCCGCCCCTCAAAGAAAATAATACGTTTTCCAAGTTGCTTTAAAATATCCATGGTCATTCTTCCTTTCTAAACGGACAATTTTTTGCCTGACAAGTCATGCATCTTGCAATATGGCAGGTTGTGGATTCTTCTGTCAATCCAATAACAGCGGTTACGGATTTACTTGGCGCCAAAATAAGACTGTCCATGACAGTAAGACCAATGCGTTTTTGGCAGTTTAAGACACCCAGTAAGTCTTTTTTGATAGGTAAGAGGAAAATCTCCATAGCCGGGACTGAAACGAGGACGTAAATAAAGTCCTTGTTTACCTGCTTCTTCTTTCATGAAATCCTGCTGCTCATCACAGTATGCCTCAATCACGGTAGCGGCACAAGCTTGCAGAATAACAGCTTTGCTCATATCCAGCTTGTTGTATTTTTGAATCAGCAAGTCTGTTTGTGCGCCAAGTGTAGCAGCAAAAATGGCTGCTTCTTTGCAGCCGTTAATATGCTGAGACAAATTTTTACTTTGAATGGAAATGGAGCCGATGGTTACCATATGATTTTCACCAAAAGTAACAGGAAAAATTTGATAAATACATTTTGGCGAGATGATTCTCAGTAGTTCGGCAAGACAAGATTCAATGCTGTTTGTAACAATCTCATCGGCAGGTTTTCCGCGGTATCCCAAATAGCGCAGTATTTCTTTGCGACTGATATCCATTACGTAATTCATTCTCCTTAGACCGGAACAGCAGCTGTACGCTTGTCCAAAATTTCAGTTAGATTTGAAACAATGGTTTCGGCAATGTCCGGTTTGTTCATAGTATATAAATGAATGGCTTTTACACTGTTGGCAATCAAATCAATGATTTGTTCTGTGGCATAAGCAATTCCTGCTTGTTTCATTGCAAGCGGACTGTCGCCAAATTTTTCGACCATAGCGCCCAAACGTTCCGGCAAATATGTTCCGGAAAGCTGACAAATACGCTTAATTTGGCTGCTGTTGGTTACAGGCATGATTCCCGCAACAATGGGAACATGGATTCCTTTGGCCAAAGTTTTATACAAAAAATTGTATAAAATTTGGTTATCAAAAAAAACATTTGTGTGGTTAAAAAATCGCAGCCGCAGTCTACTTTTTGTTTGAGATGGTCAATATCATCCATTTTGCGGTTGCATTCGATATGCCCTTCTGGGATAGCATGCTGCGCCTACGCAAAATCCCCTTGAGATTTGATATCTTCTATCAATTGATATGCATAGCGATAATCTTTCACAGCGTCTTCCGGATTCATGCCTGAGGGACATCACCGCGCAGGGCCAGTATATTGGTAATGCGCTTGTCCTTTAATTGATGCAATGTAGAGGCAATATCAGATTTGGCAGATGCTACGCAAGTAAGATGCGCCAGCGCCGGAATTTGATACTGTGTTTGAATATGGTCTGCAATTTCAATGGTACGCTTGGAATTGCTGCCGCCTGCACCGTATGTAACGCTGATAAAGTCAGGATTGGTTTTGGCAATTCCTTTGATTACACTTTTACATTCATCCAATGGGATATGTGGTTTTGGAGGAAAAATTTCGCAGGAAAAAGTGACGGAATTTTGTTCAATCAAATCAATTATTTTCATATGTGATAAATCCTCTCTGAAGGATATTTTATGGTTATAAAATCATTTTAGAATCGGTAATATTATACCAAAAAAAAAGATGGAATAAAACCCAAATCAATGAGATGTTTGGATTTTTTCCATCTAAAGTGTATTTAAGAAATAGGATAGAATGATTTGAGAAAATATAAGGGGGCTATTCTCGTTAAAGTTTTGTAAATGCTTGTGTCAAATCTTCAATAATGTCATCAATATGTTCAATACCAATAGAGAGGCGTACTGTGTTAGGGGGAAATATCACAGGCTTTTAATTCCTCTGCATTTAATTGAGAATGGGTTGTGCTTGCAGGATGGATGACCAAAGATTTTGCATCCGCCACATTTGCAAGAAGAGAGAAAATTTCAAGGGAGTCAATAAAGCGTTTTGCCTCTTGTTCTCCTCCTTTGATTTCAAATGTGAAGATAGAGCCGGCGCCTTTTGGGAAGTATTGCTGATATAAGTCATAATATTTGCTGTCAGGCAAAGATGGATGGTTGACGCGTTCTACTTGGGGATGTTGTTTCAAAAACTCAACCACTTTCAGCGCATTTTCCGTATGGCGTTCTACACGAAGGGAAAGCGTTTCCAATCCTTGAATGAATAGGAAAGAGTGGAATGGACTCAAGGTTGCACCGGTATCCCGAAGCAAATTGGTGCGGATACGGGTGATATAAGCTGCCGCACCTACATCTTTTGCAAAGTTAATGCCATGATAACTGTCGCAAGGCTGGGACAGTCCCGGGAATTTATCTGAATTCCAATCAAACTTGCCGGCATCTACAATCACACCGCCCAATGCAGCTCCGTGACCGCCAATAAATTTGGTTGCGGAATGTACCACAATGTCAGCGCCGTGTTCAATGGGACGGAATAGGTAAGGGGTTGCAAATGTGTTGTCAATAATCAGAGGAATGCCATGTTTATGGGCAATATCTGCTACTGCTTTTACATCAATAATGCTGGAATTTGGATTGCCCAGAGATTCAATAAAAATCAATTTAGTATTTTCCTGAATGGCATCTTCAAAATTTTGTACGGTATCAGGGTCAACAAAGGTTGTGGTAATGTTATCCTCAGGCAATGTATGGGCAAATAAATTATAAGTGCCCCCATATAGAGTAGAAGCTGCTACAATGTGGTCGCCTGCGCGGGCAATATTTTTTACTGCGTATGTAATGGCTGCAGAACCGGAAGCAGTTGCCAGCGCGGCAATACCGCCTTCCAAAGCGGCAATACGTTTTTCAAATACATCTGTAGTAGGGTTCATCAATCGACTGTAAATATTGCCGCCTTCACTTAACCCAAATCGACCTGCAGCTTGGTCACAGTCTTTAAATACATATGAAGTGGTTTGATAGATTGGAACCGCACGGGCATCTGTTGCAGAATCAGGGGTTTCTTGACCAATATGTAATTGTTGTGTTTCAAATCTCCAATTTTTGTTGCTCATAATAATATACTCACTTTCTATTTATTTTTTATCGTATGAAATATGAGCGTCACATTCGGTCGACTGCGCTGCAACAGCGAAACCGTATTGTAATAGTTTTGATTGGCATAACTGCGCCTCCAATTAATTTGTATAATTCATATCGAATTAGTAATGTTTTTGTTACTGTTATTCTACTCCGTAAATTTACAGATGTCAATAGAAAACTTCAAATATTTTGCAGATAAATTGCCAATAATCGCTTGTTATCAGCTTTATTTATAACCCGTAATAGTCCACAGACAATATATCCCTGAATTATATGTTAATTCAGGGATATATCTTGCATTTATGTTTGGTTAGAAATAAAAAAAGACGCTTCAAACAGAAGTGTCTTTTGCATGAATCATACAGTTAAGATAACATTTTTTTCATATCCTGGTCATAACACGGAGCAATTTCTTCATCTCCGTATTCCGCATGATATTTTTCCACTAAATCAGCAAGTGTAATATTGTCCACTACATTTTGAACAGCCTCGTGTATTTGACGCCACACATCCAATGTAATGCAAGCGTTAGAGCGAGGGCAGGTATTTGTTTCATAGTCTAAGCAAGGAACAGGAGAAAGAGTACCCTCCATTACGTTTAAAATCATACCGACGGTGTAATCTTTCGGTTCTCTTGAAAGACGGTAGCCGCCGTTTGCCCCTCTGGCACTTTTACAAAGCCGGCCTTACAAAGCTGGTTAATAATTTGTTCCAGGTATTTATCAGATATTTCTTGCCTTGTTGAAATATTTTTTATGCTGATATAATTGTCCTTACCGTTCACGGCAAGATCCAACATAAGGCGAAGAGCATATCTACCTTTGGTAGAAATTCTCATATGTACTCCTTCCTAATCAAGTTACAATGATTGAAGTTGAACTTTATATAATAATATATCATTTATAAAATACATTTATTTCACATGATATTATACAATAATTCTTCCATTTCGTCCATAGTAAAAATAGGTATTATTCGGGAATCCCAAATTTATTTGACGATTCTCGTTGATTTCCTACAGAACTGCAGGAAAAACTTTATACACAATTGCACCGTATTTGCCTTGCCTTTCTGCAATACATTATGTTATGCTAAAAGTACATCTTATCTGGAAGATGATTCTGAAAGAGCAGATGATGTTGCAAAAAAAAAAAAAGAATCGTTCTGATATATACAAGGGTTCGTCCCAAGTAAGAAGGCGGTCAAATCGTTACGAATTTAAGACACCTCAAACAAATTTTTTTGTTTGGAAGGTGTGTTCGTGTATGACTCTTATACCGCTTTTGGTATGAGAGTCTTTTTTTGTTTACATCATATCAGAAAAGAAAGGATTGGGTTAAATGGAAACCAGAATCGGGTTAATTGGCATTATTGTGGAGGATTTAAACGCAACAGAAAAGTTAAATCAAATATTACATGATTATGGCCCTTATATCATCGGCAGAATGGGTTTGCCTCATCGTGAGAAAAAACTGAGCATTATCAGTGTAGTAGTAGATGCCCCCAATAATGTGATTAGTGCGTTATCCGGAAAACTGGGAATGATTAAAGGGATTACCGTAAAGACCATTTACTCTAAAAACATCCGAAGGATAACAGGTATCTGCAGAAGAGGAGTGTATGTTTATGTATGATGTAAAATCAAGAGTAGCTACAGAGTTTATTGACAATAAGGAAATTTTAGATACGATTGCATATGCAAAACAAAACAAAGAGTAATCGTAAATTAATTGAGCAGCTGATTCACAGGGCAAAAGATTGTAAAGGGCTTACTCATAGAGAAGCAGCCGTACTGTTAGAATGTGACCAAGCTGATTTAAACGAGCAGATGTTTCATCTTGCAAAACAAATCAAACAAAAATTATACGGTAACCGTATTGTTATGTTTGCTCCGCTTTATTTGTCCAATTATTGTGTCAACGGATGTACCTATTGTCCTTATCATTATAAGAATAAAACGATTTGCAGAAAAAAAATTGACGCAAGAGGAAATTCGCAGGGAAGTCATTGCATTGCAAGATATGGGTCACAAACGTTTGGCTTTGGAAGCTGGAGAAGATCCTGTGAATAATCCTCTGAATATATTTTGGAAAGCATTGAAACCATCTACAGCATTCAGCATAAAAACGGCGCTATCCGCAGGGTAAATGTAAATATTGCGGCAACCACAGTAGAAAACTATAAAAAGTTAAGAGATGCAGGCATTGGAACTTACATTTTGTTTCAGGAAACCTACCATAAAGAAAATTATGAGAAACTGCATCCGACAGGTCCAAAGCATAATTATGCCTATCATACGGAAGCAATGGACAGAGCAATGGAAGCCGGCATCGACGATGTGGGAATCGGCGTTTTATTTGGCTTGAATATGTATCGTTATGATTTTGTGGGTTTGCTGATGCATGCGGAACATTTGGAGGCTGCCATGGTGTAGGGTCCCCATACCATCAGCGTGCCTCGTATCCGTCCTGCAGATGATATTGACGCGGAAGATTTTAAAGATGCAATCAGCGATGAAATTTTTGAGAAAATTGTAGCAGTGCTCCGCATTGCGGTGCCATATACAGGTATGATTATTTCCACAAGGGAATCTCAAAAACAAGAGAACGCGTTTTGGATTTGGGTGTTTCTCAGCTAAGCGGCGGTTCACGTACCAGTGTAGGAGGATATGCGGAAGAAGAGCCGGAAGAAGAAAATTCTGCACAGTTTGACTTAAATGATACAAGAACTTTGGACCAGATTGTAAACTGGTTATTGGACGGAGGATTTATTCCAAGTTTTTGTACCGCGTGTTACCGTGAAGGTAGAACAGGGGATCGTTTTATGCAGCTTGTGAAATCAGGACAAATTGCAAACTGCTGTCAGCCAAATGCACTTATGACATTAAAAGAATACTTGGAGGACTATGCCAGCGATGACACAAGAAGAAAAGGTGAGCGCGCTATTTTGGAGGAATTGAATCATATTGGCAGCGATAAAGTGCGGCAAATTACAGTCAACCGTTTGGAATTAATGAAAGAGGGAAAACGTGATTTCCGTTTTTGAAGGAAAACAGGAAAGGGGACATTTTTCATGAGTTTGGTAAATACTCCTTCTGGAAACAGACTGCACATTGGTATTTTTGGAAAGCGCAACAGTGGAAAATCTTCTTTGCTCAATGCCATTACAGGACAGGAGATTGCCTTGGTCAGTGAGGTAAAGGAACTACAACAGACCCCGTATCAAAAGCGATGGAAATACATCCGATTGGGCCGTGCTTGCTGATTGATACAGCAGGATTTGATGATACGGGCGACTTAGGCAATATGCGTATTGAAAAGACGAAAGCAGTATTGGACAAAACAGATGTGGCTGTTGTAGTATTTTCAGATATGCAAATGGAATTGGAAACACAATGGATTGCTATGCTAAGACAGCGTAAAATTCAATACTTGCTGTTGTCAATCAAGTTGACCGTATTGAGCAGGTACAGGAAATCAAACGTCAAATTGAGCAGCGGTTTTCTCTCACTCCCTTATTGGTCAGTGCAAAAGAAAAAACGGGAATTTCACAAATGAAACATGAAATTCTGCGTCTGATGCCTCCCGATTTTGAGGCGCAAAGCTTAACAGGCTCCTTGGTGCAACCTGAAGATGTAGTGCTCTTGGTAATGCCGCAGGATAAACAGGCTCCAAAAGGAAGGCTGATTTTGCCCCAAGTACAAACCATTCGGGATTTACTGGATAATCATTGTGTGGTGATGTGTGTTACCACGGAACAATTGTCCACCGCGCTGCAGGCGCTTGCAAAACCGCCAAAATTAATCATTACAGATTCCCAGGCATTTGCACAGGTTTACCCTTTGAAGCCCGCCGAAACATTGCTGACATCCTTTTCTATATTGCTGGCAGCATATAAAGGGGATTTATCTGCTTTTGTGAAGGGAGCCAATGCGTTGGATTCTCTCACAGATGACAGTCATGTGTTAATTGCGGAAGCCTGTACCCATGCACCGCTTCAGGAGGATATCGGGAGAGTAAAAATTCCCAATATGCTGCGGAAAAGTATGGAGAACATTTACAGGTGACCGTGGTGAGCGGCTCTCAATTTCCTAAAGATTTAAGCGAGTATCAATTAATCATTCATTGCGGGGCGTGTATGTTTAATCGTAAACATGTGTTAACACGTATGGAACAAGCCGAGCAACAAGGCGTTCCCATTACCAATTACGGCGTGGTGCTTGCAAACTGACAGGAATTTTAGACCGAATATCTGCAGTAATTTGTAAATGAATCGTTTAGAATGCAATGATAAATGAAATATCCGAATTTGGATTGTTATAACTTTATTTAGAATATTGACAATTTCTATAGGTTTGGTATAATACACAAAGTTAGCTTGAACTAACTTTGTGTAGGAGGACTTCATGGTTATTACAATCATTAATCACAGCATCGTTTTCATTTTAATACTACTGTTTCTGTTATGTACGTTAGAACCTGTAAAAGATTGCAGCTGAATCAAAGTTTAGATTCTTAAAAGTTATCACGAGGTATCACTCAATATATGCTTGGCTGCTTCTTATTCTTTCTTTGATACATGGCCTTCTTGCAGAAAAAACTTCTGCATCCATCAGTGGAAAAATGGTATGGATGATTTTGCTTTTATTAATTGTTTTTGCATATTTTAGGAAAAAGATGCCGCCTTCTGTATGGAAAACAATACATATTTCCTTTTCCGTAATGCTGACAATAGGAATCATTGCCCATATCACACATGCTGTTTTTTATATAATTCATGGATTGTATAAAATGGTAGTAGTAATCAGCATGTATTACTTTTTTAGGATAAAAATATGTTTTATGGCTTGACAAAAATTCTGAGTAGGAATATTATTTAAAGTAATAGATGAAATGCATTGAAAGGAAGTCATACAGAGGGCTTGTGTCAGAGAGCTGTCGGGTGGTGTGAGACAGTACACAAGTTCTGTATGGAATCACCCTTGAGCAGGCGGCTGAACCGGAAAGAAGTAAAGCTGAGCCGGTTTCTTACCGTTATCAAAGCATGCATTGTTAGATGCAGTGAGTGATGTCTTTTTGACAATAAATTGAGTGGTACCGCGGGTTTAGTCTTCGTCTCTATTTTGTGATAGAGGCGAGGGCTTTATACTGTAAACTTCTCACTGCC
>VOFI01000795.1_pt1 | contig 50000 bp, 55 predicted proteins | sample 5384131 | NCBI WGS metagenome assembly VOFI01 (sample SAMN12384728, study PRJNA508395) | human gut metagenome | isolation source: healthy gut H | host: Homo sapiens
GCCTCAATTTATCTGCTAATTCAGTGATGAGAGGACGTTTAGACGCAAGAAGGACTGACACTTACCATCGACCGAATAACAAACGTAAACATGAATAAAGACCTTTTGAACCAATATATAGCAGAGTTACGTTGTGCCCGCGGTTTTCTTGGCCTTTTTATTATACGACCTGTACGGTCCCTATTATTGTAGCCGATCTAGAGACGCTCAAGAATGCAGAAGATGAAATAATCCTTCCACGTTTAAGTGAAGAGGAAACACACAAATCGTCACCGAGCTGACCGAAGCTGCAAAAGTTTTACCATATAGTTACGATAAAAGTAGTTCGGATTACGGAAGATTTACAAAAGGGTTATGCCACATGGTATTACTTAAATTCTATATGCAAACGAAACAGTGGGATAAAGCTATCACCGAAGCTCGTGAATTGCAGAAGCCCGAATATAAATACGCATTGGTGACAGACAAAGGGGCCGAGAGGTCAGTTATGCCAATATCTTTACATACGCCAATGAAAAGAACTCGGAAACAATCTGGTCTGTAAACTGTCTTACAGGTTATCAGGTTCATTTATGGTATCCCCATGTTATGCCAAGTAACCTCAAGGCATTCGATGCCGGAAGATTTGATGGTGGCTGGGGGAGGTTATAAAATGACATGGAAATTCTTTAAAACATACGAAGATGGAGATGAGCGTAAACAAACTATCATCTCCGAGTATGATACATGGGAAGGTACTACCCTTAACGAAACCAACAAGGGAGTGGGAAGTAACTCCTTACAGGACGGTGTCATTCCATTAAAATATAAAATAGAAAGTAATAATGCAGGAAATCAGTGTCAGACAGATTGGATTGTATACCGCTATGCCGATGTGTTGACTCTATTGGCAGAAGCCATTGTCAGAGAAGGAAATACAGTTACAACAGAAGCCATTAATTTACTGAATCAAGTCAGAACACGTGCCGGTTTAACTGCATATACAGCTTCTTCTTTCAGCAGTGCTCGTGATTTCCTTGATAAATTATTGATAGAACGTGCACACGAGTTTTATTTCGAAGGGTGCCGCCGTCAGGATCTTATCCGCGATGGTTCTTATGTAGCAACCATGAAACAAAAATGTACCGATTACGGACAAGTGTCTATTATAAACGAAAACTATCATCGTTTCCCAATACCGGAATCAGCTATTATTGCGGGACAAGGGATTATTAAACAGAATCCGGGATATTAGTCATCACATATTTTTTTAAATTAAAAAGAGGAGGTAGTACATCAACACTACTTCAAAGTGGATATTTTGATGTACACTCCTCAGCTAATCATCTACCATGAAATATATTGTTCTTTTTCAGCATCTCCAGTTGAAGAACATAGGGCTAGTCTTACTATGCTCCTTTATGTTTTCCAACCTGCTATACTCCCAATCGACGAGAGAAGTCATCAACTTCGATCACGGCTGGCTATTCAACAGATACGGTCTACAGCCTGATGGTAAACGAATAGATGAGCCTTTTGGGAATGGCAGTCCGGATTCTCCATCTCCTAAAGAGTTAGCCTTTAATGACAAAGACTGGAGGAAATTGGATGTCCCTCACGACTGGGGCATTGAAGGACCTTTCAGGAAAATCTGGATGGCTATACAGGTAAGCTACCTTGGCGGGGAATCGGCTGGTATCGTAAACGCTTCAACATCAAAAATATAGATAAAGATAAAATGTTTTTTCTTGATTTTGATGGCGTGATGGCCAATGCGGAGGTATATCTTAACGGAAAGAAGATAGGAGAACGTCCCTATGGCTACATTTCCTTCAGGGTAAATCTTACGCCCTATATTCGCTTTGATTCGGAAAATATCATTGCAGTCAGAGTGGATACGGAGAAACTGGGTTCTCGTTGGTATCCCGGAGCAGGTATTTACCGGCATGTCAGATTGGTCAAAACCAACAAGCTTCATATTCCCCAATGGGGTGTATTTATTTCTACGCCCGAAATCAATAGCCAATATGCCACCGCATCCGTGATGGTTCAGTTGGCTAATGGAAAGAAAAAAACGGCTAGAAGCAGTTACACAATTGAAATATTCAAATTAGATAAAGCAAACATTCCCCGAGAAAGAGTTGCAGTGGGAGCTAAAGAGAATATCAAAATTGCAGCAAACGCCATCGACAGTAGCTTAGTATCTCTGAAAGTGGAGAAACCACAATTATGGGATTTGGAAAATACGAACCTCTATCTAGCCAAGGTATCAGTATACGATAGAAAGACGTTGACAGATGTATACGATGTGCCGTTCGGTTTCCGGACTTTGAAATTCACACATAACAATGGATTCCTGTTAAATGGGAAAAGAGTTCAATTGAAGGGAGTATGTATGCATCATGATTTAGGTGCATTAGGTACAGCAATCAACAAGAGTGCCATAGAACGCCAAATCAACATATTGAAGAGTTTTGGCGCTAATGCTATACGTACCTCTCACAACCCACCCGCACCCGAGTTGTTAGAACTTGCTGACAAAATGGGAATACTTATTCTCGATGAAGTATTTGACTGTTGGGCTAGTGGCAAAAACGAAAATGACTACGCTGTTCATTATTCCGAATGGCATAAAAAGGACATTGAAGCACTTGTTTGCAGAGACAGAAATCATCCTTCCGTCATTATGTGGAGTTTGGGAAATGAAGTAGAAGAACAGTATCATCCCGAAAAAGGAGTAGCAGCATATCTCAGGGATATTGTGCGGCTTTTACGACTCAACCCGCCCCGTCACTTTCGGTGCCTCATATCCCAGTAAAAGTGCTATCAATGGTACAGAACTCCAAGTAGATGTCCATGGCATGAACTATCCTTCGGGGGGGTATGGCGGTCCTGATTTTTATGAAACATTTCTCAACTATCCGGGGCATGAACACTTATCAGGCTTTGCCAGTGAATCCAGTTCAACAATAAGTTCACGCGGAGTTTATTTTCCAAAAGGTTATCAAGTTACTTCATATGACTTGAAAGCCCCCGGTTGGGCATCTCTTGCCGATGCCGAATTTGCTGCATTAGACAAATATCCGGCTATTTGTGGTGAATTTGTCTGGACGGGATTTGACTATCTAGGCGAACCGACTCCTTTCAATAGCGATATGAGCGTCTTACTCAACCATGCCGCGCTCAGTGAAGAAGAACTGGCTAAAGCAAAAGAGGAACTAAAGAGAATAGAAAAAGAGCGTCCTTCCTCTCGTAGCAGCTATTTTGGCATTGTCGATCTAGCAGGTTTTCCAAAAGATCGTTATTACTTGTATAAAGCACATTGGATGCCCGACGAGCCTATGGCACATATTCTCCCCCATTGGAATTTTCCGGATAGGATAGGTAAAATAACTCCTGTGTTTGTGTATTCTTCGGGCGATGAAGTTGAACTCTTTCTGAATGGTGAATCTTTGGGCAGGAAAAAGAAAGAACAGTATCAATATAGATTCAAATGGGAGAATGTTATATACACTCCCGGAGAATTAAAGGCCATTGCCTACAAAAATGGCAAACTCTGGGCAACAGAAAGCGTAAGAACCACAGGAGAACCGGCTTTGTTACAAGTCTCCGCCTATAAAGACAAGATAAAAGTAGCTGACAATGAACTGGCTTTTATCACAGTCTCCATCCGTGACAAAACAGGAAGTGTTGTACCAACGGCCAATCATAAGATTAAATGCAAATTAGAAGGTGAAGGTAAGATTGTAGCAACGGATAATGGTGATCCAACTTCACTCATCTCTTTTTCAGCGACAGAGCGCGAAACTTTTAACGGATTCATGTTAGTTGTTATAAAGGCTCATCAAGGAGCAAAAGGAAAACTACGTCTAATTGTGGAATCCGAGAATTTGAAAAGTGCCTCTGTGGATATCAACCTATTATAAATCATTCTTATTTGAACATCATGACAACAAAATTATTAAATATAAAAACAAGACTTTTCAGATCATTGACCAATTTGGGTATGATGATTATTTTATTTTCTTGCAGTTCGTCATCTATCGGAGAAGAACCGATAAACCCTCCTGTTCCTCCTGCTTCATCCGTAGAAAAGAGTGAGTATTATGTTTCCACAACCGGTAATGATGAGAATCCCGGAACACTTACATCACCCTGGCGTACCATTCAAAAAGCTGTCACCACAGTTACCCCGGGATGTGTAGTAAATATTATGGGGGGAACATACTATGAAGAAATAAAAGTAACTGTATCCGAACTGCTGACAAATACATCGTAATCAAAAATTATAATGACGAGGAAGTTATTATAAGCGGCAACAATAAACCCAGAGAACTAATGAATCTCAATGGCGTGAGTTATATAAAGGTAAAAGGGTTAACCTTCGCCGATTGCTTGGGATCATATTCTGTGGGAATAAAAATATCCACTACATCCGACGAGGCTTCTCATCATATTGAGATAGAATCGAATACAATCAGAAACTTATATGCAAATGCCACCGCAACAGTTTATCCGCCAAATGTATATGCCGGAGGAATAACAGTAGCCGGCTATCTGGACTCAAAAGCCATTCACGACATTATAATAAGAGAAAACACAGTAAAAGACTGTCGGACAGGTTGGACAGAAGCCATTTCAGTAACAGGAAACGTAGATGGTTTTCTGATTACTAAGAACGTAGTGACTAATACAGGAAACATCGGTATAGATGCGTCAGGGCATTGGGGTATTTCGAAAAATCCTGCCACAGATTTCGCCAGAAACGGAGTCATCTCTGAGAATCATGTTTCATACTGCAAAAGTCCTGTTGAGGGAGGCGCAGGTATTTATTTGATGGAAGTTCAAATATCCTTGTTGAGAAAAACATTTCGCACAACAATGTTTATGGTATTACCGTAGGGTGTGAAAGGGCAAACAATTTTGTAACTAATAATATAATCAGAAATAACATCTGTTATCACAATGAAGGGTTTGGAATCGGACTAATGGGCTGGTCCCCTGAAGGCAGAATCATAAAAAACTGCCAAGTTGTTAATAACACAGCCTTTGAAAATGCGAAAGACAGATTGGGAGAAATAGCCATATACAGCACGGAAAATACTACGATTAAAAACAATATATTTTATTCAACTCACGCAAACTCAAATCTATTATATGTAGATGATAGTCACCTCAATCTCGATATGAATTTTAATCATTATTATTCCAGTTCTCCCGATGTTAAGTTTTACTGGAAGGGTAGCATATTTTCAACTTTCGAACAATATAAACAGAACACAGGCTGTGATTTAGCTTCGGCTTTCAGTAATCCTTTATTCATTGATACAGAAGTATTCGATTTTCAGTTACAATCCACATCTCCGTGTATAGATACAGGTGATCCCGCCTATACACCCGCAGAGAATGAACTGGACTTTAATCATAACCCTAGGAAAGTTGGAGCTTGTATTGATAAAGGCGCTTATGAAAAGCAATAATAAAAAAGCGGTTTACTAATATCAAACCTCATACAACAAATCCTCCCCGAAAGTTTTCAATACCAACCTTCGAGGAGGATTTTATTTCATTCTTTTATTCCCATTCTATAGTCGCATTAGGTTTCGGCGACATATCATAACAAACGCGATTTACATTCTTCACTTCTTTCAGAATACGGTCTGTTATCTTCATCAGGATAGGCCAGTCAATCGGCTCAATAGTAGCCGTCATAGCATCTACCGTATTGACAGCGCGAATAATAACCGGCCAATCAAAAGAACGGGCATTATCACGTACACCAACAGATTTAAAATCGGGCACTACCGTAAAGTATTGCCATACCTTTTTATCCAGTCCGGCAATCTGGAACTCCTCACGCAGAATGGCATCGGATTCACGCACTGCCTCCAAACGATCACGTGTAATAGCACCTAAACAACGTACACCCAAACCAGGTCCAGGGAACGGTTGACGGTAAACCATTTCATAAGGTAATCCCAGCTCCAGACCACAGGCACGAACTTCATCTTTAAATAATTGGCGCAATGGTTCTACAAGTTGGAATTTTAAATCTTCGGGCAAACCACCTACATTATGGTGAGACTTCACCATTTTAGCAGTTTTCGTTCCACTTTCCACAATATCCGGATAAATAGTCCCTTGCCCTAAGAAGTCAATACCGTTCAGCTTACGCGCTTCTTCTTCGAACACACGAATAAACTCGCCACCAATAATTTTACGTTTCTGCTCCGGATCTTCTACACCAGCCAACTTATTCAGAAAACGATCGGTTACATCTACATACACAAGATTTGCCTTCAACTGGTTGCTGAATACCTCAACCACATCTTCAGACTCTCCTTTACGCATCAAACCATGATTCACATGTACACACACCAGATTATCACCGATTGCTTTCAGAAGCAAAGCAGCAACAACAGAACTATCAACTCCGCCGGACAGAGCCAATAATACCTTCTTATCGCCTACTTGACGTTTGATTAATTCTATCTGATCATTGACGAAGTTCTTCATGTTCCAGTTAGCTTCAGCTTTACAAGTATCGAATACGAAAGCCTTCACAGCATTCTTAATAGCTTCAATATCATCTGTGAATTCAGCTAGCTTCACTTCGCAAGCCGCTTTGTCATGGCCGGCAGCCATGACAGGAATCCCCATTGCATAGATAGCCGGATTTACATCAATAGCAACGCCATCAATTACATTATTCGGGCCACCATTAATAATAATACCCTTTACATTGTGCAATGCTTTCAGTTCTTCTACTGTGATATCGTGAGGATAAATCTCACTATAAACTCCTAATGCACGGATGGCGCGAGCCAATACCGTATTCTCATGACTACCCAAGTCAAGGATAACAATCATGTCCTGTTTCATCTGATTCTGTTTTTTTTTATTATGTTATTGTCAATAGTTTCTTTAGTTTCAACTTATCCGCAAATATAAATATTTTAAAAGACAAAAACAAGACACTTTGCTTTATGCCTTCAGCCGTATCACAAACCGGCTTCCTTTGCCTAATTCACTTTCCACCGTCAGCGTACCGCCATGAGCTTCCACAAAATCTCTCGAAATAGACAGCCCCAGCCCGCTACCTTGCACTTTCGTTCCGGGTACACGGAAATAACGGTCAAAGATACTTTTGTGATAACGAGGGTCAATCCCTTTACCAAAATCCTGAACATACAACTCAATGATATTATCTTCTTGCTTGGCACCAATCACTACACGACCGTTTTCTTTGGAATAACGAATAGCATTACTCAATAAGTTAGTCAACACCCAAGCAATCTTCTCACTGTCGACAAAGAGTTTGCCGATTTTCTCTTCCGGATATTCCACTTCTATCTGGATATTAAACTTATCCGCTTGTACCTGATTAGCTTTAATCGCATACTCTATCAATTCAATCGGTTTGGTGATCTTCGGCATCAACTGTAGTTTTCCAGCTTCCACCTGCGTCATGTTAAGCAATTCTCCGGTGATACCAAGCAAGCGTTCACTATTTTCCTTGATGCTCTTTGAAAGTTGCTCCTGTTCATCATTCAATGCACCGACACGCTTATCCTCCAACAGTTGAAGACTCATCATAATAGCAGCAATCGGAGTTTTCAACTCATGAGAAATAGTAGAGATAAATGTAGTCTTGGCAGAGTCCAGTTCCTTAAATTCCGTAATATTTTTCAGCAAAATGACATCTCCCAGTTTACGAGGTTCATCTTTTTCCGCTTCTGTATTAATGATAGGAACGTAGGACGCTTTGAAATAGCTTTCTTTATTATCAGCATATATTTTCAAAGGTTCCTTTTGTTCGCCTGGTGTCACCAGTTCACGAACCAACCGACGGAGCAGATCATTCTTCAAAGCAAGTTCTTCCGCTGACTTACGAATCACATTTTCACGCTTCAAATTCAGCACATTCAATGCCTCCTCATTAATAAACAGAATCTGCCGGTCCATATTTAAACCGATCACCGGATCATCTATGCTGTTCACAATCGCTTCGATAAATTTCTTGGCGGAGAGAATATCCGAAAGAGTGCTGGCACGATATTCGGTCAACCGTTCCGCCATTCGATTAAAGCTATCGGCAACTTCGCGAAATTCCTCATTCTTATCCATATTCAAGCGCTTTTCGTAATTATGATCGGCTATTTCAAGAATCCCCTCTTTCAGTTCTTTTATCGGTTTACTAATGCTCCGGGGAAGCCAATAAAGCAACACAAGTCCGGTCAGGATACAGATGCTGCCGGTAATGGAAATCCATAGTAATGCACGTTCCAGTCCGGGCATAGCAGCAGGGCTATCCGGTTCCGTTGCCGTTAGAATTTGAAGATTTACAACCGAAAGAGTTACCAGCAGAATAATCATTCCGGCCAACATTCCAATACCAAGAATCAGTTTCGTTTTAATATTCATAACGTTCATACGATTAATATTATGCAAGTATAATCAAATCTACATTAGCTCGTGACAAATTATTCAAAAACTTTCGATATCCCAGTATGGAACAGATAGCATACGGCAATTTCAGGTCAGGGCTACCCATACATACAGTGGATATCTGCTTCTCTTTACAAACCTCCACAATGCTCCCCAGAATATCTCTAGACTGTACCTGAACAACCTCCCCTCCCAACTCTGTCACCAGTTTAAAATGATTCAGCAGATAACGCTGTCTCGCCAGACCAATTCTATCCATGCTCTCTTTCGGTGTCTGAACATACAGGGCGATAAAAGTAGTATTGTACCGGGTTGCCAACTTTGCCGCCTTCCTGATAATTCTCCGCGGTGTTTTCTCGTGACTGCTGATACAAGCCATAAACTTTTCATGTCTTAACCCGACAGCCACTCCCATTACAACCTCATTCTCCACCTTCTTCTCCACCCTCAATGCAACTTCCTTCAAAGCCAACTCGCGCAATTGCAGAATATTCTCGGTTCGAAAGAAATTATCCAATGCTGTCTGAATCTTTTCCGGACGATATATCTTTCCGGCTTTCAAACGGGCAATCAGCTCCTCTGCCGTCAAGTCAATATTCACCACTTCATCCGCTTCCTGAAGAACACTGTCGGGCACCCGTTCTTTCACTTCGATACCTGTAATCTCCTGCACTTCTTCATTCACACTCTCAATGTGTTGAATATTAATTGCCGAAATCACATTGATTCCCTCGTCCAGCAAAGCCATTACATCCTGCCAACGCTTTTCGTTCAGACTGCCCTCCACATTCGTGTGTGCCAACTCGTCCACAATGACAATTTCCGGATGAATACGGATAATTGTATCTAGGTCCATCTCTTCCAGTTCTTTTCCCTTATAGAAAATCTTACGCCGCGAAATGACAGGGAGCCCTTGCAGCATCGCCTCGGTTCCGACACGTCCGTGAGTTTCAATATAGCCGATTTGTACATCCACCCCATTCTCCAGCAGTTCATGAGCCTCCTGAAGCATACGGTAAGACTTCCCTACACCGGCTATCATGCCGATATAGATTTTAAACTTGCCTCGATGAGACTTCTTGATCAGATCCAAAAAATGTTGTACACTCTGTTCTCTATCATCCATCTTTATCTGTTTTTAAAACATTCTAACCCGTGACAATCATCACGATCATCACGGGTTACACACTAATAATTCATGAGTTAATTTAATTTATGGTTTTAAAGTTACGCCAAATACTAAATGGGCGTCCTCCATACGTGGATTCCATATAGCCTGTACAAATATAGGTAATGAAAATCTCTCATTAAAATTCAGCGCTTTCGTTGCTTTCAAAGCAAAGTTCGTTACTGCAAAACCATTCACATTATACTGCGGAGTTTCATAAGGAACCATGCCACAAGTAGCATTCAAATCAACTCCTTTCACACTAAACGGATAATTCAACTCCACATACGAAGAATACGCCTGTTTATCTTCGCCTTTATCATTTATCTTTCTGTCGGCACCCGCAAACATTGTATACCACGTAATGGACAAGGGGAATTTTTCAACAGGAAGCGTATAAGATAATCCCGCTTCAAAATGATGTCCTGTATCTCCACTCTTGAAATGGAAATAGTTACCGGCCCCCTGTCCATCCCACCAAAGAGTCGCAACAGAAAGCACCGGTCCTGTTTCACCAAACTTATAAGCCGCAGTCAGGTCTATTTCTTTATTACTTTCACTCAAACTAGTTGATCCCCATGCAGTAAGAGAAAAATTGCCCGCGCTGAATCCTAAAGTCGGCTGGAAGGAGGCTGCGCCACCCTGATAGATACCACGCCATACATACGAACTTACAAAATCACCTTGTATGGTAAACTCCTGCGCCTTCACACTAGTTGCTCCCAACATACATACGGCTGCCACAGCCATTGTTCTCAAAATACTCTTTTTGCTTAAAAAACTTTTCATACTTTTATTATCTAATCCAGATTCTCACTTACTTACCACTTTTTTCTTCCAACGCTATGTTTAATTTCAACACATTCACTTTTTCTGTCCCCAAAAATCCCAATAACGGTTTTTCTATACTCTCGTCAACTATTGACTTCACCTGTTCCTCCCTCAATCCACGAGCCTGTGCAACTCTTTTTACCTGTACATACGCACATTGGGGAGTGATATTCGGGTCGAGTCCTGAACCACTTGCCGTCACCATTTCCGCCGGTACCTCTTTACGACTCAAGTAAGGATGATGAACGAGGAACGTATCGATACGCGCTTTTACTTCGTCCAAGTATTCCTGATTCGTAGGTCCTTTGTTGCTACCGGCTGAACTTGTCGCATCATACCCGTCGCCCGCACAGGAAGGGCGTCCCCAGAAGTAAATATCCTTTGTAAACATCTGACCGACATTCGCCGCTCCCACTACTTTTCCGTTTAGTGTGACTACTTCGGCATTTCCCTTGTTAGGACCTGCAACCTGTGCAAACAGCCACAAGAAAAGGATATAGAACACGGAGAAAAAGACACAAAAAGCAAGTGTTATTTTTAAAGACTTCAATAAAGTTTTCATTGCTATTGTTTTTTAATTAAAAGAATAAACCTACTAATAAATCAATCAATTTAATACCGACAAAAGGAACAATCACACCGCCCACACCATAAATCAACAAATTGCGGCGGAGTAAGGCACTTGCGCCAATCGGCTTGTATTGTACGCCACGCAAAGCCAGCGGAATCAAAATCGGAATAATAATCGCGTTGAAGATTACTGCCGAAAGGATAGCGCTTTCAGGACTATGCAGATTCATAATGTTCAGCGCGGCCAATTCGGGAATAGCTACCATAAACAAAGCCGGAACGATAGCGAAATACTTGGCCACGTCATTAGCAATAGAGAAGGTAGTCAATGTGCCACGAGTCATCAGCAGTTGCTTGCCTATTTCCACAATTTCAATTAGCTTTGTCGGGTCGTTGTCCAAATCCACCATATTACCGGCTTCCTTCGCCGCTTGTGTACCGCTGTTCATCGCTACCCCTACATTTGCCTGTGCCAACGCAGGAGCATCATTCGTTCCGTCTCCCCATCATTGCAACCAATTTCCCGGCCTGCTGCTCCTTCTTGATATATTCCATTTTATCTTCCGGCCTAGCTTCAGCAATAAAATCATCTACTCCAGCTTTTTCAGCAATATATTTTGCTGTCAACGGGTTGTCACCGGTCACCATAACCGTCTTCACACCCATTTTGCGCAAACGTTCGAAACGCTCCTGAATACCCGGTTTGATAATATCCTGCAATTCAATAACGCCTACTACTTCCCGATTGACACATACCACCAACGGTGTACCGCCATTACTTGATATAGTAGAAATTATCTTTTCCACCTCTTTCGGGAATTTATTTCCGGCACTCTCGACCATCTTACGGATAGCATCAAATGCCCCCTTACGGATCTGTGTTCCGTCAGCCAAATCGACACCGGAACATTTTGTCTCAGCAGTAAACTTAATCATGCGTGCCCCAGCCGTATTCAGGTTACGCATACGGATACCCGATTCACGTCCCAACTCCACTATTGACTTTCCTTCCGGAGTTTCATCGGACAGGGAAGACAACAGACAGTTTTCTACAAAACGGTGCAAATCAACGCCCGGTGCCGTGTGGAAGTGAGTGGCCTTACGATTACCGATCGTAATTGTACCAGTCTTGTCCAACAGCAACGTATCAATATCACCGGCAGTCTCTACTGCTTTTCCGGATTTTGTAATCACATTCGCACGAAGTGCACGGTCCATACCGGCAATACCGATTGCCGAGAGAAGCCCGCCGATCGTTGTCGGAATCAGGCAGACAAACAAAGAGATAAGTGAAGCAATGGTGATGACCGTATTACTATAATCGGCAAATGGTTTCAAGGTAACACACACAATGACGAAAACGAGCGTAAAACCTGCCAACAAAATAGTCAACGCTATCTCATTCGGGGTTTTCTGACGTGATGCACCTTCTACAAGCGCAATCATCTTGTCGAGAAAACTTTCTCCCGGCTGAGTAGTCACCATTACTTTTTTATACGATCGGATAATACTTTCGTTCCTCCCGTAACCGAACTCTTATCTCCGCCAGCCTCACGGATTACCGGAGCAGACTCACCGGTGATCGCACTCTCATCGATAGAAGCCAGTCCTTCAATAATCTCACCATCCGACGGAATCACATCTCCGGCCTCACAAACAAATACATCCCCTTTCTTCAATTGCGAAGAACTTACGGTAATAATTTTATTACCTTCTACTTTTTTTGCCGGTGTTTCTTCACGAGTCTTACGCAAACTGTCGGCTTGTGCCTTACCACGCGCTTCGGCGATAGCTTCGGCAAAATTGGCAAACAGCAATGTTACAAACAGAATGACAAACACAGCGATATTGTAGCCAAACGACCCCTGTGAAGCGTTTACAATAGAGTAGAGCGTCACGAAGAACATCACCGCCGTAGCCACTTCTACTGTAAACATAATCGGATTCTTTATCATCATCCGCGGATTCAGTTTCACGAATGACTGTTTCAAACTTTCTATCACTTGCTCCTTTTTGAAACAAAGAAGCTGATTTATTATCTTTCATATCTATTACAAACTTAAATGTTCAGCAATCGTACTCAATGCATGTACCGGGAAGAACGACAAGGCGGCAACAATGAAGATAACGGCAAATGTCATTACCCCAAACGTCAACGTATCGGTTTTTAATGTTCCGGCACTTTCCGGAATAAACTTCTTCTGCGCAAGCAAACCGGCAATGGCAACTTGTCCCACAATAGGAATGAAACGACTAAGAATCAATACAATACCACATGTCCAGTTCCAGAAATAAGTATTATCACCCAAACCCTCGAAACCAGAACCGTTATTGGCAGCCGAAGAAGTGTATTCATAAAGCTGCTCACTCAGACCGTGGAATCCGGGATTATTCAACCAACCGCCTTCACTTTCCACAAATTCAGGATAATGCGCATAAATATAACTGGAGATAGCCGTAAACACCAAGATTACAAACGGATGAAGCAAAGCTACAATCGTAGCGATTTTCATTTCACGGGCTTCCACTTTTTTACCTAAGAACTCCGGTGTACGTCCTACCATCAGACCACTGATAAATACTGCTATAATAATGAATGTATAGTAGTTCATCCATCCCACACCGACACCACCAAACCAAGTATTAATCTGTCAAATTTAATATACAACTATTTAACCATTTGTAAATGAGTAGTTTATGAATTTTGTTTCTGAAACAAGAAACAAATCAGGAACAAAAATGGTTTTTAGGTAAATCCTCGTTTTTTTGTTTGCATTACTTTTCATTCCTTTCACTTGCTTGCAATCAAAGCACCAATCAAGCTATTACTATGCTTTCTCATCCTGATTCAATATATGTTTTTTCATATATCCAGGAATTCGCAGCGAAAAGAGAAAAGTATTGTTTTCAATGATCGGTATCAATATGTGCAAAGTTAAAAATAATCATCCAAGCAATCAAATATTTGTCTATTTTTAGTTTACTTTAGTTTAGCATATATATAGGCTAATGGACTAAACTAAACTGTTTTTGCTCACTCTGCCACTCCCTTTTTAGACCGCAGAAAGTGGACTCCCTTTGACTCCATCCTTTCTCTTTTCGCTGCAATATATTCCTTTATAAGTTTACGAGTAAATATTTGTCCCTATAAGCATTCGACTTCGGGCTATTTGATGAATTGTGCCGCAAAGGTATTTGTCATGTCTTTCTTGTATGCAAGGTATCCTTGAGGTTCACAACAAAATCTCCACCTTGCTTTGCAGCGGTAGTATTTGGTCGTGAAACCTTGCATAAAGAGCCATGACACCTTATGAAGCGACATAATTAATCAAGCCTGAAGTAGTAAATGCTACATGAGGGAAAAAAAGAAAACTTAAAATAGAATTATATGGCAAATTATGCGACAAACATTTTCTACGCAAGTACGGAAAACCAAAATGACCTCAATAAGATAGAGGCTTTCTTGGATGACAATTTCAGTTGTTATGCAAACAAGTATGGTAATTCTGTTGATGCAGAATTTCCTTCCCGGTGGGAATATCCAGAAAAAGAAATGGACCAATTGGTTGCCTCACTGGAAGCAAAAGATAAAGTCTATATTAAAATTCTAACTTATGAATTTGAAAATGAATATGTGAGTTTTAGAATCTTCTCTCAAGGCAAGTGGGAAATAAAAATATAATAGTGATGAGCAACAGAACATTTGATAACGAAAGCGATATTATAGGTTTATCCTGTACTTTATCCACGGCTTATAAAGGCTACACGGAAGGTGTAATTGTGGACGACTATGGCACTACCATAGTTGTCCGCCTTGAAAGCGGCAAAGAGATTTCAGTATTCCGAGATGAAATTATTATTCATGATTAAGCAATATGGCACAGATAGCAACAAAATTCGTTCAATGGGATGTTCCGGAGCTGGCAACATTACAAGGCAGCCGAGTGTATAAGTTGCGGGAACATCTGAATAATGGCGGCAAACTCAATAGAGAAGACAAGAATTGGATTACTCGCAACGTGAGCGAAAGCACCTATTTCAAACGGGGGATTGCCTTGAGCGGTTATCATTTTGATTTTTCCGATGTTCTCAAGCGGTATTTCGTCAAACAATACGGGCATATCCAAGAATATTATGCCATAGACAAAACCGCATTACGCTCAATACTGTATGGCAGGATTGAGGATATAGTTGAAGTAGTACGTTAGAATACATGGCTTATGGGAAAATTTGAATTTTATCAAGACTGTAAAGTCAAAAGTTGGGAAAGAGACTATTTCACTGTGGAAGCCAACAGTTATGAGGAAGCAGAGGCAATCGTCCGGTCCTGGCGTTGCAAAGATGTTTCGAATATCATTGACAGCCGTCTTTCTCATGGAAGAAGTGAGGCTTTGCGTGATACTTCCGAGCTTTTGTTTCCCGAAGAAAACGATGGTTACTCGACTATTGAGATTTTCAACCAGGAAGAAGAATCTATCATGACTAATGCACTAAACGAAGACAATTATGAACGTAACGATTGAACACCCTTTTTTGCCCTTACTGCAGCGAAGTGACAAATCTATATTTCAGAATTATTAACACGCTTCTTTTTTTCAAAAGACGAAAACGAACTTCGCACAAGCATGGAGAGTCTAAAGAAAGAGACCCGGCTTGACGAGTATTTCACGTTCGGCTATGGGGGCACACCATCTTTGGATATGCAAACGAAAACCGAGCGACAAAAACAAAATCTTTCCACACCGCATCATGATGATCCAATTCTGACATGGAGCCTCTGTACTATACGGACTGGAGTTGAATATTCAGTTCCAGCCCGTAACTTCATTTACCGCAATAACCTTTTATATCCAAAACTTCATTGAGACGCAGATGGCCATTGGCCGGACAATGATTTTTGCCGGATTATCCATTTATATTCTCTTTTGGCTGCGCCATATCCCTTTATAAAATAGAAGCTGAAACTCGCATAACCGCCCGTTCCGCTTTGTCTCCCAATCGGGCTTCAGCCCTTTTTTCATTTTGCCTTCTTTTCCCTCATTTCTCTTGCCGGATAAAGGCTGCAACACCGATACGCCAGCACCCCTTTGCCAATTCTTCGTCTTACGGCCTTTCCCACGCCGCAGCTTATACGCTTACTGCCAGTACGGCATATCATCCTTGCCGCTTCAAATCATGAGACATGGTGCTGTTTCTCGCCAGAAGCTCTTCTTCCTATGCCAGCCGAGAGTTGAAACCAATTCGTGCCCATTGACAGCACCGTCCGTCTTTATTATTCCTTTAACCAGTTGCCAATTGTTTTTCCTCTTCTTTTTCGTGACTGCTTTCTATTGAAGTCGCCATATCGTTTTTCGTTGCAAAGTTAGTATGCAGCCGGGCGCGACCCATGGTCTTGACCAATGGCGTAACAGTACAAATCTTCCTTTATCAAGCCTCCGGTTTGGGAGAACCCCAAAATAAAGAGTATTTATACGTTATCCTTGGTGCATCCCTTTACTGCACCTACTTTTTATGCACCGTAAAACTGATTTATTAACTTCAAAAAGCAATCGAAATGAAAAAGTACGAGAACAATTTCGCAGTAACCGGTTATGTCGCAAAAGACGCCGAGGTTTATCAATTCACTAACACAAGTGTTGCACGTTTCCCTCTGGCTGTTGCCCGCCAGGAGAAGATCGGCGAAGAAACCAAGCGCATATCCGCTTTCATGAACATTGAAGCGTGGCGCAAGAATGAAAATTCGGGTCGTTTGACCAGCTTACCAAAGGTACGCTGCTGACCGTAGAAGGCTACTTCAAGCCTGAAGAATGGACTGACAAAGATAGAGTGCAGCACAACCGCATCGTGACGGTTGCAGTCAAATTCTATCCGGCTGTCGAGAAGGAGGAAGAAGTTCCTTCGAAACCGGCAAAAGAAGCGAAAAAAGGGCAAGAAGTAATCCCTGTTTTCCTGACAAAGCGGCTTTCGGGCCGCTTTTGTTTTGCTCGAAGCCTTCCGTAATATAGCCTTTTTGTATTTCACGTTTTCCCCTTTTATTGCAATGCCTGAAATTCCCTACACGCCTATTTCGAAAGCCCGGTTATTTCTTCTGCAAAGTTTGATTGCCGGTTGTTTGTCCTGTCAAGGAACGCTTATGCTTGCTGCTGAAAAATCTTCCTTTCCGACATGTCGGAAAGAGTATTTTTCGCATCCTCCTTGCCTGACAGACCGCCAATCTTGTGGGCAGAAAAATAATCAACCTTCCGATACAGGATGTATCAGAGGGAAATAAAAACAACTAAAAATTTTAATGATATGACATTCAGAGCATTTATGGCAGAGAACGGGTATAACGTACAGACTACTTTTTGGGAAGATTTTTCAGCGGCCGACATTTTCGGGTTATCGGCTATTCAGGACACTTTCAACCGTGCCTTTGAAGAGTGGAAAGGCAACTGCAAGTACCTTACGGAATTGGTGTTGGTATTGAATCACAAGATATGGCAGCACTATAAAACGAAACCGAATGTGGCGGCGTTGTATGATGCACTCTGGAGACAGGCAGACCAGTATGCGGTTGAGAATCTGAAGGACGAAGAGTTAAGCTATTATTATGACGTAACGGACTGATTGTATAACAAGTTAATGTAAATTGAGTATGAACACGAATAACAAGCCAAGCACAGCAGGAAGGACAACGGCGGATGATATATTGCAACGAGACGCACGGTTCAGATATATGCTGTTAGCCAGGATGCAGTCAGATTGTGAGTATTATTTGGATTACGGAGGCAGAGACCCCAAACGCCTGTGGGCAGGTGATGAAGAACGGCAAATCGATTTAATGATAAAGTTGCACGACAGCTTCAAGGAAGGAGAAAAGCCGCAGTGGCTGACAATGGACAAGATTTTGGAATACAAAAAGGAAATGAATAAATGACACCAAGCCCCCTAAAAAGTCAAGCAAAACCTTTGGGGGGCTTATATTGATATAACGAGGATGCTATTCATGACGCAGTTTTCCTCTTTTAGTTTTCCTTTTTTACTGTTCCCTTGCGTGAACAGTTGGCAGCAATGATTATTTATCATGACGGAAGCAGCTTTTGCTGAATCCGCCAAATATGCCCTTCACGATTTTGCAAAAGACATAAAGTACCAATACTACGACTATAATTTCTCCCATATCCTTTTTTATATTTAGCGTTACAAATTTCCAATAAGGGTCAGAGGCTTCCCTAAATATACTTAAACTGACAGGCAAATCCGTCACTAATATGGCATCGGTTGCCTTGACTTCCTATTTCCTATTTCCAGGTACGCGGCCAGGTTTCCTGCTGAGTGCCACATTGTACTGCCTAAAATTTGGTACACAGTACTTTTGCTCTTGACATTGCAATGCGCCATGATTTCATTGACTGAATACCCGTTGTTGTACATGTCCACAGCTATTTTATCCCGCTCGGTCTTGCTCAACATTTTGCTCGTCTTCACCGGTACACTGATACTCTGTTGCAGGCGTATCACCCGGTCAGATGACTTGCGTAATACAGCCACTTCTTCCGGAAGAGATCCGAACATGGTCAGCACCTCCGCCGCCGTCGTGTCCGGAAACAATTCACCACGGGAGTCAATCTTGTCATGGATGGAAATAATGCGGACCACTTTGATCCGGCATAACTCTATCAATGCGGCCAACTCCCTCAAACCGCGCACGGCGTTACTGAATTTCGAGACAACCAGTTCGTCCCCTCTCTCAAGATTTGTCATGAGCTGTTTCCAGCGAGGTCTGAGCGTCTCGTGCTGGACTGATTCCTCTATCACTTGTACACAACCGTACTGGCACATCCATTCCTTGTCCGCATCATATTCATCATACGAATTTGCCTTAAATATATAACCAACTTTTTGCCATGTCAATATCCAATACAAATGATAACAAGTGCAAATATACAAGTTTTATTTGAGTGGCCAAATCAAACCATTATAAAAATCGAACTATTTATTTTTTCGTCCTTTTTCCTTTCACTTGTTTTCATTGATAATCATACTATTAAGTACGATATTGAAAAATACACAAAATACAGTTCCAATGGTATTAAGTATAGAAAATTATATATAGTTTTGCGTGAAATAGTACGAAAACATATAGTATGAAAATTCAAAAAACGAACCTTAAAGCATCAAGTTTTTTACACATGATAGCTGCCGCTTCAATCACGGTATGCATGTTCACATCATGTAATGGCGGATTGACTGAACAGTCCGAAAGCGATCCTGCCGGTACATACAGAAATTATCTGCTCGAAGTAAGGAAGATGAAATCTATTTCATTTGAAGAGCTGTCAGAAAACCTTTGCCAATGGCAAGCCATAAGAGATTCCGTTTTTAACCATGTCCGGCAGGACACGGTTGGGATCCATGGTCAAGACCTTCGTAAGACATGCGAAGGCATACATGATTCCCTACGCCTGGAGTTCTCGCGTCTGGCTTTGTCAAGGCCACGTTCCTATCAGGAGTTATTCCTATTGAAAAGAAAACTTTCATCTAATGACAAAGACAATGGATTAATCCGGACCGTGGAAAAGATCCGTCCATTCTTTGAGTCATTAGATAAACGCCCAATCCATAAGGGAGACAGGAAGCAAATCATTTCGGATTATCGTACTTTGCTGGCCAACACTCTCCGAAATGGCATACACGGGACAGATGACATGACAGAGTTCATCGGAAAAGAGGATGCTATTTTTCGGGCGTTCTTGCCATATCTGTGCAGCATTGGTGATGAAGACATTTCCGATATAACGCGTGATACGGAAAAATGCTGTTTGCAGATTTTGTTTGCCGCCGAACGTAAAGAGATACCTCACCAGGATGCCCTCGTTTACCTGGCCATGCGAACCAATCGCAGACTGATACTTAATACCGGAACCTGCATCAATGACATTCATAATCAAAAGGTCCAAACAAAAGCACAAGCCTACGCATATATCTGGATGCTTATGCGCCCATACGTTTCTATGGACAGTTTCCACCTGTCGATGCTTTCTTCCAAAGACCAGGAACAGCTTGAACGGTTTGCCGTACAGACTCCGGCCATATTTGAGACTTTGTGCCGAATCTTGAACTCGGGAGACAACCGCCTGGATGAATTACCCGGAATGCTTATGGAGATTTACATTCACACGCTATAAACATAAAATCAAATGAATATGCTACGACACTTTCACTGAAAGACTTTATGACGTTTGTCCCCCTTCAGTTGCCACAGCTGCTCGATGTAACCACTATGGAGGAGCCGCAGTTTTACGGGGACTATGTCCTGCTGACTTTTCCATTGCATGATCCTTATGACCTGGAAGAAGTGATGGATATGCTGGAGGATGATATGGAACTGATTGTGCTTTATCATCACATTCCTATGCAAGACGAACCGTTCGGCCATAGTACATGCGCTTACTCCAATCCATCTTTCGGCCAAATGTTCAAGGTGAACGCTAAGACTGATTCCGATGGCAAGGTCCATACCGTCCTTGTAACCATATATGATTCACTTGAACAAATGTACGGGGATCTCTGCCTTGACTTGCAACTCCATTCTAAAAAGCGGAAAGCTGAAATACCAGAAGAACAAGGAGGACATACTTATTGACTTTTTATAAAAACAACATCATCATGAGAAATACATTATACAGGCAGATGGTCTATTGGATCAATGCCCACCGAACATGGATAGAGGTCGCAGACGACAACCTCTATAAAGAACATATCATCTCAAGAAGTGACAGGACGGACTACCTTGTCTCCCGAACTTTGGTCCTGCGGGCGTTCAAGACAAACGGAACATACCTCGAAGGTACCACATGGGCCATCCCTGAACATGAACTGAACAAAGCTTTGGCTATCTATCGCAAACAGGACCGGTCATTCAAGCAGCGAATCAAAAAAGCTGCAATGAACCTCACGGCCGTGGATGCCGAAACCATTATCCGCTTGGCAACTTATGATATTGTCCACTTGGAACTCAGAGCAACACCTATACACGTACCCGAAAAACCATATTACTTATGTTACTGAAAATATTGCAACTCATCTTTTGCGTGACCCCTCTTGTACTGTCATTGATATTGTACAAAAAGCCATACCGGTTTATGGCAAAGTTTCACGCTTCCATGAAACAAAACATCAGAGCCCGCAAACTTTATACACGGGTGATTCTGTTCCTGCTACTGCTTTTCCACTATGTCTATGCAAGTGGACATGCTGGTGAATTCGGCATCCTGGTATCAACCGTTATCTGTGCCGCTATGTTCTCGTTCAAGCTGGCGGACAGGTGTCTGAGCCGTTTGCATGATTCCATGGGTCTGTTTGCCGGCATCAGTGCTATAACATTGGTCAGCTGCTTTGAACCGTATCTGTACACTACTACCGTAACTGCGTACTATATTCTTTTTGGCAGCCCTGTTCTATCCCTCTGCTCCGGTCACAGCCGAATGCGATGATGAAGAAAAGGCTGAAGGAACGACAACGCATCCTGAAACGATATCCGAAAAGAAACACGATAATCATCACGCGATGGTGTCTTTGAAGCGGACAAAGGCAGCATTTCAGAAACTCCGCACTGTAATAATCATTAAAACAAAGTAAAATGGAAAATAGTCAAGAGAATACGACCTTTATATTGGCAGATGTCAAGGTGTTCGATTTCCTGAAGGAGAAAGCCGGAGACCGTAAAACGAAGACGGAAGCGTATTGGGACTTGCTGGACAGATCAATGGCAGGTTTTGTTTCTCCATTTGTAAGAAAATTGGAGCGAAAACTTCTTCCCAACCAATGTCATGTGACAATCTCCGATCTTGCAGAATTCTGGCATTGGCATCGTGCCACTGTCCGAACCTTTCTGGATGCTCTGGAATCTTTCGGGCTACTTGAACGCACAAAACTTAATAAAAGCGTCATTATCACCATGACCGTGCAGTCTGGAAAAAATGCAACAGCCGGAACTGAGCAGGATGAGCCGGACTTTGCCACACGAATCGGCAGTATATTGTCCGAATGGGTCATCGGCAAGAAGACATCGGAGGATGCCGGTCATTCATGTGGTCAGGCTCTTTGCCAGGCATTAGCCGCCATTGCCGGTAAAGATAATTCTCAGGCTTCCGGCAACGGCACCGATACGGTATCGGCAGAAGTCGTCAGACAGGAAGAAAAAACTAAGGGAAACAATATTAGAGTGTATTGCCAATGCCGCTCTCCAGCGTGTGTTGCGTAAGTCAAGATTCGATAACAGTTCACAACTGTCGCAGTTCTTCACCCTTGACCTCGGCGGTGAATGGGGCGCGTTTATCGAGACCGCCAAAGAGCTTGCGGAGCTTGTATTTAATCCCGAAACATCCGGCGCAGGTGTTGATATGGACAGGAACAAAAGAACTCTTTAAATCGTTCCGTATTCCCTTTTTATCGCTTGCGGCAAAAGCCCAGACATTGTCGGACTGAACCGGGAAACGAAAATGAATTGTATAACCAGGAACAATCCATCCCTATCTCAGTCCTGACATCCTTCCAGTTTTATGAGGCAAGTGGGCTTGCCCACATGCCACGAAACAGAGGGAGTGGGTAGTTTAATACCCCTGCCGACTAACGTCGCAGGGAGGCATGTCCGAAACAAGCAGCAAGCTGGGACATGATGGATTGTACAAAAACAACACGGAAACAATATGGCAAATGCAAAACAGGTACTTGACGTACATGTATCCAAAGGGATAACAGTGGCTCAGAGTAATGAACATATGCGCAATTGGACAGAGAAAGGTTGGAAAAGGGCTACTGACCTTGGTAATTATGACACGACACGTGAACACCTGAATTTTGAAGTCGTATCAGGAGGTAAGATCCGTCCTATCGACAAAGGCCGGAGCATTCCTGAGCGAATGGCTGAACTGTTGCATAAACGAGGCATAAAGGATCCCAATGAAGGTTTGGAAGAACCGAGATTCCGTACAGTCGTAAATATCATTTTTGGGGGCTCTCGCACACGGATGCAGGAACTCGCATTTGGCAAGCAGGAAGTCGATTTTGAAAAAAGGTGCGGACAATAGACACATAAAAAGGAAGAGTGAGATTGAACGTTGGGCAAAGGATGTCTATTCATTTGTCTGCGGCAGATATGGTGAACAGAATATTGCCGCATTCATTGTACATCTGGATGAGTTGAATCCACATGTGCATTGTACTTTGCTGCCAATCAAAGATGGGAAGTTTGCGTACAAGGAGATATTTGCCGGTAAGGACAAATATGAATTCAGCGGGCGCATGAAACAGCTTCATACGGACTTTTATGCAGAAGTCAATAGCAAATGGGGCATGTCCAGAGGCTCAAGTGTTTCCGAAACGGGAAAGAAGCATCGCAGTACAGAAGAATACCGTCGTATGCTGTCAGAGGAATGCTCTACAATAGAAGAGAATATCAGCCGCCATCAGCAAGTCCTTTCCTCTCTCCATTCGGACATCCGGATGGCAGAGCGCAGGGTCAAGGGCTTGACTTCAATGGTGGAAAACTTGAAAAAGGAGCAGGCCGAAAAAGAAGCCCAATTGTCGGCACTCAAAAATGATATGGAAGCCCGGAAAGGTGATGCACAGACTTTATCTGCCGAGAAAGAAAAGCTCGAAAATGAGCTGGCCGCTATCCAGAATAAATTGGCAGACAAACAGGAGAAGCTACAGACCGCTGACCGACAACTTTCCGAGCTCAAGGAAAATATGGATGCCATTCAGGGAGCGGACAGAAGAACTGAAGGAAGAAGCATACAAATACTCGCGTGATGTACATTCCAAAGTGGACAGTCTGCTCAAGGATGCCATGTTGGAGAATATGGTCAATGAGTGGCGGGAAATGTCGGCACAGATGAAGCCTTCCGAACGGCAACAGTTCGATGACACGCTCCTGTGTTCCGTGGCGGAACGGGGGACGGAAGTCATGCGCTGTGCGACAATGCTGTTTCTTGGAATGGTCGATGATGCCACAACATTTGCCGAAACACATGGCGGCGGAGGTGGCGGAAATGACCTCAAGTGGGGACGTGATGAAGACGAGGACAACCGTGCCTGGGCTCTCCGGTGCATGAAGATGGCAAGTCGCATGATGCGTCCTTCCAGTGGCAAAAAGCCAAACGATAAATGGCAGAAATGTATTATAATCAAAGTTATAACAAATAAAAATCATTTGAATATGACAAAACAAATCATTCTTATCTTTGCCGTTCTCTGCTCCGTGCAGGTACAGGCAAATTCACGATATACAGAAAGAGATACTGTACAACATGAGTTCTTCCATGATGCCACAGAACTGTTCCAACCCCTCCAGCCGGTCTATCTTGACGGTGTGGTAGTGCCAAGAACCGGGAGTGGCAATTGGTTTGTCAGTGTCACCGGAGGTGCAACCGCTTTTCTCGGAACGCCTCTTGGCTGCGAAGATCTGTTCGGACGTGTGAAACCCTCGTACAACCTTGCCGTCGGAAAATGGTTTACTCCTGCCGTTGGCGCCCGCATACATTACAGCGGTTTGCAATTCAAAGATGCCGGGTTATCCACGAAAAATTACCATAGCGTCCATGCAGACCTGCTATGGAACCTGCTTGGTTATCGGTATTCCGGACAGGAGCAGACACGCTGGGGACTTGCCCCATTTGTCGGAGTCGGACTGATACACAATTCCTCCAACAAGACTTCTCCTTTCGCCTTCTCATACGGTATTCAGGGACAATATCGGATTTCAAAACGGGTAAGTGCAGTACTGGAGTTCTCGGGGACAACAACCTCACAAAAATTTGATGGCTATGGCCGAACAAACCGCCTGGGTGATCATATGGTATCACTGACAGCCGGATTCACCTTCCATCTCGGGAAAATAGGTTGGAAACGAGCTGCTGATGTCACGCATTACATCCACAGGAATGAACAGCTCATCGATTATTCCCGTGCCTTGTCCGAGAAGAACAGCCGCTATGCCGGACAACATGACCGCGACAAACGAACGCTTGCTGAACTGAAGAAGATTCTGGAAATCGAAGGTCTGCTTGATACCTACGGGCACTTGCTGGAAGATGAGAAGAATGGACAACAAAGATATCCTGTAAACAATTATAGTGGGTTGAACTCATTGCGTGCAAGACTGAAACACAGACATTGGGACGGAATATCTCCTCTCGATACGGCATTCATTCATAACAACAATAACAACAAGGACAAACAGAATCCGGATTCCCTGGTATCGAATAAATTCATAACGGCTGAAGGGCACAATCCCATGGTTGTGAATCATGTCTCGGATAGCTGTATCGGAGCTCCTGTATATTTCTTTTTCACTCTTAACACGGCCCGCCTGACAGATGTTTCACAGAAACTCAATCTGGATGAATTGGCAAGGGTCGCAAAGAAATATGACTTGCATGTAAGAGTTACCGGGGCTGCGGACAGTTCTACAGGGACATCCGGCATCAATGATTCATTGAGCCAGTCAAGAGCGGACTTTATCGTTTCGGAACTGAAACAGCGCGGCATTCCTGCAGAAAGGATCACAAAAATCAGCAGAGGTGGAATTGCCGACCATCTGCCGACCGAAGCCAACAGACACACGAAAGTTGAACTGTTTTAGCCATAGAGAATCTATTATTAACCAAAAGCCTCTCCGCTGTGAAGCGCAGAGGCTTTTTACTTGATACCTGGTATGTACGTATTCCGAAAGGAATCATTTGGAGGCTTCCAGTGATTCTTTTCTGAACTGTTTCAGAAGCTTTTCAAGTTCAAGTGACGCTTTACGGGCACGCATTCCTGCTGCCTTATTGCCTTTTTCAATCTGAAGTTTGGCATTCTCTGAAAACTGAGCGAACAATTCGCTGATCTGAGCAAATGAATTTTCCATATTACAATACATTTATATAATACAATACGTTGGCAAAGATATTGAAATATATCATTCTTTTGTCAGAACGCGTTCTGTTATATCATGAATAGCATGATAATGCCATTTTTATACCCATTTCTATATTCAATAAATTGATATTCTCTCTCATCACCGGCTTTCCTTGCCGGAGAGATTTCATATGCAAAGGTACAGCGACGGACGGTCGCCAAGTACCGCTGTGCTAACGGCTCCCGGATCTTCACGGCAGCCTTCCACAAATCGAAGATTTGGGTATTCCGCTTTATCCTGTCACTGTTTACTTGTCTTGTTCGTCCTATGCTCGCTGTCTGTCCTGCATAAAAATCATTCCCCTACAAGAAGCCGGAAGAGCTTCGATAAGAGGAAAACAAAACAATGTTCAACAATTAAATTATTACGATTATGCCGAATTGGTGCAGTACTGCGTATGTGATAGATGGCGACGCAAAAGAAGTGAAGCAACTGTATGAGTTGATGAAAGGACTGGAAGAACGTAAGACACCTTCAGTAGAAAACGGATTTGGGACTACTTGGCTGGGATGTCTCGTGGATGCTTTGGGTAAGGATTGGAACGATGTACGTTGCCGTGGCTCTTGGAACGGACTTGAAATGGACGGTGATGTATTGAAGTTTTCCACAGAAACAGCGTGGGCCCCATGCAGTGAGACATTTGACCTTGTGAGGGAAGCGTTCCCCAATCTTCGCTATTACTTTCAGGCGGAAGAGCCAGGCATGGAAGTATATGAAACAAACGATGAATTTGGTACATATTTCAGTGACAGGTTCTTCTTGGACGCATGTTCCCCAGAGGAAGAGTATCTCAGTGAATATTTCGAGACCCAAGAAGATGCGTTCGCTTGGCTTGAAGAAAATGCGGAGAGCCGATAAAGTCAGCAGAGGATGTCAAGGCACTTGACGAACGCTGGCAAAGCAAGAGCGAAGATGCCTTCTGCTACCTGCATGAATTTCAAATAGTAAACTAATTCAATCCGACATCAGCAAATGATTCCCGAGCATTATTTGTTCGGGAGTCTTTTCTATACTTTTATAGACCGCCTGTTTTACAAAACTGCGCTGGAGCTGCATACCCTTTATATTCGGCCAGGTTATTCCTCTTGTAAGAAATATATGATTTCCTACCTGCCGGCACTTTCTTGTCGGAGAGATTTTATATGCGAAGGTACAGCGACGGACGGTCGCCAAGTACCGCTATGCTAACGGTTCAAGGATACTGGACAGCGAAGAATATGCGGATGTGCAACGTCTAAAGATATTGGAGAATACAACACCTGTCCTCATTTGTGCGAATATTGTTATGCAAATTCTTCCAAACATATTGCTGTCGAAAATTGGAAACGTCATCAGAAAACAGATTTGCTGAAACGATAACCGGTATATAACTCCCCCATCATTTTTGTGTGCTTGGAATCGCCGGGCCATCCCATGCTGCCTATTATATTTTTCTTCGTGATAAATAACTTCCGAACTTCATGGTTTATTGCCGAATGAAATAATATTTGTATTTTCGCTATTGTAATTTGAAAAAATGTCTTATCTATGATGTATGAATGGTGATAAAAGCACAGATATATGCCACCCGTATATAACAAATATTTCTTGTTCAACGGTGCTTCGCCTTGTCAGGCGGAGATTTTTTCCGTGCCATCACTGTTTCATAAGGCCATTTTCAGCTTCGAGAAACATCTAACGATGTATTAAAAAGTCTGTCGCAAATTTGGAAATGTGTGAAATTCGTGTAAAACACACACATTCTGACCGGCATTCCTCGCGCGTTAATTTACTTATTTTCAAAAGATACGCAAGGACGGAAACTCTTTTTCAGGAGTTTTTCCGCCCTTTTCCGTATTCGTATGTCCTCTTTTTATCCACCTTCAAACTGAATGATGTATGAATACAGAAACAATCCATATCCTGATAGCCGCCTGCACGCTGATTGCTGCGGGCATCACATCCTTCCTGTACAGGCTGAGCTACGGCAATACTTCATGGCTGCCCTGGTGGATGCAGCCCGACTGCAGATACCTTGAGCGTCCTTATGAGTACGACTATCCGGCACGCAACATCAATCTGCTTTTTTCCGTTTCCGTTATGGTAATCGGGATACTGGCGATGCTTTTCATCCTGACTCCGGATCTGCCCGACGACGTACCGGCAGAGATGGTTTGCCGCCCTTGCAGTTCTTTACCCTGCATATGCCTCCTGCCAGGCGCTTTTCTGGAGGAAGGACTACGGCGACGGTTTCTGCTATGCCGACAGGATTACATCATTCAGCTATGGAAAGGTATATACGATTCTTCTGGCAGCTGCAACCACATTTGCCCTTTACCTTACAAATGTGATGACATTACCTGTTTATCGTGGGGTGAGTATGGTCTTCTGTCTGCTCTGTTGTCTGTTCCTCATATATGATTATATCCGGGTATTCCGGCTTCGTGGAGACAATGAATACAGTGACCCGATAGGAATAAAGGAAATGTATCCCGAAAGCCTCGGTCTGCTGGCTTTTCCGCCTCTTGCTGTCTTGTCCGAGGGGCTTTATGGTGGAACCCCTCTATATGTACCATTGTTTTTGCCGTTCTGCTGTCAGTGAACACGGTGTTGCGTTATCTGTTCCGCTTTCACCCTGCAATCAAAGGTGACGAGCACGAGCGCAGAGGGTATCTGCGGTATTGGAGACGGCATAATTTTGAGGATGAAATAATATAACTGATAAAAATATGACTGAATTGAAAAAAAATGGATTACGACCGCACTGTTGACACTGCTGTTGCTTCCGGCAATGGCGCAGCAGAAAGCAGACACGACCTACACCTTCCGGTTCGTTCCGCAGAAGGACATGTTCTACGTTCCTTGGAATGGCAATGACATGGAACTTGCCCGTCTGCTGGAGTGCATTGAAAGCAACAAGGCGGACATTCTTGACGGCAAGCTGCCGCTTTATGTCGATGGCTACTGCAATTCCTTGAATGGCGAAAAAGAAAACCTCGCGATAGCCAAAATTCGCTCGAACCGTGTGAAATCAGAATTGATTACACGTGCGGGAATCAAGGAAGAAAGTTTCATCACCCGCAACCATCCGGCAGAGGGCGATTTCGTGACCGTGCGCCTGACGGTGCCGGCTGAAGAAACAACCGTATCAGATGTGGAAGCAGAGGCACAGCGCAAAGCTGAAGCCGAGCGTCTGGCTACGGAAAAACGTGCCGAACAGGAACGGCTTGCCGAAGAGCAGCGCAAGGCGGAAGAAGCCCGACTTGCCGCTGAAAAGGCAGAAGCTGAGAAAGCCGCTCAACAAAATACACTTGCCGACACGCCGTCGGAAACCAAAATCACAAATGATTATCATCTCTCCCTGCGTGCCAACCTGCTGCGCTGGACTACCCTGACACCAGATTTAGGACTTGAATGGCGCATCTGCCCGTCGTGGGGCATTGCCGTAAACGGCTCGTGGACTTCATGGAGCTGGAGCGACAAAGACCGCCGCTATGCACTCTGGGAAGTGGCTCCGGAAGTGCGTTACTACATGGGCGAGAAGAAAGCCTGGTATCTGGGTGCTATGTTCAAGGCCGGACAGTTCAACTACAAGCTCTCCGATACGGGCAAGCAGGGCGACCTGATGGGTGGCGGCATCACTGCCGGCTACCAGCTGCGGCTGAACAAGGCATTAGATCTTGATTTCAACCTCGGTCTGGGCTACCTGAATGCCGACTATGAGAAATATGAAGTCATCGACGGTGTGCGAGTACGCCGCGGCAACGAGACAAAGGACTGGTGGGGGCCCCATCAATGCCGGTGTGACATTGGTATGGAAGTTATTCTAACTCGGAGGAATTGAATATGAAAGCAAGACAATATATAAATATGATGGGAATGGCAGCCGCCGTGCTGCTCTCTTCCTGCGTGAAGGACACGCTTTATGACACGCCGCACCCCGACAAGGGAGCTGTCACCATCAGCCTGACGGGACTGTCGGCAGACGATAACTATGTACTCGATATGGACGGGAAGATGGCCGACATTACAGGTTCGCCATTCACCAATCCCGACCTGCTCAATCCGGGAACACACAGTATGGTAATCTATAACCGTGCGGAAGGTTTCACTTTCGACGGACGAATGGCACGGGTCAATGCCCCTGATGGCAAGAGCCGTGCGGACGGTGCATCCGTAATCCCCCTGCCGGGCTATCTGAAGACCGTCAGTCAGGAGATAACCGTAACAGCTGACGACACGCTGCGTGTCAACCCTGTTCCGCAGCAGCGTGTACGTGACCTGCAACTGGAACTGGAAGTGACGCAGGGACGCCCCGAACTGATACAGGCGTGACCGCTACCCTCAGCGGCATAGCAGGAGTTTTGACATGGAGAAGGGACAGACCATCGGCGAACCGACCTCCACGGTCTTCTCCTTCACCCGTGACGGCAGCAAGCTCACGGCCGACGCCCGCCTGTTAGGAACCATGGGAGCCGTGCAGACGCGCTGGTGCTGGACATCGTCTTTACCGATGGCGGACGCACACAGCGCACGGAAGTCGACCTGACGGAAGCCCTTGCGGACTTTGGCGATATGACCACCACTGTGACCGGAACACTGGAAACCCCCGTCGGCATGGAAGAAGGCAAGGGCGAAATTACCGGCTGGGAAACGGTAGAAGGTGGGCAGCGCTGGCATTGACACTTGCCGCCTGTAACAACGACAACGAGAACCTGAATGACGGCCCGGTAGCCGCCCAGTTTATCGCCGACATTACGCCCGCTACCCCGCGTCAATTCAGGAAGGAACCGACTGGACCGACGGCGACCGCATCGGCGTCACCGGCGCAGGCTTCACCAACGTGCCCTACAAGAAGAGAGAACGGTAAGTTCGTGACCGACGGTACGACCATCTATTTCAATGACACCGAAACGCAGCATACCTTCCATGCCTACTATCCGTATCAGTCTGACGGCGGAACGGTGACCGTCAGCACCGCAGCCGTGACAAGCAGGGCACGGCACGACTTCCTCTTTTGCCTCGGGAGCCACGGGCAACACCCACAACCCGACGGTGAGCTTCACCGGCGACCATACGTTCCACCACTGCATGAGTCTCATCAAGTTCACCTTCAAGGCGGGCGATGGTCTCAGTTTCAACGAAACGGAACCTGCCGGCTACATTGAGGAGCTGGAAGCACGAAGGCACATTCGACACGGCTACCGGAACAACTGCTGTAACCGCAGCCGCCGAATGCCCAACTGAAACTGCCTGCTACACCCACAGCCAATTTCTACACAGCAGGCTATGCATACACCTACAACATAACGCTCAACAATAAGGACATCGAGGTGAGCGACCCCACAATTAACCCGTGGGAATCCGGAGATTCGAACGATGCAAGTGCAGAGTTGTAAGCCCCTACATACCGCTGCCCCGGCGCAAGCGTCAAGCCGGAGCTGCCCATAGACACTATGGTGCGACGGCCGTCTTCAGGCGGCAGCAGCACAAAACGAAAACAAATAAAAGACAACCCGATATGAAGAAAAGACATTCCATCCATCTGCTTCTTGCTGCAGCCGCACTGCTACTTGCCACGACTGCCTGCACGAAGGACGAACTGGCGGACGGCGACCGTCTGCCCGAAGGACAATACCCGCTGGAGATAGCCCGCATCACCCTCGGCGTGGAGGGCGGCGAGGCGCAGCCCTGGGGCGCACCGCAGACGCGCGTCAGCGAGACCGTGGACGGCACGGGCAGCGTGTTCGACGCGGGGCGACCCGTTCGCCGTGCAGATAGACGACGGCACAGAGACTGCCACCTACACCGTGCAGGACGACGGCACAGCCACCTCCGACGCACCCCTCTACTGGACGAACACGACACCCAATCGCACCGTCAGCGCCTGGTACCCCGCCACGGACGGCACCCTCGACCTCGGCGACCAAAGCCAAAGTCTTGCCTATCTGCTGAGCGGCTCGGGCACGGGAGACTACCAGACACCCGTCACGCTGACCTTCACCCACCAGCTGGCCAAGGTGCGCGTCACGCCCATCGGCGATGCACTCGACGAAGTAACCTCCTCCAGCTCTATACCTACACACGGTGTACTTATGAAAAAGGTGAGGTAGTGCAAGGCTCGCAAGAAGACTGGATAGAGATGATGAAATGCGAATATACCGAAAACGGCAACGCCATCACCTGCTGGGAGGCGAACGTGGTGCCCGGCTACGAAATCACGAAACTGCGGGCAAACGGCACCGAGGAGCGCAACCTCTCCGCTGCTGCATCACTCCCGAGGCGGGCAAGTTCTATGACATCACGCTGGATAAGGACAAGGGATATACCGACGACGGACAGGGCAACTACATCGTGACTACTGCCGAGGGATTGAAGGCTGTGGCAGACATAGCCAACAACGGTAATCTCGGTATCAACATTACTTTGACTGAAAACATCAATCTCACAGATATGGAGTGGACGCCGATAGGCACAAACTACAATAACGCATACACCGGCATCTTTGACGGCAACGGCAAGACCATCACGGGCTGACCGTGACGGGAAGTGACCAATATGCGGGTCTGTTCGGAAGGATCGGCTCCGGCGGCACGGTGAAGAACGTGGTGCTGGAGGGCGTACAGATAACCGATAACAGTTTGGGCAGCGTCGGCGGCGTGGCAGGATATAGCTATGGCAACATTGAATACTGCTCGGTGTCGGGTAGCGTCAGCGTCAGCGGCATTAGCGACGTAGGCGGTGTGGTGGGCTACCAAGCGGGCGGTTCCATCACTGGATGCAGCTCCTCGGCCACAGTGAAGGGAACGCAGCGGGCAGGCGGCATGGCAGGTGTAACGAATAGTGGTGCCTCCCCTGACCGGCTGCTACGCTACAGGCGACGACCGTTGAAAATGACGGTACAGACACCTATTTTGCCGGCGGTGTGGTGGGAAGCAACGGCTCATCCTGCACCCTCAAAGCCTGCTATGCCTGGGGCAGCGTGACCGGTAGCGGAAGCGGCACCGTCTATACAGGCGGCGTAACGGGAAGCAACGATTTAGGCACCCTGACTGCCTGCTACCATGCCAAAGGGACTGTCAAAGCCTCGGACGGAGCCACAGGCGGCGTGGCGGGACGGAACTACAGGGCCTCATGCCGTATGGCGGTATCATCACCGCCTGCTACTGGGGGAGGCAACGGTCAGGAACAAGGCATCGGTGAAGACCAGGTAGGCACCGGCGGAACCACGATGGTGACGGACAGCAACTGGTCAGGAGCCAAGGATGCCATGAACGACGCCTTGCAGAGTGCAGGTTCAGAGTGGCAGTACGAACTCACCGGAGCATTGCCAACATTGAAGAAACAGTAAACTGTCGGGCGGGAAAAATTCCGCCCGAAACGGGGAGATAACCGAAGTATAACAGTTGTATCTGCGGGTATTGAAAAGTGAAAAAGAAGCCTTCGGCAGTGCCGGGGGCTTCTTTTTTATTAACTAATCTTTATCCAATATAAAGATTCAACATCAAGCTCAGATTAGCCAGTTTTCCGTCATGAGGAGCATTAAAAATGATCTTGTCCTCACGAGCCAACCAACCAATTGCTCCAGCAAGCTGCCGTTCATCCAGACCAGTTGCTTTCGTTACCACCTCATTTTTTCAAGAGTTTCCATATAACGGCGGATCATTCACCATTTTATTTGTATCCATAACTAAAAATTTGCCGATACTGGCATATAATCCTTGTTGTATTCGTGCGGCCGAAATTCCTGGCCATCCATGCCGCCTTTTATATTTCCCTCCTTTTACATAACCACTACTTTTTTATCACCTATAACCGTTGGTTTTTTCTATTGGCCCAAACTCGCGTCATCTTGTTTTTTACTCAGCAAATGTACGGCGGATGAATGGCTTCCCAAGTACCGCTGATGCTACATCGTCGAATTTTTCCGAAACTTTCCGGAATCACAGATTGCGGTATTTCATAAAAATTCATCCTCTGTTCCTTGTTCCCATTCTTATTTCCGCCGTGATTCTCGCACGTAAAAATCAACCTTTCGGCGAGTCTAAAGGCTCAAGAAAAGGGAAATAAAAACAACAACTTAAAATTCAGAATTATGCACAGCAGAGTTTTTCAAATTTCAAACACAGATAGACAAGGAAAACTATCTGAACGAAGACACCCTCAATCAGGGCGACAACAGTTTTTACGATTATTGTGCCGACATCAGCGATGAAGAGCGCAAGGAAGAGATAACCAATTTAGTCAATTCCATCCTGCCGAAAGGAATGTTCGAACTTGTATCGGAAGACACGATACGTTATACAGGTGATGGCATGGAACAATGGAAAGAGAAGTATGTTGCAGAAATCCGGAAGAAAGCGGACGCCATTACTGTCGAAAATATGTTTGAGTGGAGTTCTACATATTACCTCAAGCAGGCAATAGATAATCCGCTGGATACCGGCTATCATTTTTATCTGAATGGAGACGGATGCCAGTCATTTGCCGAGCCATCCTTTGAGTTCATGCTGTTTGTCAGCTCTCTTGAACCCGGCACTTTGCTCTATGTCGGAGGCGTCATTGATTATCACTTCTGACGGTATATGTCGTATAGCCACCCGCTACCATGCGGGTGGTTTCACCCAACTCATTTAATGAAGTACAGCAATTGAAAGTATTACAATGAAGACAAAAACACTCCATAGTCAGGATGCAAAAAAAGTTGGCATCAGCAGTTTCCCCAATTTTCACAAGTCAGGAAGCATCAGTGGAATGAAAAAAACCTATTATGGACGGGACGCCCTGCTTGTGCGTTGTGGCGGTTATATTTACAATGTGTCAAGTGCCCCTGAAATATACTACGAAGTAGCACATTAGTATTTTAGTAAAGTAGTAAAATAGTAAAATAGTAAATAAGTAAAATAGTAACATGAAGACTTGCAGAAAAGATTTTCAAGGCAGGAAAAGCACAACGGTTCTTAAATTGCTTTGCCGTAATATAGCTGCCGGACGTTTTAACTGGCGGAGATACTGTACGCCTCAGACTTATTTCGGTCAGGAGATTTGCGTTACACCATTGCACTGTTCCTATGGCCAAATCGGCTACACCGTGCATTTCCCTTACTCCAACATGCCGGAAGTGGAATATGATTGGGAAATGGGAAAATTGACAGTAGATGAAGAAAACTGGAAAGAATATTTCCGACATAGCGAACAATGACAAGGGGCTGGCATTCACACCAGCCCCAAATCCTTTTTTCCTTCATCGTCGCATTCCACCGCTATATTCGGCCTCCTGCTGTTCCTCCTGTATTCTTCCAGGTCGTTCAGTTGCTCATTCACGCCCTGGAGATTGGCATCCAGTGTCATGTTGTGGTCATAAGGGTAATGATGCTTCACGGTCATGCCCGCGTTGGTCATCGTCCCCACATCCAGCGAGTCCCTGTCCCTGTTGTAATTGACATGCAGCACGTCACCGTTCGGCATTTCGAAGACCGGCATCTTGTGCCGCGTCATTTCCGCAAACTGTTCCGCAGCCATTTCCCTCGCCAATGCCTTCACATCCTCGCTGGCCCTGTCAACTCCATATCTTCGGATATGGTCTCGTACTTCCTGTTCGGTGTATTTCAGCATCACGTCATAAGTTCCTCCTACACTACCGTTATACACGACAGCGAAATGCTGGTCCTCAATCAGCAGGTCATCGCCACGGTTCTGTAATGGAGAGGCATAAGTGTTCTGTTCGTCCATGCCGTTACCGTCATAATATTCTTTCGCAAGAATGAGCAGCCCGTTGTAGTCCCCTTTGTCTTTCAGTGCGTCAAGCCGGTTGGTATCATCCGCCATTTGCAGATAGGCTACAGAAGCATAATATACCTTTTCCTTCGGGGTTTCCGTCCGTTCCTGATTTTCGGTCTTTTTCCCTTTCTATATCCCTGGCTATCTGGTCTATTTTTTGCGTGATCATGGAGGATGCCTTCTTCACGTCCATAAGCACAGTCTTAATGTACTGGGGTGACTCCTTCAGGTTATCCAACCACGATTTCAGATACGGACAACTGTCCTCTTTTTATATGTTTGGCCATTCCGTAGCGTTGGGAGATCAATGCACCGCACAATTCGGCCACAAGTTCTTCATCGCTATACTCCTTTGAACCGAAAGAGGTCGGTTGAAAACGGTTTAGCACACCTTCCGCACCAGTCGAATGTCCCATCTCATGGAACAGTGTTCCGTAGAATGCTTCCCCGTCCTTGAACTGCACCTTCTCCGGTACGGTGATTTCATTCTTGCTAATCGAATAAAAGGCATCATCCTGATGTTTCACGTTGATGGGACATATCCATAGATTGTCGCGTATCAACCTCTCCACCGGTTCGAAGCTGAACATTTCACCTTCATGAACGAATGGACGGCCGTTTTCCTTTTCCAGCTTCTCCCACAGTTCAGGACGAGCCTCTTTCAGATTCGTCTGGGCGACGTTGAACACGCGGAATACCTGCATCTTGGGATACACGTTATACTCTTTTCTTTTCGTCCTCGGACAAGTTTTTTGTAATCATCATACTTGATCTTCTCCTTAGTTTCCTTGTGGATACAGGTGAAGGTGGTCAGCATGACGGGAAACGATTTCTCGCCTTTCAGTACCGATACCCTTGGCAGTTCCTCGCCGTTCTTGCCCGGTTTGTTCAGTCTCTGCACGCAATCAAATGTGCAGAATCTCGGAATAGTGTATCCTTCCTTTTCGCAGTGCAGCATGAGCATGAGCGCATTCATACCATTGTATTCGCGTCCGGACAGATTGCGTGGCCACTGAAGGCTGCCCTCGGTGAACCAGGGCTTCTTCCAGTCCTTGCTGATATTCTCCAGCTTTTCAATCATCATTTCCGCAAAAGAGGTCGAGAGCCTTGTCTTCGCTGTTCGGCCCTTCTGTATTTTGTCTCCTGTAGCCTGCCATAACCGTTACTGATTGGAGTTAGACGAATCTGCGACACATTGTGTAAGTTCCTCTACACGGCAGGATACATTAGGCTTACCGTTATGGACAGTCAGGCCCATCTCGCCCTTGGCATCGATCTTCACACCAGGCTGGAGCCATTCTTCACGCTGCCTGTTGAAGCAGAAGAAACGTACCCATTGGTACTCAAAGCCGTCAGCGACTTTCTCCGTGCTGAATGCCGAGAACATCGTGTAGGACTGGTCTTTCTTGTCCTTCTTTTCCTCGATGTTCTTTCCGACCTTTCCACAGAAAAAACCATCTCTCCTTTGAGAGTATTGGCCGCATCGGCAGCCACATCGCGGATCTCGTTTGCGAAAAAGGTTGAAATAGGTCCTGTCGCCCCTGTGCTTCAGGTACATCGTACCGTCAATCTCGACACGTGAGCCTTTCCTGTAGCAGGGGAGGCTTCCTCCTGACCGCCATCTTTGCTCACATCGATCTCGACAGGCTTTCCCCTGACCGTCAGTTGCAGGAACCATTATCTGGAGAGGGGAACGTAAAAAACGGTTTTCCCTCCTTGTTTGTGCGTGTAGTAGCATCGCGGTTGATAATACCGCATACAGTAACATTACATTTAATCATAACTCGTTTTGTTTTTAGAATGGTACATATCATCCGGCAAATGCTGGTTATATTGATGTTGAAGGTCTGAGAGCATATTCTAATCGGGCGCACGGATCATTGCCCAGACAAGCCATCCGGCAACGAGCAGCTGCACTTCCACGATAAGGAATGTTGCCGTCAAGCCAAACAGTTTGTAGCAGGACAGGACATACAAAGCCAGGTAGGATAATCCTGCCAGATACTTGCATAGCTGTATCATCACGCATTTTATCATATCGCCATGCTTCATCTTTTCAGATTTTTCCGTTTGTCCTCGCTGCTCGGACATGCCCTGTTCGAAATTCTGTGAAGCCATTTCCGAAAGGATGGCGGTATTCAGCAATCCCGTCACGCGCATCCGCTTGGCTTCATCCGTAAAGGCTACTGTTGTTCAGCACGGCCGACAGCCGGCTCAATTCTGCGGAACTCAACTCGCGCGATATATGCTGTTCGCCGTTATCCGCCTGAAGGACGGCTTTCCCGTTCTCTTTCATGGTCAGACTACAGCTTTTCATGTCAGGCAGCAGTGGTTTCAAGTCGATCTTTCCGCTATCCATGGCCCCCGAAACGGCGGCTTTCTGCTCTTCCTCGTTCTTACTGTCAATCTGAACGGCCAGCACCATCAGTGAGGTAAAGGCCGTCATGGCCATCTCCATGACAGGGTCATTGCATCCGGACATGCCGACTCCACTGTCCTCCGAGGACAGCAGCTTTTCATCCAGTCTTCGGTAGAAAGAGGTTTCTCGATTTTGGGTTCTTCCGTACTACGGTATTTCGCGAGCAGGTCATTGCCGTTGTACAGCACCTGCTGCTTGATATTGCCTTTCTGCGCAATCTCGGCCAGATATGCAGCCGGGTCGATGTCACGGCGCGTCCCGTCCGAATGGATGTTCACCACCCCGAAATGCAGGTGCTCTCCGTGGTCCGTGTCCCCGTGTTGCCCGAGGTTCCAAGGCGTTGTCCTGCCTTGACACTGTCTCCCGCCTTGACTGCGATATCGCCAAGGTGCATATAGGTACACTGCACCTTGCTTCCATCCGGGCGGCTGTATTCAACGGTTACACTCTTGCCTCCGGCAGAGTTGGCATTGCCGTTTACCGAAACGACCTTTCCGCCGTTTTCCGTGGCCAGCACCGCATCGCCTTTGCATCGTATGTCAAGCCCCTTGTGCATCTGCTGCTTTTCTTTGTCCATCGGGTCCTGACGCATTCCGAAAGCGGAAGTGACAAAGAGGAACTCCTTGCGTTCCACCGGAAACGAATAGGCTTCTGCCTTTTCTTTCTCCTGGAGAGGATTGCTTTCCAGACCGAACTGCTTGCCCTGCGCGGCCATTTCCTGCATGACCTGACGGTCGTATTTGTCCAGGCCGTTCTGCTCGATGATCTTCTGCAGAGTCCCGGCATAGTTGCCCCCCGGTCGCGTAACCAGCTTTTGGCTATACCTTCCGTCCATCCTTTGTAGTCATCGGGACGGAGATTGAAACATTCCGCGTAGCGGCTGTTCTCCAAAAAAAGGAACCTCGAATGGTGTTCATAGGAGTCTCCTACGTTATCATAGCTGCAGAATTTCTCGTTCGGCTTGTCATCCGAATACAGGCTGTACCGGCCGCCTTCCGCAATCCATGACTGTGTGGCCTTGATGCCGAAATGATTGTTTTCCTTGCGGGCCAGTTCACTCTGTCCGTTGGAACTCTCAAGGATCCTTTGTGCAAGTGTTACCGAAGCAGGGGATGCCATACCGGCACATCTGCTCCATGGCGTACTCCGCATACTTGTCTGCATATTCTTTATTTTTTCCTGCCATATCATTACCTCCCTCATGCTTGAACGCTGTTCATTTTCTTCCGGCTCAATCTGCGTTCGGACTGTTTCTCCTGTGCCGTATCAAAGAGAGTCCGTGTCTGGCCGTTTCCGGCTGTCCTTTCTGTTATGCCCGTTGTTCTGTTCCGGGCATCCGCGAGTCCTTCTTCATCCCGTATCACCACTCTTGCACCGCTTCTCGCAAGTTTCTGAAGGAAAGTATCGAGCTGGCTGACTGGGAATGTCACGGAAGCCGTAAAGCCTTTTTCATGTCAGCCTCGTGCTTCTCCATTTTCAAGGCAAGCGTTTCCGTTACCTTGACGGCATCCTCGTTATAAGCCGTATAGTTATCACCGGTTCTTACAAACTGGATAGCGTCCGGGTGTTTGGCCTTTATCTTGTCCCAAGCCTCTCTCTGCGGACTGACGGATTCAACGGTACGCTCTTCTCCATTCTGTCGGCTGACAGCTTCTCCCTGCCGTATCTCGGTTTCCTTCTCCTGCTTTTCCCCGGCGTGTTCCTCCTGCGACTGTCCCTTTTGCAGTATATCGGCAAACAGCGAGGCAGCCAGGTGCCGTTTGTAGCTGTCACGGTCTTCCGCCACCCACATGCGCTGCCATTGTTGCGGTGATACACTGCGCGGCTGCAGTTTCTGCCCGTCAATCGTTACGGCACACAGTACACCGTCCTGCTTGGTTTTGAACACGGACACACGCTGTATCCGGTTCAGGTCCACGTCCTGTGTCCCGCTGTTGAACAGATCGACTTTCAGGTCGGGCTTGATTTCAGCAAGCGCGTAATATTTATGAGCCAGTTCCATGCGGACCTTGTCTATATTATCCATGGACTGCTTGAGTGTGGAAAAAGAAGCGGTTTATGTCTTCCTTGTCGGGGTATATGCTATAACCTCTCTGATGCTCCGGCTTTATATAGAGAGCCCATCGGTTCTTGTCGTCCTGAATCATCTGGATCTTGTCAAATCCTACTTCGTTGGCCCGTTTTACTGCAGGGCTCACGTTCAGGGTCGAAAGCACTTCCAGGGGCCCAGTTGTTCAACCGTGCCAGAGAGACCTGCTTCTCGGCAAAATACTTGTCATCAGGTCTGTAACCCAAGGCTCCGTCCGGATTGAAGAAACGCACAGTCTCGATGCCTTCCCGACGTAAAGCACGTCCGATACGGGCTTTGTTCATGCCGGGAATCTCGTTGTCCACCTCCGGTGATGCCCCGGGGGGAAGGATCACATCAGCCGACTTTGATACGGGATCTATGACAAGGACAATGGTTTTCTTGTCCTTGTCCGGACGTTTCCGTAACTCATCGGCCACGAAATAATGCTTGGGCAGCTGGTCCTGCATGTCAGATGTCTGTTTCCTGTTCCGCAAGGTGGCATATTCGATTTTCTCTCCACGTTCCGCTTTACGGATAACTTCGAGAGCATTGTTCACGTCACTCTCGAGGGCATCTATCATATTCGGGTTCTCTTTGAGTTCCCGGTCCCAATATTCCACCAAACTGAGACTTTCGGCGGACAAGCGGGCTGGCAGTCCCAGCTCCAGCATCTTGATTCCCGATGCTATTTCCACGACCAGCCGTTCCTGTTTGACGGCATCGTCGGAAGGCGGCATACCGTTTTTCATCACCATTCCCTCGCGGGCAAGCCGCTGCTGATGTCCGGTGGCACTTACTATCTGGCGCAGGGTTTCCTGCACATAATCGTTGTAATGGTCAAAGTTCTTTTGGCGGGGCATATAGACGGCATCTTTGTCCGTTTCATAATGGGGCATTCCGCTGCCATCGTAACGGACCGGCACAAGGTTGTCACGCATTTTCAGCAAGAAATCATTGAAGCGGATATGCATACGCCGTGTGTCTGCCTCCGAATATCCTCGTTCCATGGCATTCCCATCCTGTTGCAGAACGGCCCTGTAAGCCTCTTCGTCCACATGGGGAAATGTCGTCTGGTCTATATTGAACAGAGTGCGTATCTCTCTGTTATGTACTCCCTTATATTGTTTCTTCTGCTCATCGTCCAATGTGAGGTAGGTTCCCCGGTTGATGAACTCTTCAGGATTGTTCCTGTGGACATATTTGTTCCAGTTATAGTACAGGAACGGCACACCCTGTTCATGCTCACGTACCGACGTGCCGCGGGCCTTGGCATCACTGAACAAGGTGAACAGGTTCGTATTGCATCCGTTCCGATCGGAATGCAATGCCATGAACAGTGCATTGAACGGGCTGGCCGACACGCCGTGCGGGTATAGCCTCGGATACCTCTTTCCAGAAGCGTTGAGCCAGTAACCATTGGCCTTCGAAGCCTCTCCCAAAGCAGTGGAAAGCAGACTGATTTGCCTTTCCTCTGCATTTTTCTCTATTTTGGATTTTTCTTTCATACAGTATATGTTTTGGGGTTATATGCTACTGGATACCTCGTGTACGCACGATAGTCTCCTGTTGTCCGTTGTCGTAATTGTCCGAGGCCCTTTGACGGAGCTGTTCGCTTCTGGCGAGTACGGCGTTTGCCAGCGTGTTGAGCGGTAAGGCTCCGGCCCGGTAAGCGTCAGTCACGGTCTGCGATAATTGGATAGTACAGGGTACACGGTCAATTGTCGCGACAAGCATGTTGCCTTGAAGTACGGGATTCGTGATGCGAGGATTGAGCGGTTCGTCAGGATAATGGCGGTATTGGGCTGCACCTCTATTGGCCGTGTTCATTTCGCCTTCTGACCGTTCACGCAGCACTTCATGCCCGGCCTTGTTCAGCAGGTTCGCCCCGCCGAGACCGATAAGGAGCATCTTCAGCAGCGGATTCCGCACAAACATACCGGCCACTATGCTGGCTATAGGCAGCAGGTTGTCCTTGATGTTCAGGGACTGTGTCTTGCCTGTAAATACTCCCAGCAGAATATCCGGCAGCATCGCCATTACATAACCGAGATTGCCGGCAATGTCTCCCATGCCGCTCAGTCCAAGGGTGCCGAGCAGATCTTCCCATCCGCCCGTGTTGCCGTTGGATGCCGGCGTTTCAGACAGGTCATTCACGGGATGTACCCCTGTTTCCTGCATGACCTCCGGCTCTTTTTCCGGTTGTACCGTTTCCTGATGTACCTGTTCCGGCTCTTCCGCATCCGTTTGTTTCTTTTCCTCCAGACTTTTCAGGTAGGCTTCTTCCTGCCCCGGTGCGACGACCAGCGGCACATCCTTGTAGCGTTCCGGCCGTTCCTGTTTCAGCTTGTCCTGCAAGCCTTTCAGGAACGGGAACGGTTGCTGCTTCTTCATCCAGTCCGTAAAGTTGAAATTGCAGACCGGTATCTGTTTCTTCAGCTGCTCATTGGCGGTTGCTGTGAAACTATCCTTGTCTGCGGTCATGGTGGCTGCTTCACGCCGGAAATCTTCAAACACATTGTGTTCGCTGCCGAATACACCCTGGCTGATACATTGTTCGACTGAAATCGACTTGGGGTCTTCCGGCTCCAAATGTGCCATGGTGGCGGAGACGGCAGCATCCACACCGATGAATCTGGCGAATGCCGCCCACGAACCGGCACCGCCCAGCATGACGGTATCCGCCGAGGCACCCAACAGCCATCCCGCACCCTGCTCAACTTTGCTCGGCCGGTAAGCGGCCTCGCCACGCTTCTCGATCTCCTCGGCAAGCGGGGAACGGCTCAACATCTGCGGCAGGCCGAACAGGCTTGATTCCGCGGCCTTGCGGATGATATAATCAGCCGAAGACTTGGGCATACGGTCTTTCACCAGTTTGTCTATCATCTGCTGTTCCAGACGATAGTCCATGTAGGCATAGGCGAGATCGCCGCCAAGCTGTTCCGACAGTTCGTCGTACCGTTCGCGGCCGATTTCCTTCACGACTGCATCACGCCATTGCCCGGCCATATACGCAAGGTCGTGCTGTATGTCTTCCGAAGCGGCGATTTTCTCCTTGCACATCTCTACATAATCTTCCGTTGTCTTGGAGTTCCATTCGCCGGTAACTTTGAGCAGCTGGTACGGGTCGTTCAAAGGTTGGGCTGAAGAAGCCATCATGCTGAGAACCCCGCCAAGGGAGGTGGAATATTCCTTCATTTCCTCACCTTGTTTCCGGGCAAGATAATCTCTTGTCTCATCCATGACGGAAGCAAGGTGGTAACGGAAATAGTCATCCGAAAGACGTTCCAGTTCCGCGAATCGTCTGCTTTGTTTTATAGTTCCGTCCATAAGTATCCTATATCATATTTATCTGTTTCAACAGTTGTTCTTTTGTCTGTTCAATCGCATTGTGGTACACTTCCATCTGTTTGGGGAAGAACTCCTCCAGCCATGCGTCTTTCTCGATGTTGTCATGGATGAAGCGTATCGCCTGTTCACGCTCTATCTCCACGGAGGCTTCACCTTCCTCCCGGTTGTTGAACCATGCCTTTGTCCACCAGCGGACACCGACCCGGTCGGATATACCGACACGATACGCGGTATGTCGAAGCTCTGGATGTCGATGTCGAGTTCAGCCAGCGGATCAATGATGCCGCTGTAGCTTACGGCTTCGTCATGGAGTTTTTTTTTATGTCTCCGCTCATGGTGGAGAGGTACACGTTGTGACGCAGGGCCAGGTAATGCAGGAAATCAGCGATGAGCAGGTTCTGTACCTTGCTGACCAGCGGAATGGATTTATGTCCCAGTCCGAGAGGATTGGCCATGCTCGGCATGTTCTCGTAGAAATATTCTCTCATCGCCCCCATGGTGAAGATGTGGCGCAGGGACTGCTCCGTGTGCTCGGGCAACACGTAGGCTCCGCGTTGCAGATCCTCCATGTAGTACGGCAGGAAACGCAGCATCAGTTCCTCGATTTCCCGTTTGTCCTTGTCGTAATCGGTCTTCACGGTCATTTCCAGATCCGGGAATGCCGCCGTTTCATGTCCTCCCGCCTGACGAAGCGCACGGATGTTGCCGTAAAGCATGGTCAGGAACTCCAGCGGATTCAGTTCCTCTCCCTTGAACCGGGCTTCGACGTGCAGCCTGTCACCGCTCAAGGCCACAGTCTGACCGGCTTTCACGCGTTGCCCGAACTGCGCAAAGACATTTGACAGGTGTCCGTATGTCACCTCATATTCCCCGTACCGGATAGTCTGGCATATCCCGTGTACCGGATCATTGCCGACCCCTGACACGATTCCGCTCGCGACGGCAGACAGCCTGTAATATCGGGCGTTGAAGTCAATGCCATGGTGGAAAAACGGCTTGCCCGTTCCCGGGTCGGTCTGTTCGCCGTAACCGAGAGTCATTTCCACCTCCTTGCCCTGGGGCTCCTCGAAAGGCATACAGTAGCCGCTCTCGGAGTGAAGTATCATTTCTTCTGTATATTTCATTTCGTTCTGTATTGGTTCATAATGTTATCTTCTCATTCCTCCGTTATAGGTCTGTTCCTCGCTCTGGCCGGGGGAAGCCTGTGTCCTTGCCACGCTCTCCGTGTTCGTGTCACGGAAGACGCCGGCATTGTTGCCGATGAGCATCATGCCGAGGAAAGCCCCGGCGATCTTGCCCAACCACCCGAAACGTCCGAAAATGAGAAAAGCGGCGGCGATAAGGCCCGCGATGCTCAATCCAGATACGTTGCCATGGCCGAGGTTACGGACAAAATTGCCGAGCATGTTTATGCCTCCGCCACTCGAAGCCTGCCGTAGGAAATTGGATACCCCGTCAAGTTTGGAATCTATTCCCGCCACAGCTCCGCTTAACGTGCCGACGGCTTCTCCGGCCTTGTCCGTCAGTCCCCGTACATCTTCGGCGGTATCTGCCAAGGCATCCGTGGCCGGTTCTCCGATGACCGCATCGCTCACGATACGCACCACGCTCTTGTCTGTCGTCAGCTTTTCCCAGCCGACATAACCGATGGCACCTCCGACGGCGGCAGTCTTGACGGCTTGTCCGGCGCCCCGTAACGTCTGCGACGGATGAAGTGCCGCTTCACCCACGTTTTTCCCGGTTGCCAAAACAGCCTTGCCGGTACCTTTGGCCGCCTTGCCGCCATACTTCAATATTGTACTCCATACTCCCATATCTCGTTCTTTTTAAGGTCTTACATTTTTTCCGATCTGCTTCCATCTTCGTTTGGCGGCTTCCACAATGTCGCGTTTGTCCGCAACAGGGCGTGCGCCTTCGTCGATTTCATACCAGATGTCACTCATAGTCGTATATTTCACGGCCTTGGTCAGCCGTTGCAGCTTGGTGTTCATCAGCTTGAGCTTCGGCCTGATCCCGAAGACTATCTCCATGCGTTCCCTTTCCGTCATCTTGCTTTCCGCAAGACAGGCCATTCGTATGTCATTTACTATTTCCACACTGCCAAGCATCAGCTCCCGGTAAATCCTGTTGCGCTCCGTGGAAAGGGCTACTGCCAATGCGTTGGTCGTGCCCGGCTAACCTGCCTGGTAAAATCTTCCATATTGTCCGTCAGCCTTGAGATTTCGTGATAAAAGCCATAAATCTGTGCGGCATAGCAGACGATGGACCGGAAAGAATCCAGATACTTGTTGAACTCCCTTTGCAGGTCGGCCGTAGCCTGTACTTCCTCTTTCGTCCATATATGTCCGGTAGTCTGCAGCATCATCACCTTCTCCTGGTTTTTCAGCTCTTTCTGCGCCTTGTCCGTGTAGAGCAGTATCATTCCGGCCAGAACCGGATCGTTCTGTGCCTGTATCTTGCCGATACAGATGCCCGTCAGCAGCATAACTATCAAAATCGTCCGTTTCATCGCGTCATTCTTCACCGTTGTTGCGGTCAAGCATACCTGCCGTCACATTTCTCCATACATCATTGAAAGTATAGTACCGGATGCTCAGGTAGAGCAGATGCAGCTTCCGGCTGAAAGCCGACAGCCTGTCATTCAGCGCCCATAGCGTAGTGCTGCGCTCCGCACCGGTCAGCATATTCTCTTCACCGCCTTTTGGCAACGGCATCGTTCAGCAGTGTATATACGGAGACCAGTTCCGTGGCCGTCTCGATATAAAGGTTGTTCATGCCCATACTGGCAACGATACCCTGCGGGTTGTCCTTTATCGCTTTGCCCAGTTTACCCAGAGTCAGGAAAGATCCGACCCCCGTCGTTATAGAGATGCGTACAGGCTTTCAGTGACGAAGCGTATCCGTTCACCGTCTTCAGGTAGCCGTTGTAATTGTTTCTGCCATTCATGGATGCGGTTGAATTGGCGGCGATGCTGTTCTGCAGGAGTGCCGTCTGCGTCTGTCCCTTGATCTGTTTTTCAATCTGGCCGTTTATCAGCTCGTTGCCCTCCGCCAGAGCAATCCACTCCAGCGGATTGGAAGCCGCTATCTGGGCTTTGGACACCTGCGGCAGAAGCAGGACGGCAACGAGGGCCAGACTCCAGTTAATGATTCGTGATCTCATATATTCCCTTTTTTCTTTTTTGTTGTATTCCACCCGTTCGCGGACAAGTGTTACTTATGTCATCCCTGCGCCGGATACCGGTCAGATCAAGCCTGGGGGGTATTCCGGTCCATCGAGAAAATGCTCACCGTCTTCAGCCCTAAAAAAGCTGCTGCAGCAGGCTTTGATTTTCCGTGAAGTCCACGATACGGTATAATTCCATATAATCTGTCTTACGCCAGATGATGCCATGCTCGCACACGAGCTGTTCGGACCCGATGCGATAGCGTATGCGTCGTAGATAGATGAACCTGTACACCAGGAACAGGGAAAGCAGAAGGGCGACCCACATGGACAGAGTCGTGAACGGCAAGCCGTCAATTCCGCCAAAGACCCATCCTGCACAGCATAACACAAGAATGGGCAGCTCGTTGATGACGAACTGTCCGGTGTGGGGCACAAACACATGAGTGCGGAATAAACGGTCTGTCGGCATGATGTTTTCGTTTTATCTGTGATAACTGGTCTGCCGTTCTTCCTCGTCCTGTCCTGAATGCCGTACTTCAATCGGATTGACCAGCCCCTCGGTCTCTTTGAGATACTTTCGGGATTGGTCTTGCCAAGCAACGCATCGTTCCAGTCCTTGTAGCAAGGCAGAATGGGAAATTCTCTGATATTTTCCGGGGAAATGTTCATCTGTCCGGCTATTGCCTTGAACTTTTCCACGAACAGCCGTCCGGCGGCATCATCATTGTCGAAACAGAGGTAATGGTGTGCCTCCGGTGTGGCGGCAAGCATACCCTTTGATCTGACCCTCTGTAGGGGTACCGCCGGTAGATACATACACGCTCTTCCTGGATAGGTCCGGGTTGCTTTGATCTGTTCCCGGTTGAGCTGATAGAAGGCCATCGCGTCATAGGCACTTTCAAACCATGCCACTCCGCCGACGGAATCCAGGTCACCCTTAAGGTTGGCTATCCACAGCCCCTCGCTTGAATTGCTGCCCTCAGCCTTGCCCTTGTAACTGCCGCTGCCGTCCGGACGCGGGCGGCCTCGTTCCTCAAGGCCGACAACCGTCCCCGGGTCTTTGGGCAAAGACATCGGAAAGGCAAGGTTCGTGTATCGGGTCCCGTCTTCACGGACTTTTGTCGCCAGGTAGAAATCTCGGTGGAAGGCATACTGTGTGTAGAGGTCGATTCCACGGTGTTTGAAGAAAGGATAGAACTTCTTCTGCGTATCCCTGTCCTGAGGGTTGAACCTGTGAATCTCGTAATCCGTTATGTCGAACGGTTTCACGTCACGTTTCGGCTGGATAATCCGTGTACTACGTTCCTCGATGGGATGGTTCAGCAACCGGTTGCACACGAGATTGACAAGCCGGTCCGAGATACTATGATGTTATAGACTTTCTGTTCCTGTGCCTTGAAACAGCACTTGCCGTTCGGCATCACGATGAACTTGTCGCCACGGATACGCCGTCCGTCGCTGTCCATACGCACATACGACGGATAACGCAGACCGTCACGCTTGTTCAGATGATAGCCCGCGTCAATGAGTATGTCCTGAATGTTCAGTCTCTGTAGAAAATCATCGTATGTAAGGTCTCCGTTCCTCATAAGTTTACCTCCCCATTCTCATATCACCGATTTCCCGGTTCATCTGTGCCTCGAAATTCCGGATGGCAACATCCCTCGGAGTGTCAACACCGGGTTTGAAATAAGGACGCGGCCCATGGTAATGTTCCTCATAACACTCTGGCCCGTGATGGCATCTGAGATTATGCACGACCTCAGAAAACCACCACGGCACCTGCTGAAAGGGCCGCAAGAATTTTTTATGCCCAGTCCTTTGCTTGTTTCCGGACGGGGGGGCGCAGGTCTGCCTCGCTGAAGATCTTCGCGAAAAGTTTCGTCCGATGGTAGTCGTCCGTGGCGAGAAACTTGTCGTATTCCTTCTGGGTAATCTCGTGGCTGTAGGTCTGCCCGTCGATGACGGCGGTCATCCTGTACTTTCCCTCTTCCGGTCCGGGTTCCACGGCAATCTGGCTTATCTCGGTTCCATGCCCGCCGATCTCATCCGACAGCTGCAGGCTGTTGCCATAGTCTTCCGTCTGCCCGTTCGCCTGTGCGTATTCCTGGTAATGTCTTGCGGCCAGTTCCTCGTGCACTTCAGGATGGAGGCCGATGGCAATATGCTTGTCACTGTTCAGATCATCCAAGGTCACTTTATCCGCGAAATCTCCGGCAATGACCCCCGTTCAGGAGCTCCAGACGTTGCTCAATGGAATGCTCTTCAAGAGAATTCGATGTAAGCGTTTTTGATTTCCTCTTCCGTCAGGTCATAGACCATGTCCGCGTTGACATTCTCGGACTGCACGGTGAGGGTTCTGTTCTCCGCATCGACAATAAGCCCGTGCGAAGCAAGGCACTCCGACCATTTTTCGTTCGAGAAATAGACAGGCGAAGCGACAAGCTCCCTGTACGGGCGGGCAGGTTCCTGGCTGCGGGGACGGCTGACCATCGGTGTAATGGCAGCCTGCAAGTCCTGCAGGACATCACGGGGCTGTACGGGTTGTTCCGGCTGTCCTCCCTTGTAATAAAAGCCGTAGCCTCCGGACTGCAGCTCGCCGGGCTTCATGCGTCCGTCAGGACGTTCGGGGACAATGGGCGCTCCGGGGAAAAAGAGCTGTCCGCCGACCCTGCGCAGATGAAAACCGCCCTGCTGGCGCGGTGTCCATCCGAGTATGGGAGGAAACAGCCCCCAACGGCCTGTACGCCCGTATTCACCCCATTCCGATACGGTAGCCGTGCAGACCCATCGCCACACGTCCGTTAGCATTGCGGGCATGGACAAAGTTCTTGGGCAGATAGAAATCCTTTGCAAGGATGCTTGTGAGCACATGGTAGGCTTTCTTGTTGGCAGTGTTTGTTCCCCAGTCCGTAAGCGCCAACAGTTGTTTCTCGGTAATCTGATAGGTCAGCAGCGGCGAATCGTGTCCCTGTACGATCAGCTTGTAGCCGCCACCGTCAAATGCGATATGGGCTTGAAGCCCGTTGCGCATCAGTATGTCGCGCATTTCAGGCTGCAAGTCCATCGCTCTGGGGTTTGTATTGGTTCGTATTGCCATAGTCTGATGTTATGATTGTTATCCGCTATGCGTTTCCTTCCTCCATCGCCGCTTCCAGCTGTTCGTCCTGTAGCGGACAAATTCGGCGGCAGAATCTTCGGGATAATACTGGTGCTGTGCCATATCAATCGGCTTTTTATTTGTGAATAGCTGCCGAGCGGTTGCGTTCCCCGGCTTTTTTCTGTTCGTTC
>VOFI01000993.1_pt1 | contig 50000 bp, 58 predicted proteins | sample 5384131 | NCBI WGS metagenome assembly VOFI01 (sample SAMN12384728, study PRJNA508395) | human gut metagenome | isolation source: healthy gut H | host: Homo sapiens
GCTATTGCACTGTTTATCTTTCCGGTAATTGGCCATGCTTTAGATATGAGTCAGCAAGAATTCGGAACATGGGCGGCAATTGCTATACACGATACCAGTTCGGTAGTGGGTGCCGGTGCGGCTTATGGTGAAGAAGCTTTTGCAAATTGCTACGACCATTAAATTGACACGTGCCTTGTGGATTATTCCTTTGGCTTTGATTACTTCTTTTTTGTATTCAAGAGTAAAGGGCAGAAGATAAGTATCCCCTGGTTTATTTTCTTCTTTATTCTGGCTATGGTATTCAATACATATGTATTAAATTCATCGGAAACCGGTATTATGATAGAGAGGGAATTAACAGTCTGGCCAGAAAAGACACTGACTATCACTTTGTTCTTTATCGGTGCTTCCCTTTCACGTGATGTATTGAAGGCAGTGGGCATCAAACCACTTATTCAAAGGTGTGTTGTTGTGGGTTACAATTAGCGTAAAGCACGCTGGCGTATATTTGTGGTTCTAAAAAAACACTTATTAATATAAGGTATGCGGCAGAAGAAATTTCTTTTGCCGCATTTTTGTATAAAATTCATTTCTTTGTAACAAACTTCTGTCTCTTTACGTCTAATCAATAGATACAAACCAATAAACAGGATTGAGATACAGAAAAAAAGCCCATGGACGCTGAAAGTTTTAAAATGAGTTTCTGCCCTACCACCACCAAGCTGTACAGTGTAGCCTATCGGCTGCTTGAGAATGCGGTAGATGCAGGGAGGGACCTGGTTCAGGAAGCCTATCTGGAGCTATGGGATAAGCGGGAAGGATTGATGGTTATCAGCAACCCGGAAAGCGTTCAGTGTCACTTTGGTAAAGAATATGTGCTTTGATTTGCTTCGTTCAGGGAAGTATGTCTTATCCAGGCAAACTGTGGAATTGACTGCTGTGCAGGATATTTCTCAAGCTGATAATCTGGAGGGCACGTGACGAGGTAAGGCAAGTAAAGATATCATTGCCCACTTGCCCGAACAGCAGCTTGGAGTTGTGAACCTGCGTGATGTCAAGGGATGTTCTTATGAAGAGATAGAGCAGGTCACGGGATTGAATGCTACCAATGTCCGTGTACTGTTGCCGGGCAAGAAAAAAGATACGTGAGGAATTTAATAAATGGAGTAACTATGAAAGTCGAGGAAATTGAAAGGCTGCTCGCCGAGTTTTATGAGGGGAATACTAACGAGCAGGAAGAGGCGTTGAAGGATTATTTCAGAACAACGGAAGTGCCCGAACATCTGCAAAAGGATAAAGAAATTTTCTTAGCCTTAACCAGGGTGCAGATAGAGATGGATAATGTTCCCGCCGGATTGGAGGATAAACTGAGCCGGATGATTGATGAAAAGGCTGAAGAGGAACAACGTTTCTTCCGGCCTAACAAATCCAGACGTAACTGGCGCTGGATTAGGAGTGTTGCAGCAACCATACTGGTAATTATAGGCATCGGATATGGTGTGGAAAATCTGGGAAAAGATGTATGTCCGCCCACACCGCAGGATACATTCTCTGATCCGGAAGAAGCTTATCAGGTTTTGCAAGCCACTTTGATTGAAGTTTCCACCAATCTGAATCAAGGCATTGCCCAGGTGAAGGAAACGCAAATGGATATGAAAAAAGTTAATCAGGAAGTAAAAAAAGAAATGCAAAGATAAACGATTATGAAACTCAACAAGATTTTATTGGCAGGTGTGCTGCTGATGCTCCCCCCTGCTCTGCCAGGCGCAGAAAAATATATTCAATACGTATAATGATATGAAAGGGGTTTCCTCTGTTTATATCTCAAAAGCGATGATTGAAATGAACCCCAATCTTTTCACTGAAGGATATCTATATTGGGAAAGTATCCGGTAAGCTGGAAAGCGTACAGATCGTTTCTACAATGGATAATAATAATATCAAGAAGATTTGCGGAAAGATTTGCGTACACTGGTACAGTCGTCCAAATATGAGCTGTTGATGAAACAGAAGGGAATGTCTCCAGTTCCGATTCTATATTAATAGGAAGGGGAAAAGGTGAAGGAGCTGATTATGATTGTAGATGGCGCTGCTAACTTGAAATTCGTTTATCTGGAAGGAGAAATGACTTTGAAAGATATACAGAATATCATGATGTATCAGAATACCAGTATGAATGTGGGAACATGTATATCGTATCGTAGACGGTACTCTTGATTTAAGTTGGGCGTTTTTGGACGGTTTGAAAGGATTGGAAAGCTTACAGGGCTTAGAAGGTTTGAAGAGTTTGGAAAGCTTGAAAAGTCTGGAAAGCCTGAAAGGATTAAAGAATTTGAAAACTTAGGTAAACTAAAGACATGGCAGAATATTTAAAGAAACAGATGGATGCCGATTCCTGGAAACGTTTTGAAAGCATGGAGATGCTGGAAAAACGCTTGGAAGACTTGGAATGAGGCTGTCTGCTGATAGGTGTAAAAATAGTTTGTTGAGAAAGGGGAACCGATTCGGTTCCCCTTTTGTTATAGTGAAAATTTACTTGTCTTTTCTTAAAGCTTCGAAAATCAATCCTTCAATTCTTCTGCCAATTCCGGATTGTCAGCAATAACTTGTTTGGCTGCGTCGCGGCCTTGGGCTATCTTGGTATCATTGTAGCTAAACCAGGAACCACTCTTTTTTGACGATACCCAGTTCGGCACCCAAGTCAATGATTTCTCCGGCACGGGAAATGCCTTCTCCGAACATGATATCAAAATTCTGCTCTGCGGAAAGGAGGTGCCACTTTGTTCTTTACCACTTTTACTTTAGTCTGTTTACCCAGCACTTCGTCACCATTCTTGATAGCCTGGCTTCCGCGGATATCAAGGCGTACGGAAGCGTAGAATTTCAGAGCGTTACCACCAGTGGTGGTTTCCGGATTACCGAACATGACTCCGATTTTGTCACGCAACTGGTTGATAAAGATACATGTGGTGCGTGTCTTACTCACGGCTGCCGTAAGTTTACGCAATGCCTGAGACATCAGACGTGCCTGCAAACCTACTTTATTATCCCCATGTCGCCTTCGATTTCGGCTTTTGGAGTCAAAGCGGCAACAGTCCACAACGATGATGTCGATTGCAGAAGAACGGATCAGCTGTTCTGCAATTTCCAATGCTTGTTCTCCGTTATCCGGTTGAGAAATCAACAGGTTGTCTACATCTACCCCCAGTTTGGCCGCATAGAAACGGTCGAAGGCGTGTTCAGCATCAATAAACGCGGCGATACCACCTGCTTTTTGTGCTTCAGCAATGGCATGGATAGCCAAGTTGTTTTACCGGAAGATTCCGGGCCATAAATCTCGATGATACGTCCGCGGGGATAGCCGCCAACGCCCAGTGCTACGTTCAAGTCCGATAGAGCCTGAGGGATTACTTCTACTTGTTCAACGCTTTCATCTCCCATTTTCATGATAGAACCTTTGCCGAAGCTCTTTCTATCTTGTCCATAGCTGCCTGTAAACGCTTTCAGCTTTTCGCTTGATGCCATATTGTTTTCGTTTTCAAAATTAAGTTCGTCTTTCTTTTGCGCCATATACTTGCTGTTATTAGAGTTGACAAGTTAATAAGATATCAATTGATAATGAACTGACTTTTTTATCTGTTTGTCAACTTGTCTTCTTGTTGATTATAATATTTGTGCGGCGTGGTCTTTGGTTTTCACCTCCTTGGGGGTGATGATTTCTCTCTATCCTCCTTCTTCATTGATAATGAAAGTGGTGCGGAAGGTTCCCATATATTTACGTCCGTACATACTTTTTTCTCCCCAAACACCGAATTGCTCCACGAGTTTCTTATCCGTATCTGCAATCAGCGGAAAGGTAAGTTGTTTTCTCAATAAATTTTTAGGTGCGACTTTTCATTATCTACGCTTACGCCAATCACTTCGTAGCCGGCTTTGCGTAATTCTGAATAATTATCGCGCAGGTTGCAGGCTTGTGCCGTACATCCTGAAGTCATATCTTTTGGGATAGAAATAAAGAACTATCTTCTTTCCTTTATAATCGCTCAAGCGGATTTCTTCACCTTTTTCGTTGATACCCAATACTTCGGGCGCTTTATCTCCAACTTGCATAATCTATAATTAAATTAAAATGAAGAATTATACTTCAAATCTTTATCAAACACTTCATGCCAAGGCAGGCCTTGTTTGTTGAGCTGTTCCATGAACGGGTCCGGATTAAACTCTTCCACATTCCATACACCCCTCGGTTTTTTCCACAATCCTTTGAGGAACATCATGGCACCTATCATGGCAGGAACTCCCTGTTGTATAGCTTACACCCTGCATACCTGTTTCCTTGTAGGCTTCCTGGTGGCTACAATTATTGTAAACGTAGTAGGTGCGTTCTTTACCGTCTTTCAATCCCCGGATGCGGCAGCCAATGGAAGTTTCTCCTTCGTAGTTTTCTCCTAAATCCTGCGGGTTAGGCAATACGGCTTTCAGAATTGCAGCGGAACGATTTTCACCCCGTTGTAATCCACTTCATCATCGATACGAGCCATACCGATGGATTACTGGAGGTGAGTCAGGTCAGGTATTCTGACCGAAAGTCATCCAGAAACGTGCACGCTTGATGGTAGGGAAGTTTTTCACCAAAGATTCCAATTCTTCGTGATATAACAGATAGAATCACGTGGTCCGATATTCAGATAAGTCAGGTCCTTATGGATTTCCAACGGTTGGGTGGTTACCCATTGGCCATTCTCATAGTAACGTCCGTTCTGTGTAATTTCACGGATATTGATTTCTGGATTAAAGTTTGTTGCAAATGCCTTATGATGATTACCTGCGTTGCAATCTACGATATCCAGATATTGCATTTCATCGTCAAAATAATGTTTGGCAGCATATGCAGTATAAATACCACTTACCCCGGATCGAAGCCGCAACCAAGGATGGCGGTCAGTCAGCATCTTCAAAGCGTTTTTTGTAGGCCCACTGCCAACTATATTCAAAATGTGCAACGTCTTTAGGCTCATAATTCGCCGTATCCAGATAGTTGACTCCGCTTTGCAGGCACGCCTCCATGATCGTGAAGTCTTGGTAGGGGAGGGCTACGTTGATGACGATTTCGGGTTTGAAACTATTGAATAATGATACAAGTTCGTCCACGCTGTCGGCATCTACCTGGGCGGTTTTGATGTTCGGGTTACCGATTGCCTTGACAACAGCGTCGCATTTTGACTGTGTGCGGCTGGCAATCATGATTTCAGAAAAGACTTCCGGATTTTTGAGCCACCTTGTGCGCAACGACGGTACCTACACCGCCTGCACCGATAATAAGAACTTTACCCATTTTTCTACTTACAAAAGTTACAAATATGATTATTCTTTTTCAATGAGCAAATATAAGGCTTAATTCTCAGATAAACATTAAAATCCTGCTAAATACTTTTATAAAAGCTTCTATTTCTAAACAAATTACTTGCATTTGGGTTATTTTCTATATATTTGCCCTCGAAAATTAACTTAAACAAAAAGTAACAATGAAGAAAGTATTTGTTTCCCTTTGTATGGCGGCTAGCTTTATTAGGCTCTGTCATCTTGTCGCTCTCGACAAAAATGCCGCAACACTCTCTTCCTTGAGTGGTGAGTGGAATATTATTGAAATAAACGGCAGTGCGGTTGTACCTGCTCCGAATCAGGAATTTCCTTTTATCGGTTTGATACGAATACCGGAAAAGTATTCGGTAACAGCAGTTTGTAATCGTATGATGGGTTTCGTTCGATGTGAACGCCAAACCCGGTACAATTGACCTTGGCGCTTTGGCAAGTACCCGTATGGCTTGTCCGGATATGACGCTGGGAACAAAACGTGTTGTCTGCTTTGGGACAAGTGAAGAAGTATAAAAGTTAGGTAAGGAGAACATCGCTTTGTGCGGTTCATCAATCGTCCTATTATTGTATTACAAAAAGACTTCTACAGTGAAACTATCGATTTGAGTGGTAAGTGGTTATTTCCCGAAGCCGGTGGTCAGTCCATTCCCGAAGGTATGGAGAAACAGCCGTTTATTGAGTTCAATCTTTCTGAAAGAGAATACACGGCAATGCCGGTTCTTATAAATGGCGGATTTATTTGCAGACAACGAGAACAGTTCTGCAATTTCTTTGCAACATCAGCGGCACTATGATGGCTTGTCCGGATATGGAAGTAGAAGGTCGTGTGATGAAAGCACTGAATGAAGTGAAGTCTTTCGGTAAACTGGCCGGTGGTGGCATCGGGTTTTATGATGCGGATAATACACTGGTGATGGTACTGGTAAAAAAGTAATCCAGATAATTCAGAATATAGAAAAACAGGATGTCAATATCAATTTGGCATCCTGTTTTTGCTTTTAATGAGATACTGCTTTCAAACCGATAATCGAACCTATCAGCGTTGCAATAAAAAAATAACCTCCATATAGTGGAAGGTTCCGAAAATTATATGCCCGCCAATACGGTTCCTACGCACCTATTCCTGTCCATACAGCATAAGCCGTACCAATAGGCAGGGCTTGCGTTGCCTTTATCAGCAAAAAACATGCTGATACTCATAGAAATAATGAAACCGGTGAACCACCAGTACATTTCACTGCCGGTTGTTTCTTTAACTTTGCCCATACAGGAGGTAAACGCTACTTTGAACAATGGCCACAATCAAATATATCCAACTCATAACTTTTATTTTTTGTGTGCAAAGTTCATGAATTGGTTTGACTTCTTATTTAACAAATGATAAAAAAAGTGATTTATCTGAATTTTTGCCCGAATACGGCTTAAACTGACCTGTGTAATACCAAGATAGGAAGCGATATAGCCTAATTGTACTCTTTGGCAAAAGATCCGGAGTATGATTCATCAGGTCTCTATAACGTTCCAGGGATGTCTTGAACTGTCGGCCGATAAACCTTTCTTCTGTTTTGAGCAATTCCTTTTCTGCAAATTCTCTTCCCCAGTTGGCGATGTGTATATCCTTGCAAGAATAATTCATGTAAGGCCTCGTTTCCTGACTTCATATAGTTCACATTCTTCCAGAAGTTCTATATTTTTCATATAGCCTCTTTGGTTGGACACATAGCTTTCATGGATACCCACCGTATCGCCTTCGCGTCCGAACCAGAATGTTATTTCGTTGTCAGCTAACTCGGTATAGGCACGTATAATGCCTTTCTTGATGAAATATACTTTGGTTTCTATTTTGTCCGCCCTGAATAGGATATGTCCTTTGGGGTGAGTGACTCAGAGATGATCTCCTTCAGCGCATTCTTTGACGGCTCCGGCAGCTTGCCTATATTATCGATAATCTGATCTAAATCCATGTTGAGTACTGTATTATGTATCTTTCTTATGGTATTTTGCACGGCATTATCTCTGTACTATCTCCGTAGCATTTCCGTGCTATCTCCGTACCGCCTCCGTATCTGCTCCATCTACCCGTACCATCTCCATAATTATAGGTATAGGTTTGGTACGGAGTAGATACGGAGCAGATACGGAGCTGACAGATTGTGAAGCATAGATTCTGAAAAAGGGAATGGATGTATTGGGATGATTTATTTCCTTCTCTTCAGCCCTGCCCGTATTCTGCTCTCAAAGATTGTGGTGTAATATATAAATACGATGCTAAATGTTTAACGGAACATATTGCAACAGTTCCGGATTTTCTTCCATCAAAGGTTAGATAACGTTCTTTGGCGCTTGGAGTACCGTATGCCAATGTGTAGCCTGTCAATGAATAGTATTTCCTGTTCAAAGATTTTTCGACCGAAGTTAGATAACTCTATGGAACTGTTGAAGAGCTCTTCTAAATCTGGTTTGGCAATACTATAGGCAATACTTTCATTTACAGATTCAATATTCACTTGTGAAACTTCATTATTGACATATCCCCAGGAGGAAAAAGCTATTTCTCCTGTTCCGGCAAACCAGAGGAACTTTCAGTACCGTCTATCATATAATAAGCACGCCAGATACCCTTTTTCAAGATGTAGAAGTTACTGTTACGTTCTCCTTCTTTTCACAATGGATTCCCCTTTACCGAAATGATATTCTGTCATGTGTGACAAAAGTTCATTTTTTTCCGGGAGTCTGTATCTTTGGCAGAATTTCTTTATCATCATTTCCATGCTGCAAAGATACTATATTTTTTTGTGCTTTCTTTTTGCTTTTATATAAATAGTAAGTATGAAAAAGGGTGGTCAGTAGTTCAGCCAGAGGGGTTGCCAACCAGATACCCGGATTACCAAAAGAGTAGGGAAGTCCGAAGAAGCACGCTGTCAGCAGGACGAAACCACGCAACTGGGGTAATGATAGTGGCATAACGAGCCTGCTCCACACTTTTGAAAATATCCGATGGAAACGATATTGACAGCGAAGAAAATAAAGCCGGTGGCATATAGAGGAAGTCCTTTGCTGGCTATTTCATAGGCCGGATAACTGCGGTCGATGAACATGGAAACAATCTCCGAACTGAAGAAGATGGTGACCAGAGCAAGAAGACAGTACCACAGCCGATGGCTGTTTTCAGTGCCAATAAATAGGCACGACGTACGCGGGTTTCTTCAGATCCGTGATTGTAACTGATAATGGGTTGAGCGGATTGTGCAATGGCGTTGTACACCATAAATATAATAGGAAGAAGTAAATGCAATGCTGAATGCAGCTACACCTTCTTCTTGTAAATAATGTATAAACACGATGTTTCCGACAAACATCATGCAGGCAATAGCTACTTCACACAGAAAAGCAGAAGACCCTAGCCGGCACATATAACCTATATTACGACGCGTCAGTTGCATGCTTTTTGCGAGTGAATTTTACGGGGTAAAAAGCGTAAAGCGCATTTGCGGCGGGAGAGGTAGATGATTATCATCAATGCTCCCACCGTAGTACCGATGGCACTGGCAATAGCTGCACCGAACATGCCCCAACCGCAAGGAAAGATGAACAGGTAATCGAGAATGATATTCAGGACGGCAGCTACTATATTGCACATCATGGCAAAGTTAGGTGACCTGTCCAGGCGCAGGAAGAACATCCCTGAGTTAAGCAGGGCGGTAAACACCGAGAACGGAACAAACCATACCATATACTCTACAGCCAGTGGAGTCAAACGCTCGGAACCGCCCAAAGATGTACTACCTGTGGGGCGAACGAACAGAATAGCGTGGAGGTACCTATCAACAACAATGAAGATACAACTATAGACTGAGTAATATTGATGCGGGCAGCTTTTACTTTTTCCATGTGACAAGTGGATGGAGGCTACAACAGATGCGCCCACACCAAACATCAGTCCGATACCCGTAGAGAATAACCATAATGGCGCCACTATATTTACTGCTGCAAGTGCATCACTGCCAATACCTTTTCCTACGAATATTCCATCCGTAATGACAAATAATGCGGAAAATATCATTCCCAGTACAGTCTGTGGAGTAATTTATATTTAGTTACGAGCGGAACAATGCCTGTACTGTAGTTTTTAAATGTGGGAGGACGAAATTTGGCACGGCGTTTGTCTTTTTATTGGCGTCTGCCAACGAGGCGGACACCGAAACAGAATAATAACAAATAAAAAAATAACGATCATGGGAAAAATTATTGGTATTGACTTAGGAACAACAAACTCTTGTGTTTCTGTATTCGAAGGAAACGAACCTGTAGTAATTGCAAACAGTGAAGGTAAGCGTACAACTCCTTCAGTAGTGGCATTTGTAGACGGCGGCGAACGTAAGATCGGTGATCCTGCAAAGCGTCAGGCTATCACAAACCCTACAAGAACCGTGTTCTCTATCAAACGTTTCATGGGTGAGAACTGGGATCAGGTTCAGAAAGAAACCGCTCGCGTACCTTATAAAGTGGTAAAGGGTGACAACAATACTCCGCGTGTGGATATTGACGGACGTCTCTATACTCCGCAGGAAATTTCTGCAATGATTCTGCAGAAAATGAAAAAGACCGCTGAAGATTATCTGGGACAAGAAGTAACGGAAGCTGTAATCACCGTTCCGGCTTATTTCTCCGACTCTCAGCGTCAGGCTACGAAGGAAGCCGGTCAGATTGCAGGTCTGGAAGTGAAGCGTATCGTGAACGAACCGACTGCCGCAGCTTTGGCTTACGGTATCGACAAGGCTCACAAGGATATGAAAGTTGCCGTATTCGACCTTGGTGGCGGTACATTCGATATCTCTATCCTCGAATTCGGTGGCGGTGTGTTCGAAGTATTGTCAACCAACGGTGATACTCACCTGGGTGGTGACGACTTCGACCAGGTTATCATCGACTGGCTGGTTCAAGAGTTCAAGAACGATGAAGGCGCCGACCTGACTCAGGACCCGATGGCTATGCAACGTTTGAAGGAAGCTGCTGAAAAGGCTAAGATTGAATTGTCTTCTTCTACAAGCACTGAAATCAACTTGCCGTACATCATGCCGGTAGGCGGTGTGCCCAAGCACTTGGTGAAGACGCTGACCCGTGCCAAGTTCGAGGCTCTGGCTCACAACTTGATTCAAGCTTGTTTGGAACCTTGTAAGAAAGCTATGAGCGATGCCGGTTTGGGTAACTCCGATATAGATGAAGTTATCCTTGTAGGTGGTTCTTCACGTATACCGGCTGTACAGAAACTGGTAGAGGATTTCTTCGGTAAAGTTCCTTCCAAGGTGTAAATCCGGATGAGGTAGTAGCTGTAGGTGCTGCAGTACAAGGTGCCGTATTGACGGACGAAATTAAGGGTGTTGTATTGCTGGATGTTACTCCGCTGTCTATGGGTATCGAAACTATGGGTGGTGTAATGACCAAGCTGATTGACGCCAATACGACTATCCCCTGCAAGAAGAGCGAAACATTCTCTACTGCCGCCGATAACCAGACGGAAGTTACTATCCACGTATTGCAGGGTGAACGTCCGATGGCTGCACAGAACAAGTCAATCGGTCAGTTTAACCTGACAGGTATCGCTCCGGCACGTCGTGGTATTCCTCAGATTGAGGTGACATTCGATATCGATGCCAACGGTATCTTGAAAGTATCTGCCAAGGATAAGGCTACCGGTAAGGAACAGGCTATCCGTATCGAGGCTTCCAGCGGTTTGAGCAAGGAAGAAATCGAAAAGATGAAAGCCGAAGCCGAAGCAAATGCCGAAGCCGATAAGAAAGAACGTGAGAAAGTTGACAAGCTGAACCAAGCCGACTCAATGATTTTCACTACTGAAAATCAGTTGAAGGAACTGGGCGATAAGCTGCCTGCCGACAAGAAAGCTCCGATTGAAGCGGTGCTCAAGGCTTGCAGAAACTGAAAGATGCAGGATAATAACACGAAAGCAGGATGCAGTGAAATAAGCACATAGAGAAATAAGAATACAATATCAAATGGAAAGCGTGTAGCTCAATGAGTTACACGCTTTTCTTGTTTTTGGCCGTACACAATAATATTGCTATCTTTGCGTTATTATTATAAACATCTGTACCTTATTTGTACCTGTAAGAAAAAGTAGATATGATGAGAAGAATAGATATTAAGAACTACAAAATGAATGAATTATGGCAGTAGCAAAGTATAAGATAGTACGGAAATGTCCTGTGTGCGGAGAAGAGTTCTTCGCAAGGACTTTGGAGTCCTGGTATTGTTCACCCAAATGCTCCAAGGTGGCGTGGAAGCGTAAGCATGATGAAGAAAAACGCCAACTTGAACTGGACAAGATTGTAAGCAATATGCCCAAGTCTAAAGAGTATATCAGCATAACGGAAGCGTATGCTATGTTTGGTGCAAGCCGCTCAACCATTTATAGGCTCATCTACATGAAAAAGATTTCCTTCATTGAGCCAGAGAAAGGAATACGACTTGTATGCAAAGGAGAACTAATGAATCTGTTTCCGTTAAGACAGTCTCCGCTTGACACCAAGCCAAGGAAACCAGTTACCATGTACCGCATGGAACCAGAGGATTGCTATACAATAGGTGAGATTTCCAAGAAATTTCATCTGGATGACAGCACCGTGTATGCTCATATACGAAAATACTCAATACCGACCCGGCAAATCGGTAATTATGTGTATGCTCACAAGGAATCAATAGACAAACTTTATAAAGATATAAAACCATTATGAAAAGATTAGATTATACTAAAGTCTCCGTCAAATTAAAGAAAAGTGAGTGGAGAGATGAGTGGTTCATCTATCTTGAAGCTTATCCTGTTTATGAGACGGGAAATGACAAACCCAAACGAGTGCGTGAATATCTCAGGAGGTCTATTACTACCCCTATATGGGATAAACGACGAAGCGAGCGAGCCGTTGCTGGTAGAATAAAGTACAAGCCCAAGCGAGATGACAATGGCGTTATTCAGTGTAAATCCAAGCAAGATATGGAAACTTGCCTTTATGCGGATGGCGTTCGAGTCCTGCGTCAAAAAGAGTACGACAACATGGCTCTCTTTACTGACCAGCAAATGGAAATGGCAGAACAAAGCGAACGCTCAAAATGCAATGTTCTGGAGTATATTGAGAAGTTAATCAAAGAAAGAGAGGAAACTGCGTCAGAATCGATAGTTGTCAACTGGCGCAGATTGCACACACTGTTGTCAATGTTTGCCAAGTGTGACTACATACAGTTCTCGCAGATTGACATGAAGTATATTGAGGCATTCCGTTCCTTCTTGATAAAGGCACCGCAGGGTGGTTCTAAGAAAGGAACTATTTCAAGGAATACGGCATCGACGTACTTCTCTATCTTCAAGGCGGCACTCAAACAAGCTTTCGTGGATGGCTATCTGAATTGTGATATTGCTGCCAAGGCTAAAAATATCATGTTTCAGAGTGCTCGAAGAGAGTATCTGTCACTGGAAGAACTTAATATATTGGCAAAGACTCCGTGTGATGATATACTAAAACGGGCAGCCTTGTTCTCTGCACTGACAGGAATGCGACATAGCGATATTCAAAAGCTTAAATGGTCAGAGGTTGAAGAATACAATGGTGGGTACCGTCTCAATTTCACTCAGCAGAAGACTAAGGGCGTTGAATACATGCCTATATCGCCACAGGCATACAAGCTTTGCGGTGAGCGCAAGAAAGACGGAGAACTGTTGGTGTTTGCCGGACTGCCTGACCCTTCATGGATATCTAGGCCTTTGGAACGGTGGGTAAAAGCATCAGGGATTACCAAGCACATCACCTTTCATTGCTTCCGCCACACCTATGCAACGTTACAATTGGCTAACGGTACAGACATATATACCGTAAGCAAAATGTTAGGGCATACCAATGTAAAAACCACGCAAATCTACGCAAAAGTAATTGACAAGAAGAAAGATGAAGCTACAGAAGCTTTTAAGTTGGACATAGATGAATAGTGATTATCATTTGTAAGCACTTAGTATAGAAGACCACTTGTATCAATAAGTCCTTTATTGTACAGGTGGTTTTTAGTGCCTTTCATTTTCAACATTCTATGTAATGATGCTATTGTTTTGGCACTTTAACCTTTCGTGGAAACCAAACATTTATAACAATAAACAGATAAAAATGAAAAAAGACAGCCTTTTTTGGCTTCTCTCTTTTTGAAGAGAGCAAGCGTGTCGAACTGTATGAGTTGTTTGAGATCGCAAGAAGTTGGTATCTTCAAGCTGAAAAGAATCATATGAAGACAGAGTACTTCATAGAACTATTTGAGCGCAGTCACCAATATATTGACTGTGATTGTGCACGTTGTAAGAACTCGCGACAGATGGCAATTGGCATTATTGGTACTTTGTTTAGAGACTCTAAGTGTGTGTCAATAATCAAGAAAAAAGAAGATTATTCCAAGCAGGAACTTATTGAGTTGTTTCTTCAACATGTGGGTACTGGTCTGCCAATCCTTACCCGAAAGAAATCGTCCATCCTCACTTTGGGATGCCAATTGTCAGACAGACAGATGGATTTGTTGGTAGAACTTGTCCAAAGTCACGACATATTTGATTTTGCCGACAACAGTGATGTGCGTAGCGAGTTGTGTCGCCTATTCAAGTGCGACTTGGACGCATCTATCCGTGTAAAGAATGTACGTAATGTAGCCGTACTGTTTGACGCTATGGCTCAATACCATTTGATAAACAATAATTGGCAATATGTCATGGGAGAAGGTCGCTTCTTAACCAGTATCAAAAAGGATGGAACAGAGAAATTCATAACTTCAAGTTGTCTTTCCTCTTCTCTTTCAAGGATAAGAAGAAACGTTTCCATGACAGCAAGTCAATATGCCATCTGCAAATCCATCGAACAGATATTAAGAGAGGAATAAATCACAATAATTCTGCTAAATGCAAGTAAAAACGTGATAGTTTGGTTGATACTGCCTTACTATCACGTTACTTTTTCTATTTAGTGACAGTCTCCCCATAACTTTGCATCAAAAATCATAAAAAATAATTAGCATGGAAGAAAATAGTATAAGATTTGAAGATATTCCCAACGCTATAACGGGGGTACTGAAAAAGCTGTCATCATTAGAAGACAAGATTGATGGTATATATGAACTTGTTCAATCAGAAAAAGAAGAAACATGGTTTACGGTTGCTGAATTATGTGCTTATCTCCCAACACATCCGGTAGAGCATACCATATATTGCTGGACAAGCAATCGGGAAATACCGTTTCACAAGAGAGGCAAACGCATCATGTTCCTCAAATCTGAGATAGATGAATGGCTTCAAGGAACCAAGGGCAAATCGAAGAACGAGATTCAAAGAGAAGCAGAGGAATATGTACTATCTACACAAAGAAAGAATAGACGGCTAATATAACCGTGCTACTGTCTGTAAACAATTTAATTAAGGTACGTGACACATGAATGAAAGACATTTTAGACTCTATGAGCGAATTGTCGCAATAGAAGACAGTTTGGAGGCTTTGGGACCTATTGACAAACTAATAGAGCGAATCGAGGAATTGGAGAAGATGGTCAAGCAGACCAAAACCGTCTTGGGGTTTGACGAAGCATGTAAGTATATTGGTGTTTCTGAAAGCCTGCTATACAAACTTACAGCCGCAAAAGAAGTTCCACACTATAAGCCAAGGGGAAAAATGCTGTATTTTAATAGAGAAGAAATCGACAAGTGGCTGCTCCAAAACAAACAAGAGGTCATTGGAATGGTAACGAAAATAGAAATTGATAATCCGAAAGAATGAAAATGGAAGAAAATAACAAACATGTACAGCCTAACTCAAAAGAGGAAGGAGTACAGCGTCTCAATCGCATATTGAGCGAATCGTTGATAAAGGCAACAGATACTTATAAAACACCTCCTCAGATTATATGGGTTGATAATTCCAGCATAGCCACATTGGGCAACTTCAGTGCTTCTACTGGTAAGGCAAAGGCGAAAAAGACCTTCAACGTGTCTGCCTTGGTGGCTGCTTCACTCTCCAACGGTAAGGTTCTTAACTATCGAGCCAGTCTGCCAGAGGGAAAGCGCAAGATACTGTATGTAGATACGGAGCAGAGCCGCTATCACTGCCATAATGTGCTGGAGCGCATCCTGAAGCTCGCTGGTCTACCTACAAGCATCGACAACGAGAACCTTGACTTTATCTGTCTGAGAGAGTACACGCCCTCCGTCAGGATAGAGGTCATAGACTATGCGCTTGCCCAAGACCAAAGCTATGGACTGGTCATCATCGACGGAATCAGAGACCTGCTTCTCGACATCAACAATGCGGGAGAATCGGTCGAGGTCATCAACAAGATGATGGAATGGTCATCAAAGTATGACCTGCACATCCATTGCGTATTGCATCAGAACAAGGGCGACAATAACGTGCGCGGGCATATCGGTACGGAGATGAACAACAAGGCAGAGACGGTGCTTGTCATCACCAAGAGCACCACCAATCCCGACATCAGCGAGGTGAAGGCGATGCACATCCGTGAGAAGGAGTTCAAGCCGTTTGCCTTTACAGTCAATGAGGAAGGGTTGCCAGAGATTGTCGAGCACACGCCGGAGAAGGAAGAAGGTGACAAGCAACCGTCAAGGTTTACTTACCAAGACTTGACATCCGAACAGCATAACGAGGCGCTGACGGCTGCATTCAAGGAGAAACCTATCAAAGGATTCGATCGCATGGTGGAGGAATTAACGCAAGCCTATGCAGACATTGGCTTTAAGCGTGGCAGAAGCGTCATCATCAAAATGCTGAAATACCTGATTAACGAGCAAAAGCTCATAGTGAAGCGGGATAATCATTACTATTTCGGATATACACCTGCCGAGATTGACCTGTTCCATGAAGAGGAATAAAAACAGTTCAGAAACCAGTTTAGTTTACGTCCGTACCTATATATAAGAAATAAGGCCAAAGTAAACCGAAATCGGAGGCTGAATTGGGAAGCGGAAAAGTAGTTTAGCAAATGGTTTAGTTTACGGGTGTGCCTATATAGGAGAAAGGGTAAAGTAAACTGTTTCCATGGACAAAGTAAAACCGAACAAATGAAAGTACAATGAATATTGAACAATCGAAGAAACTGAGCATTATAGACTTCTTAGACAAGGAGAATGTAACGCTGAAAGAAGAAGGGCAATGCCTACTGGTATCTGTTCACCCTTCAGGGACGAGAAGACCGCATCGTTCAAGGTCAGCAAGAAGGAGAACCTGTGGTACGACTACGCCATTAAGGAGGGCGGTGACCTTGTGGAGCTGGTAAAGCGTATGTATAACAAACAATCCGTTTCCGATGCCCTTGCCTACCTTGCGTCCAAGAGTATTGCCACTGTGGATAAGGCAATCGAGACCGCTATCGCAGCCAAGGAATACACGACAACCAAGATGAACGATGTGAAGCTGCTCCCACTGAGCAACCATTCTCTGCTGTCCTATTTCAGTAGCCGACGGATAGACATCACCATTGGCAGGATGTATTGCAGGGAGATACACTACAAGGTTGAGCAAAAACATTACTATGGCATTGCCTTTGGCAATCTGAGTGAAGGACATGAGGTGCGCAATCCCTATTTCAAGGGCTGCATCGGGCATAAGGACATCACCCTGCTTGCCCATACGTTCAACGAGTGGCAAAACGGTTGTCTGGTCTTTGAGGGCTTCATGGACTTCCTTGCTTATATGACCCTCGTTAAACAGCAAGACCGATGGTTTGTCGTTGAAAGCCCTTGCGACTATATGATACTGAACTCAGTCGCCAACCTCAAACAGGCATTGCATTACCTTGACCGTTACACCCACATCCATTGCTTCCTCGACAACGACCAGGCAGGACGCAAGACGGTTGAGAGCATCAGCAATGTATTCGAGTACAGGGTGACGGACGAGTCCTTCAGATATGCCGACTACAAGGATGTCAACGACTATCTGATGAGGAAGAAACGAACGGCATCTGAATGACATTATAAAGACGAAAACACCATCATTTGATGCAAAAATGGCTCAAATGCATTGAAATTACATATCAAATCTGCACTTTTTCGCCCAAACATGCTTGATTCTCAATTATTATCCTTATTTTTGCATCGTTTTAATACATTATTAAAATGTAGCAGAATGGAATTGAAAAAAGAAATAAGGATATTGGGCAGACGCTTTGAGGTGGAACCTCGTGCCAAGGAAAGCCTGAAAGGCATCACGGTTGGCGAGAAACTCTCATACCGTTTCTATGATGGCACATACCAAGGCACGCCCCTGCTGTTCGTTGAGCCCAAGAAGGGCAATCCCTCTCCACGGACTTGCGCCATCACGGGCAAGCGGTTGACCGAAGCCCTGGGACTGCCTGCGGTGTTTATCCTTGCGCCCGGACCCACCTACGAGCGACACAGACTGGCAGACAAAGGAGTCTTCTTTGTCATGTCCGAGGAATATGCCCATCTGCCAGGCATCATAGCATTGGAGAAGACAAGCAACAGGAAGATTGCCGAAGTATTGACCCCTGTGGCGCAATACATACTACTCTATCACCTACAGGTGGGCAGTATTGAAGGAATGTCGCCAAGGGATATTGCACCGTTGCTTCCATATTCTTACGAAAGCGTCACGTTGGGTGTCACCTGTCTTGAAGATGTAGGACTGTGTCAAAAGATTCAGAACGGACAGCGCAGCAAGGTGGTACACTTCGAGTTGAAGGGCAAGGAACTGTGGGACAAGGCTCAGAACGTCTTGCTGTCACCCGTAGAGAACCGCATCTTTTGCGATGACATACGCTTGGATGCGGAATATCCCGTATGCGGCATCAATGCCCTGGCACATTATTCCATGCTTAATCGTGACCGGGAAGAGATGATAATGATGACAAGCAAGGAATATCGTGCCGTCAAGTCGGCTGATGTCATGGAGAATCCCAACATCTATGACGGCAACTATATCATAGAGGTATGGAAATACCCTGTCGTCAGCAAGATTGGCGACAAGAACCAGTGGGTTGACCGCCTTTCCCTTGTCCTTTCATTGAGGGAGGACAATGATCCGAGAGTGGAAAAAGAAGTAGAACGAATAATCAGTGAACAGAAATGGACGGATTAGTTAAGTTCCGCGAGGCTTTTGCGGAATACTCAGAAAACTATGTGGTGATAGGCGGTGCAGCCTGTGACATCACCATGACCAATACCGTGGTGCGTCCACGCGCCACACACGACATCGACATGATAGTCATCGTAGAGAACATGACCGAGGCTTTCGCCAATCGCTTCTGGCAGTTTGTGCGGGAGGCTGGCTATCGACCTGAAAAGAGGAAACAGGAGGCTGGTGAGCCACCAAGGTATGAAATGTATCGTTTCCTTGATGGTAAAGACGGCTATCCCGAGATGATAGAACTGCTGTCACGCCACCCCGACGTGCTTGGAGAGCCAAAGGGATTTGTCATAGAACCTATCCCGACCGATGAAGATGTGTCGAGTCTTAGTGCCATCATCATGGACGATGATTACTATCACTTTACTATCGCACACAGCCAACTGACTGATGGCATACGCCATGCCAATTCCGCTGCCTTGATAGCACTGAAGGCAAGAGCCTACCTAAATCTCATGGCAGACAAGCGGGACGGCAAGCATGTGAACACCAAAGACATCAAGAAGCACCGTTCGGACATTCTGAAGAATGTGGTCATAATGGCCGAGGACAACATTGAGGCACCTGCTTCAATAGTGGCATGTATAAGGGAGTTTGTCGCCTCCATCAGAGCCGACTGGTCAACTCTCGCAGAACCATTGTCAAAGTCACTCGGTCAAGACGAGGCATTTGTGACCGGACTGTTAGATCAACTGGATGAATTGTTTATAGAAGCATGACCAATATGAAGATACAATACGCATCCGACCTGCATCTGGAGTTTGCCGACAATTGGCGGTATCTGAAAGCCCACCCCTTGGAGGTGACGGGCGACATACTGCTGCTTGCCGGCGACATCGGCTATCTCGGCGATGACAACTACTCCAAGCATCCCTTTTGGGACTGGGCATCGGAGAACTACAAGGAGGTGCATTGCTGCATGGGCAACCATGAGTTCTACAAATACTATGATGTGGCGACACTGCCCGACGGCTATCTCTTGGAGGTACGTCCCAATGTATTCAGCCACTACAACGGTATTGCGAGGATTGGCGACACCGACATCATCCTCTCCACCCTTTGGTCGAGGATTCCTTTGGAGGACGCTTACTTCACCGAGCAAGTGATAAGCGACTTCCGCCGTATATTATATAAAGGTGAGCTGATGACCCATGCCCAATTCAATGCTGAGCATGAACGTTGCCTCACGTTCATCAAGGACGCTGTGGCACATTCGCAAGCAGCCCATAAGATTGTTGTCACCCATCATGTGCCGTCGTTCCGTATGCTCCACCCAAAGTTTCAAGGCAGCAAGGCAAACGTGGCGTTCACCGTAGAGTTGGAGGACTATATCACCGATAGCGGCATAGACTATTGGATATACGGACATTCGCACACCAACATCGATGCCAGGATAGGCAACACCCAATGCTTGTCCAACCAGTTGGGCTATGTATTCTCCAACGAGCATCAAGACTTCTCCCACGACAAGCATCTGACCATATAGCCATCCACATTTTTTTCATCCACCCTCTTTACAAGCTCTTCCCTATCGGAAGGGCTTTTTTTGTGCCTTTCGAGTTTGATTTTTGAGTATGATTGCGAGTGTAATCAAAATTAGAGTTAAGATTTGGCTCCGCGGAAAGTCATTTCGGTTTAAGATTGAAGAAAAGGTAGTTCCTTTGCATCGGCAATAAGCCAAACCATAGTAAAATCAAACTTGAAAATATGAAGTCATTTGTAATATTCGCCATTGTCGTGACCATAATCTATGTCATCTACTATACGGTCATCATCGTGCAGGATCTGTACGGAAAGCCCAAGGACGAGAAGTCACAGGGCGAGTCGTTTGATGTCAGTGACATGACCGACGAGGAAGAGTCGATAGCGGTCAGCGAGAGCGACGGTGGTTTCAGCGTAGGCGACAACCAATATGAGACAGCCTACGAGGAGAAGCAGCTTGCAGAGCCTACAGAGGAGGCAGCCGCCACTGCGGAAGAGAGCAAGCCTCATGTGCTTGAAAAGATACAAAGCGCAATCGAGAAGAAGATGGAGGAAGTGAATACCACCTATTCCGACCCCATGTATTCGGAAGAATTGAACAACACCATCATCGCCCGCGGTCTTCGTCACAATGGACGTGACATGGTCAAGGTGGAATCACTCAATAATGAGATATGATGTCAAAAACAAGAAGTGCATTTCTATCATTATATGCCGCTTTAACCCCAGCTCTGGCCAGTGCTAAGTGTGGCAACGTGGACTACAGCTGGGGAGCGGACGCACTTGCGAGTGCCCATGACTATGCCGTGACGATGATGCTCTATATCGTTTATCTGTGCTATGCAGTGGCGGGCATCGTGGTCATAGTCAGCGCCTTGCAGATATATATAAAGATGAATACGGGCGAAGAAGGAGTGAAGAAGAACATCATGATGCTGGTGGGAGCCTGCCTGTTCCTCATAGGAGCGACCATCGTCTTCCCCGCCTTCTTCGGCTATCAGATTTGAGATACAGGTGATACGAGATAAGATAACTCAAAGTGTAACAAATTAAAAGGTAAAAAGAATGTTTGAAAGGATTAACAAGAAGGTGAAGGGACTCTTCTCTTCACAGCGCATGAAAACGCTCGCCCTGATGTTGCTTGTCGGCACCACCGCAGCAATGGCACAGAACGCAGCCGGCGACTACTCGGCAGGAACGACCGCGCTTACCACAGTGACGGAGGAGATTGCCAAGTATGTACCTATCGTGGTGAAGCTCTGCTATGCCATTGCAGGTGTCGTTGCAATTGTCGGAGCCATAAGCGTTTACATCGCCATGAACAACGAGGAACAGGACGTGAAGAAGAAGATCATGATGGTCGTCGGCGCATGTATTTTCCTCATTGCAGCAGCCCAGGCACTGCCTCTGTTCTTCGGCATTGGAGGTTAAACGCAGCGTGAGATTGTGAGTATGTAGAACGTTAAAACACTGACAGTTATGGCAGATACAAAGCAAGAGCGTTTTCCGGATTATCCCATTTTCAAGGGACTGCAACGTCCATTGGAGTTCTTCGGGTTGCAGGGACGCTACATCTACTGGGCGGCAGCCACCGCAGGAGGAGCCGTTGCGGGTTTCATCCTCGGCTACTGCATCTTCGGTTTCGTGGCAGGACTCGTGCTGCTAGTCCTCGCCGTAGCTGTCGGTGGCGTTCTCATCGTCATGAAGCAGCGCAAGGGCTTGCACAGCAAGAAGAGTGACAACGGAATATTCATCTATGCCTATTCAAAGAAAGTGTAAAACAAAAAAGAGAATCCATTATGTCCAAGTGGAAAGCTATCAATGATTGTAAGTGAATGGAGGTGGGGGCATCACGCATGAGGGTGCGCCCGCCTTTTTGCGATTAAAAAAGAAAAAGAACAATGACCCTATACATCATACTCATATTCTCAGCCATCTGCGTGGGCATGGCCATCAGTGTCAAGGCATTCGGCACGGGAGGGAAGCGCAAGCGCATCTTCCAGGACATCTACTTCTCCATCGAGGAAGTGGATGGCATCGGCGTGCTCTATACCAAGACGGGCGAATACTCCGCTGTTCTGAAGATGGAGAACCCTGTGCAGAAGTATTCCGCCAACATCGAGGCCTACTATGAGTTCACCCACCTCTTCGCCGCCCTTGCCCAGACCTTGGGCGAAGGCTATGCGCTGCACAAGCAGGACGTGTTTGTGAGGAAGGCATTCAAGGAAGAGAACGGTGGAAATCATGAGTTCCTGAGCGAGAGTTACTTCCGCTATTTCAACGGCAGACCCTTTACCGACAGCGTCTGCTACCTCACCATCACACAGGAGAACAAGAAGAGCCGTCTGATGTCGTTCGACAACAAGAAATGGCGTGACTTCTTGGTGAAGATACGCAAGGTGCACGACCAGCTGAGGGATGCCGGCGTGAAGTCCCGATTCCTCGGCAAGACGGAAGCCTGCGAGTATGTGGACCGTTTCTTCTCCATGAACTTCCGTGACAAGGTGGTGTCGATGACCAACTTCAAGGTCGATGACGAGACCATCGGCATGGGGGACCGTAGCTGCAAGGTGTATAGCCTTGTGGATGTGGATTATGCCAACTTGCCGTCGGTCATCCGTCCCTACGCAAATATCGAGGTGAACAACACCAGTATGCCCGTTGATCTCGTGAGCATCGTCGATAGCGTGCCCGGAGCCGACTGCGTGGTGTTCAACCAGATGGTGTTCGTGCCCAACCAGAAGCGTGAGCTTGCCCTACTCGACAAGAAGAAAAACCGCCATGCCTCCATGCCCAACCCCAGCAACCTGATGGCTGTAGAGGACATCAAGCGTGTGCAGGAGGTGATAGCCCGTGAGAGCAAGCAGCTCGTCTATACCCACTACAACCTCGTGGTGGCAGTGAGCGGCGACACCGACATACAGAAATGCACCAACCATCTCGAAAACTCCTTCTCGCGCATGGGCATCCACATCAGCAAGCGGGCCTACAACCAGTTGGAGCTGTTCGTCAACTCTTTCCCCGGCAACTGCTATGGCATGAATGCCGACTACGACCGATTCCTCACCCTCGGCGATGCCGCCACCTGTCTGATGTACAAGGAGCGCATCGTGCATAATGAGGACACCCCGCTGAAGATATACTATACCGACCGCCAGGGCGTGCCCGTAGCCATCGACATCACAGGAAAGGAGGGAAAGGAGAAGCTGACCGACAACTCGAACTTTTTTTGTTTGGGTCCTTCGGGCAGCGGCAAGTCGTTCCACATGAACAGCGTGGTGCGTCAGTTGTGGGAGCAGAACACCGACATCGTCATGGTCGATACGGGTAACTCGTATGAGGGACTCTGCGAGTATGTGGGCGGCAAGTACATCGCCTATACGGAGGACAAGCCCATCACCATGAACCCCTTCAACATCAGCAAGCGGGAGCTGAACATTGAGAAGATAGACTTCCTGAAGAACCTGATACTGCTGATATGGAAAGGCTCGGAGACGCAGATACCCGAACTGGAGTTCCGTGTCGTGGAGCAGTTGGTGACGGAGTATTACGATTTCTATTTCAACGGTGTGCAGCCCTATCCTTCCTCACAGAAGGAGACACTGAGAAAAAACCTCTCCACCATGGAGAAGCGGCGCGGCACGGAGCTGACGCAGATACACGACAAGGTGGAGAAACTCATCAAGGGACTGGAGGAACGGCGCATGGCATTGAGCGTGAAGACCCTCTCCTTCGACTCATTCTATGAGTTCGCCTGTGAGCGTCTCGACCAGATCTGCATCGAGAACAACATCACCACCATCGACTGCGACAACTTCGCCTATATGCTCCAAAACTTCTACCGTGGCGGCAAGTACGACAAGATTCTCAACGAGAACGTGGATAGCACCTTGTTCGACGAGACCTTCATCGTCTTCGAGGTGGATGCCATCAAGGAGAACAAGCAGCTCTTCCCCATCGTGACGCTCATCATCATGGACGTGTTCCTGCAGAAGATGCGCCTGAAGAAGAACCGCAAGTGCCTTGTCATCGAGGAGGCATGGAAAGCCATCGCCTCGCCGCTGATGGCCGAGTACATCAAGTACCTATACAAGACAGCCCGAAAGTTCTGGGCGAGCGTGGGCGTAGTGACACAGGAGATACAGGACATCATCGGCAGTCCCATCGTGAAGGAAGCCATCATCAACAACTCCGACGTGGTGATGCTGCTCGACCAAAGCAAATTTCGTGAGCGATTCGACGAGATCAAGGCGATATTAGGATTGACGGATGTGGATTGCAAGAAGATATTCACTGTCAACCGCTTGGATAACAAGGAGGGAAGAAGTTTCTTCCGTGAGGTGTTTATCCGACGTGGATCGACGAGCGGAGTGTATGGTGTGGAGGAGCCGCACGAGTGCTATATGACCTACACCACCGAGCGAGCTGAGAAGGAGGCATTGAAACTCTATAAGCATGAACTGAAGTGCAGACATCAGGAGGCTATCGAGCGGTATTGCAGAGATTGGGATGCCAGTGGCATCGGGAAGTCGTTGGCATTTGCGCAGAAGGTCAATGAGGCGGGGCATGTGCTCAATTTGACGGACGATGGAGCCACTCGCCGCTGACACGGCGAGCACGGGGGCTGATTGATGGAAACGGAAATCCCGGAATAGACGTAAAGCCCAGATGCCCGAAAGCAAAACTTTCGGGAACGGTGGCTGGGTAGTATTTACGATTAGTAGTAAATACGATTAGTAGTGAATACTACCAATAGTAAATACTACAAGTAGTAAAGTAGTGGAATAGTAGAAACTGAAAGTAGTAAAAACGTAAAGTAGTGAAGCAATGAGACGTTTATACCTTATTATAATATATATGTGTCTTACACTTGTCGTGGGAAGGGTTCATGCGCAGTATTACAGCGTGAACTACGACAAGCAGATCGTTGCCGCCATGGCTGCCGCATTCGGTGCTGGAGCTATGGCAGAGAGCTATTATAACGAGCAGGTGGGCGAAATCTTGAAGCACTACAATGCCGCAGAGGTTGCCACTGCCGGCATCTTCGCTGCCAAGTTCTTGGAGCGCAAGGCATTCACCGACCTCGGCATTTGGAGCAGTAGCACGGAGAACTACTATTACCGCCGCATCCACAATATGGTGGCGAACAAGATTATGCCCAAGATATGGACGGTGGCAGGAATGATGCTGAAAAGTCCGCAGACCGCCCTCTACTGGGGCAGTTACCTGATGAAGATATGCGCCGACACAAAGTCGCTGTGTATGCAGTTTGAGAGTGTCGTGACCAACAGTAGCTTGACCTTTGCCGACATTCAGTTCTTGGAAATCAACCAAGAGATAGCCGCCATCCTCAAACTCTCGGAGATAGGCAATGTAGATTGGCAGCAGCTGTTGGATGACATCGCCAGTGTGCCCGGCAACTTCACCGTGGAGAACCTCACCGCCGACATCGAGACGCTTTACAATATGGGAGCATCGTTGGCGACGGCAGGTATCAACGGGGCATCAGGCGCACTCTTGCAGCAGAGTGCCTTCAACGACCTTTTCAATGGCAAGGTGAGTAAAATCATCGACATCTATGACAACTACCATGACCTCTATGAACAGGCAGAGAACGGCATCGGCAGCACACTCCTTAGTCTGGTGGGTGGCGAGGACAACGTGGCAGCCCTCTTCGACCTCTCCAACTACAACATCACCTCGTGGATGACAGACTATCTGAGCGAGACGCAGGGCAACTACTATACACAGCGTTGGTACATTGCCCGACGAGACCAAGGCAGCGTAAGCCTCTGTGACTACTATCCGCCGACCGATGACAACAGTATTCTGAACGGTGACCATTGGTATCGTATCAACACCTCCGACCCCAACTTCTACCCTAACAGCACGCAGCGAGAGCAGATACTGGCCAACTCGGAGAACCATGCCGGATGGAGCCGCAGCCGTGTGCAGCAGCTCAACGCCCAGAGCGACGGCTTCACCTATACGATGAACTATTGGATGTCGTCGTACATCATCAGCCGTGGCGGCAAGCAGACCAAGAAGGCCTACGCCTACGAGATACACGTTACCAAGAGCTGGAACAACGTGGAAGAGGTGTATGAGGATGTCTTCGACTCCTACAGCATGGACTTGAATACCTTCAAGCGTCAGTTGCAGGCACGTCTCTCGGAGTATAACGACAACGAGGAGGGCTATGTCTATTACATCGGCAGTGACGCACGCCGTTACTATCAAGCCACCGATGCCGCCAAACTGAAGGGCGTGGAGAGCGTGACCATCAGCGTCACCTGTTCGGACGGTGTCACCCTCGGACAGGGCAGCACGCAGTACAAGTGCCGTGAGTGCGGCGGTTCGCTCAATGCCCACAGCAAGGAATGCGCCATGAGGACAAGCGTATCAGAAAATAATCTCGACCTATCGGAACTGGACGAGAAGGAACGTGAGGCGAATAGCAAGATAGCCCTGTTGGAGGCGCAGATAAGCCAGTTGGAGACAGAGAACAGGAACCTGCTCACGCAGATAGCCAATGCCTCTGTGGAGGAAGCCCCTGCCTTGCGGCAGCAACATAATGTCAACAAGACGAAGATAGACAACCTGAAGAAGGAATTGGCGACATGGCAGCAGCAGTTGGCAGACATACAGAATGCCAAGAGCGAGGCGGCTAACGACAATGCCACCTCCACCGATGACTACTACCGCATCCCTGCCATCATGCAGGATGTGAAGTCAGCCTACAATCTCACGTGGCAAGGTGCCGGTTCGTGGAACGGCTACACCTACGTCCGAACTGCCACCATGCCCAACATCAACGGCATTATCACCTTCAAGGCGACACTGTCCATTGCAAGGAAGCCCAAGTACTTCCTTGGCATCAAGATACACCGTGCGATACTGCAAATATCGTGGGAGCTGACCTCGGAATACACCGACACACAGGTGGTGGATGTGCTGACCCTTGACCCGAATGCCTCTGACGAGGAGAAGACGAGGCAGGTGAACAGCCGTATCTCGGAGATAGCCCAGGAGTTCCCGTCGTGCAGCATCACCACAGAATATGCCAAGAGCGAGGCAACCCAGACCGCCGACAATGACGATGTAATACACCTGCTCTGGTCGAGCGACCGTCTGGAGATAGCCCGTGAAGTAGATAGCCGTATCACCAAGATTTACGCCGACTTGGTATCATTAGAAAAAATGATGCACTACAAGCGCAGCATCATTGACGTGCTGAAGGACATTCTTCCTTCAATCGACGCAGACCAAGGTCGCAGAAGGACACTCATTGAAGAGTGCTACGAGCGATGGAGAGAGAATGCAGACCCTAACAGAGGGAATGGTGAAGATAACGAGAACGAAAACTGAGGGAGGAACGGAGAATGAGACATACCATCATCATAGCTCTCCTGCTGATTACCCTCTTCCCCAATACAGCCTTGGCGCAATGGGGATTCGATGCGGTATCGGTGGAAGCATACATCAACGACCACAAGAAGCAGCGCAGCCTCTTGCTGGCACGCAGCACTTTGGAGTACAGCAATCAACTGCTGCATGAATACAGCAGTGAAGAGGTGGGCAAATACAAGGAACTGAATGTGGATTTGGACAAATACACCCGGGCCTTCGACATCATCGATGTGATGTACCAGTCGTTGCGCACGGTGCTGAACGTGAAGAGCACCTACCAGACGGTGAGCGACCGCATCAGTGACTACAAGAACCTGTTGGAGGACTTTAATGATAAGGTCATCAAGCGGAAGCACATCGAACTGGCAGACACGATGCTCATCAGCATCAACAAGAAAGCCATCGACAACATATACAACGAAGGAAGCCAACTCTACCATAGCGTCAACGACCTCGTGTTGTATGCCACAGGAGCGGCAGCCTGTTCAACTTCCGACCTGCTGATGGTGTTGGACAATATCAACAATTCGTTGGACCTGATAGAAAAACATCTGAACCAAGCCTACTTCCAGACATGGCGGTATGTGCAGCTGCGCATGGGCTATTGGAAGGAGAAGGTGTATCGGACGAGGACGAAGGAAGAGATACTGGAAGATGCCTTCAGCCGATGGAAAGTGGCAGGAAAACTTGACTATTGACGGATTGTAAACAAAAGAAGAACGGACATGAAGAAGACAATGATACTCATCATGGCGGTAGCAACCACCATCAAAGCCACAGCCCAGAGCGTGACCTACAACCACGACTCCTCCAAGCAGAACCAGATAACGGTGATGGAGACAGGTGGCGGTTCTCTCACCCCTGAGTTCTATTATTGGCTGTTACATAACAACTATAAGAAGACAGCGGCAGAGAAGAACAAGTTAGGTTTCCGCACTCTTGCCGGCATCAACCTCTACAACCAAGTAGATGATGCGGAGAAGATAGACTCTGCCCTCACCAAGCGTGCTGAGGTGGAAGCCTTGAACGTAGCCGACCGACAGATAGACCTCGCCTGGCTTGCCGAAAGCAGCAAGATCAACGGTCAGTTGGACAAGATGAAGGCGAACATAGACCATATCATCCCTACAGGAGGCACCATCAACGACAAGCGTCGGTGGGAGGAACTGTACAATATGTACCAGTGTGCCGTGAAAGCCACCAAGGATGCCTATATGCCCAATGCACAGAGAAAGCGGCAGTATCTTAGCATCTATGCCGACCTGACGACACAGAACGAGACACTACTGAAATACCTTGTGCAGCTCAACACCCAAAGCCAGACTACCGCCCTCTTGGCAGCCACCAACGACCGTGTAGTACATAAAGGCAGCATCATCAGCGATGCCAAGAGCCGTTGGCAGGAAAACATGAAGGGCGTGAGGAGCTCGACAGGCACTGACGGCGATGATGCCAACAGCGGTGAGGGTGAAGAAAGTGTGAACAGATAGAAATAAGGGAAGAGAAGAAATAATCACAAAACAGCATAGAGATATGAACGATATTCAGATTTTCAACAACGAGGAATTTGGAGCAGTCCGAACCACAGGAACACCAGAGCAACCCTTGTTCTGTTTGGCTGATGTGGCAAGAGTTCTTGGACTAAAAACCAGCAAGTTGGTACAACGACTTTCGGATGATGTACTTTCAAAGTACCCCATCTCGGATAGTCTTGGAAGAGAACAGGTTACATACTTTATCAATGAAGACGGACTGTATGATGTCATCCTTGACAGTCGCAAACCCGAAGCCAAACGTTTCCGCAAGTGGGTGACATCGGAGGTGCTCCCCTCTATCCGCAAGCATGGTGCCTATATGACACAGCAGACCATCGAGAAGGCATTGGCAGAGCCAGACTTCCTGATACGGTTAGCAGTCAATCTGAAGGAAGAACGACAAAAGCGTCTGCTTGTCGAACAGGAGTGTGAACACCAAAGGACACGCATCGTTGAGTTGGGATCCAAGGTGGATGACCTGCAACAGGAGGTGACGGAGATGAAGGACAAGGTGAGTTACCTTGACATCATCCTTGCCACGAAGAGCAGTGTCCTGGTCACACAGATAGCACAGGACTATGGCGAGTCGTCCATCCGCTTCAACCGACGTCTGAAGGAGATGAACATCCAGTATCAGCGTGGCAAGCAGTGGATTCTGTATGCCGACTACAAGGACTGCGGTTATGTGACCAGCGAGACCTACCTCATTAAACACAAGGACGGTACGGAGGATGTGCGCATGAACACCAAATGGACACAGAAAGGTCGCCGCTTCCTCTATGAGAAACTGAAGAGCGTGGGAGTCATTCCTGTTATCGAAAGAACATAAAATAAAGAAATAGCTATGGAATCAATATCAAAAATACAGTTACGTCTCTATGCCGCCAAGAGGAAAAACGGCAAGTGGCAGTTGGAGATGTCAAGGATGCCGAAGCGAATCAGCGTTATCGGCAGGACACCCATCGTTGATGAGCATTATATGCCATCTGATTTAGAGGTAGTTTCAATGTCAAAGCTTCACAAATATGTCGGAAGTTACTACGGCAAGATTGTGAAGACCCTCAGAGGAAGGCATCATCACCAAGGAATATGGAATGTGGAAACTGCGTGAAGACCTTCAGGACAAGGGCATTGCGGTATATGTCACAGGCAGGATGCGCTGCTTCTACCACTTCTATCTGTCATGGACACCGAAAGGCATAGAGTTTATCAAAGAGATTATCAACAATAGAACCAGGCACTGATGGCAGACAACATACTCAGCGATTTCGGCATCAACATCCTCGAAGAGGAGATTGACGATGTGATATTCCAGACCAACGAGTTCCTGACCGATGCCACCTTCACAGGCTCACAAGGGCCGTTCTGGTGGATCCTCCAAATGTGTATGGCATTGGCGGCACTGTTCTCTATCATCGTGGCGGCAAGCATGGCCTACAAGATGATGGTGAAGAACGAACCGTTGGACGTGATGAAACTGTTCAAGCCACTGGTGGTGAGCATCATCCTCTGTTGGTGGTACCCACCTGCTGACACAGGCATGACCAATAGCGGCAGTAGCTGGTGCGTATTAGACTTCCTATCCTATATTCCCAATTGCATCGGCAGTTACACCCACGACCTCTATGAGGCAGAGGCGACCCAAATTTCCGACAAGTTTGAGGAGGTGCAGCAGTTGGTATATGTCAGGGACTCGATGTACACTGACCTCCAGGCACAGGCAGACGTGGCGCATAAGGGCACATCAGACCCCAACCTGATAGAGGCGACGATGGAGCAGACGGGCGTGGACGAAGTGACCAACATGGAGAAGGATGCCAGCAAACTGTGGTTCACCTCACTGACGGCAGGGGCCGTGGTGGGCATCGACAAGATAGTGATGCTGATAGCCCTGATCGTGTTCCGCATCGGTTGGTGGGCGACGATATACTGTCAGCAGATATTGCTCGGAATGCTCACTATATTCGGTCCAATACAATGGGCATTTTCGTTGCTGCCCAAGTGGGAAGGAGCGTGGGCGAAGTGGCTAACCCGTTATTTGACAGTTCATTTCTACGGAGCCATGCTCTACTTCGTCGGTTTCTACGTCCTGTTGCTGTTTGATATTGTGCTCTGCATACAGGTAGAGAACCTGACGGCCATCACCGCCAGTGAGCAGACGATGGCAGCCTATCTGCAAAACTCGTTCTTCTCGGCAGGCTATCTGATGGCAGCGAGCATCGTGGCGTTGAAATGCCTGAACCTCGTGCCCGACCTTGCGGCATGGATGATACCAGAGGGCGACACCGCCTTCTCAACCCGAAACTTCGGCGAGGGCGTGGCACAACAAGCCAAGATGACGGCTACGGGAACCATGGCGACCGTGATGAGATAACATGTGAGTGTGCGGTGAGTCACCGCACCTCCTATTGAAACAAATAAAAGTAACCATCAAGAAAAATGAAAGCAAAAAATGAAATTGAGCGTTGGCTCAAAGATGAGAAATTCATGGCGTTTGCCAACAAGCGTGCAAAGGAAGAGTTTTTCAATTCCGAAAACAACTACATCGACCCACAGTATGAGGAGATGGCAGAAGGCTTTGAGGATAACGACGAGTATGTAGTGCCTATGGTAGATTACCTGAGTTATCGCTTGCATCGTGCCAAAATCTACAGAAATCGACGGAGACGTGAACGTGACATCTGGTGGGTGTGGATCCAACTGAAATACGAAGGCATCTACGTAGAGGCTTGCATCAAGTATTACGCCAAACTGGTGGAAGAAGTTGAGAAGGACATATACACCATCCTGCACCGTGAATATGTGAGAATGAAGAGAAATCAGACCTCAAACAAGCAGTAACGTATGGTAATCAAGAACTTAGAAAACAAAATCAAGCTGGTGGGCATCATCTGCTCTGCGTTCCTCATGGGCTGCATCATCATCTCGGTGTCGAGCATCTGGACGGCGCGCTGCATGGTGACGGACGCGCAGCAAAAGGTGTATGTATTGGACGGCAACGTGCCCATACTGGTGAACCGCACCACGATGGAGGAAACGCTGGATGTGGAGGCAAAGAGCCATATCGAGATGTTCCACCATTACTTCTTTACGCTTGCTCCCGATGACAAGTACATCCGCTATTCGATGGAGAAGGCGATGTATTTGGTCGATGAAACTGGTTTGGCGCAGTACAATACGCTGAAGGAGAAGGGCTTTTACAACAACATCATGGGTACGAGTGCCGTGTTCAGCATCTATTGTGACAGCATCAAGTTCAACAAGGAGAAGATGGAGTTCACCTACTACGGTAGGCAAAGGATAGAGCGAAGGAGCAATATTCTGATGCGTGAATTGGTGACGGCGGGACAGGTGAAGCGCGTGCCGAGGACGGAGAACAATCCTCATGGACTGCTCATCACGAACTGGAGAACCTTGCTCAACAAGGATATTGAGCAGAAGTCGAAGTCAAACTTCTAATATCCTAGCGGTATGAGTGTAAAAGGAATCAGACGGATGCTTGTGGGCGAGGATATGCCCGACAAGAACGACCCCAAGTACAAGAAGCGGTATGAGAAGGAGGTGGCGGCAGGGCGCAAGTTTGCCAAGACCGCGAGGATAGACCGTGCGGCGGCTAAGGTGCAAGGCTTTGCCAATGCCCACAAGACGCTGTTTCTCGTCATCGTCTTCGGCTTTGTCGCCACGTGCTTCGGCATCAACATCTACAGGATGGTGCGGTATTACGGTCATCGGACGGAGGCTGCAAGTGCCATCGAGCGGCAGGAAGGGCGCATGAAGCAGATGATGAATGCAGCCCATTGCATCACTCCTCCCGTGACGCATCGAACCAACGAGGAGAATCGAGACAAGTCAGTAACATCAAAATCAGACAGCGATGAGAATAACAGATAAGATAAACTTCCGTCAGCCGAAGTACATGCTGCCAGCCATCGTGTACATCCCGTTGATTGCCACAGGCTATTTTGTCTTTGACATGTTCAATACGGAGGTGGCGGAAACGCAGGACAAGAACCTGCAGACCACCGAGTTTCTGAACCCCAACCTGCCCGGAGCGCAGATTAAGAATGGTGACGGCATCGGTGGCAAGTATGAGAACATGGCGAAGTCGTATGGTCGCATAGCAGACTATTCGGCTGTTGATAACATTGAGCGTGACAACGAAGAAGAGAAAGAAGCGTATGAATCCAAGTACACAGAAGAAGACCTTGCGGAACTCGTCCGTCAGGCAGAAGAGAAGGACGATGCAGCCGAAGTGGCCGATGCCAAGGCGCGAGAAGCGGAAGCACTCGAAGCACTCAACAAGGCACTCGCCGAAGCGAGGCTGAGAGGACAGGCGGCAGTTGCCCCCGTGGCCCAGGATACCACACAGGCTGGGCCTCCCAAGGAGCAGATTGAGGTGAAAGGTCAGATTGCCGAGGACAGCAAGGCGGTGAAGGCACTGGACGAGGAGGACAAGGCACAGGAGGTGGTGAAGAAGGTGAAGGTGACTTCGGACTATTTCAACACCCTGACGCAGAACGAGCATGAGCCAAAGCTCATCAAGGCCATCATTGACGAGGAGGTGAAGGCTACGGACGGGTCGAGGGTGCGGCTGAGACTGTTGGACGATATTGAGATTGGTGAGACCGTGGTGAAGAAAGGGTCGTACCTCTATGCCACCATGAGCGGTTTCGGTTCGCAGCGAGTGAAGGGTAGCATCAACTCCATCCTTGTGGATGACGAGCTGATAAAGGTTTCGCTTTCGCTTTATGACACGGACGGACTGGAGGGACTGTATGTCCCCGGCAGCCAGTTCCGTGAGACCACGAAAGATGTGGCGAGCGGTGCTATGCAGAGCAACATGAACATCGACCAGAGTGGAGCGAACAACAGTTTCTCGCAATGGGGAATGCAAGCCGTGACCAATGCCTACCAGAAGACAAGCAATGCCATCAGCAAGGCTATCAAGAAGAACAAAGTGAAGCTGAAGTATGGGACGTTTGTTTACCTTGTAAATGGGAAAGAGAAAAGGAAATAGACACTGCCCGACAACGGAATTGTCGGGAACGGTGGCTCATAGAGTATAAACATCAAAAAATCAACTAATATGAATTGTTTTCAGAAAATGAATGTCTGTGCATTGCTTTCGCTGAGCGTGCTTTCAGCCAAGGCGCAGACCACCTACATGGAGATGGAGCAGCTGACGGTCAACGACCAAGTGACCACCGTCATCACCGCCTCCGAACCCATCCGCTTTGTCGATATATCCACAGACAAGGTGGTGGGCGACCAACCCATCAACAACACCATCCGCCTGAAGCCGAAGGACAACGTGTATGCCGACGGTGAGGTGTTGGCGATAGTGACAATCGTGACGGAACGCTACCGCACGCAGTATGCACTGCTCTATACCACGAGGATGCAGGAGGCAGTAACCGATAAGGAAATAGAATGCTCGGAGCGCAATGCCTACAACAATCCCGCTGTAAGCCTGTCCACTGCCGACATGACCAAGTATGCACGTCAGATATGGTCATCGTCTGCCAAATACCGCAACGTGGCGACGAAGATGCACCGCATGGTAATGCGCCTGAACAACATCTACAGCGTGGGCGAATATTTCTTCATCGACTTCTCCGTGGAGAACAAGACCAACATCCGCTTCGACATCGACGAGATGCGCATCAAACTATCGGACAAGAAGCAGAGCAAGGCTACCAATGCGCAGATAGTGGAACTGACCCCATCTCTTGTGTTGGACGATGCGAAGACCTTCAAGTATGGCTATCGCAACGTGATTGTGGTGAAGAAGATGACCTTCCCCAACGACAAGGTGCTGACCATCGAGCTGTCGGAAAAACAGATAAGTGGACGCACCATCTCGCTCAGCATCGACTATGAGGATGTGCTGTCTGCCGATTCGTTTAACCATATACTGTTGGAGGAGGAATAATGAGAATTAGGAATGAGGAATTAGGAGTGAGGAATTGGCTTGTGCATACCTTACTCGTTGTCATCTGTTTTATGGCAAGCATGACTCCGGCAATGGCGCAGCAGAATAGCGACCGCATATCCTTGGGGTTCGGATGCCTGTATGAGCGAGGACTGGACGTGACGCTGTCCTACGAGTATGAGACGAAGTACCACAATGCGTGGGAGTATTTTGCAAACGGATATATCAAGTGGAACGAGTGCGCATCGTGCGGTCATGTCTGTCCTGAGAGTTTTTGGAACAACTACCGCAGTTATGGTTTCGGCTTTGCCTATAAGCCCTGTGTGGCAAGAGGACGCAACCACCATGGCAACATGCGCATAGGAGCATCGGCAGGTAGCGATACTGACAGGTTCTTGGGTGGCATCCACCTCGGCTATGAGCAAAACTATACACTCAGACACGGCTGGAAGCTCTTCTGGCAGGTGAAGACCGATGTGATGATCAAGGGTGAAGACCTGTTCAGAACGGGTATTGTCCTGGGTGTGAAACTTCCTGTAAAATGACTATGCGTATGAAGAAACTGTTTTCAATCTTGGCAGTTGCGGCAACGGTGTTGCTGACTGCCTGTGACGAGCATCAGGACTTTCCCGACACAGCCATGAAGGTCACCCATATCTTGACCACTGACGGCAAGGTGATGCCCTACGAAACCTACGAGCAATCGTGCAAGCAAGCCATTGCAGTGGTGTTCAACGTCAATCAGAGGGAAGAAATGGAGGGAAACGGATATGCCGTCTATCTGTGGGACATCGCTCCCGAAGCCTTTGCTGACAGTATCGGTGTGGAACAGGACACATCCTGTGACCTCACCGCCTACGACGGCAACAAGAACACTTTTGCCCTTTATGGCACGACCGATGTGAAGTCGCCTTTGGCTGAGCGTGTCTTCGACATGTGGCGTTACGGGCAAAGTGCCTATATCCCCAGTGTGGCACAGATGCGTCTGCTCTATCATGCCAAGGACATCATCAACCCATACATCCTGAAATGCGGCGGCACACCTATCCCCGATGAGGATGATGACTGTTGGTATTGGACTTCAACGGAGGTAGAAGGACAAGCGACCGCCAAGGCATGGCTTTACTCCCTGGGCAGCGGTGCCATACAGGAGACTCCCAAGTGGCAGCCGCATAAGGCGAGACCCATCATCACGATTATGGATTAGTCCATATACAGACATCGAGAATCACCCGTATCATCATCAAAGTACAACAATTAAAAAAGAAAAAGCATGAAAAAGAATTTGTTTCTAATGTTGGGACTTGGAGCCATGCTCCTCACGTCCTGTGACCAAGACATCGTCAATGAGATTTACCTGCCCGGTGGCGGAGGTTCTGTGGTCGTGACCGACAGCACATCAACCAAGCAGCTTCAGGTATTCACCAATCTGGAGATGCTGCAACCTGCCGTTTCCACACGAGCCGTTGACAACCAGTGGGAACTCAATGATATGATTGGCATCTCTTCCACAGGGATGATCAACAATATGAAGTTCACCCGAAGCGGCGGCACGAATCAGTTTGTGTCAGCCAACAAGGTGTTTTTCACGGACACAGACACTCACACCTTCAATGCCTACTATCCCTATACGGCAAATCCTACCAACGACCTCATAGAGTTCCAAGTGCCGGAGGCAGCTGTACAGAGTGAGCAGAAGGTCAATGATTTTCTGTTTGCCAGTGGAGCGGCATCATACGCCAATCCGAGCCTTACATTGAACTTCACCCATCAGATGGTGCGTGTCATCATCAAGGTCTATACCTCACCAGAATACGGTTTCACCACCAATGATTTTGCAGGAAGCCTACTCACGTTCGTCGGTTATTTTGACAGCGGTACTTTCAACATCAAGACCGGAAAGGTAGAATGCAGTGACGAGTCGGTGACGACCTATTATTTCGGCGACCCACAAAGTGACCACATGGAATATACGCTTTATGTTCCTGCACAGGTTATGCCAGACATGACATTGCAACTCAGCAATGGGGAGAACTTCGTATTCCTCACAAACGACACGTGGAAAGCGGGTCATTCCTACAGCTATTCATTGAAGCCTGTACGCAACACCTTGGAGGTCATATCTGCAACTATTTCTCCGTGGACAGTAGAGTCTGAGAAGACCATCAACGGCTACGAATAAAACTCATAAGAGGATTGGAGGGTGTCCACCGTGGCATCCTTCATCTTTTCTCATTATCACCCAACATCATCGTAAAGTAAATGGAAGAAAGCAAAGAGTTACAGGGTTTTTACAAGATATTCAGGGCGGTGATTTATGTCTCCATCCTGATGGAGTTCTTCGCCTACGCACTGGAGCCGGAGCAGTTGGACTTCTTGGGCGGCGTAGTGACGGATATCCACACTCGCATCAAGCGGTGGATGATTTACCATGACGGCAACCTCGTGTATAGCAAGGTGGCTACGTTCCTGCTGATATGTATCACCTGTGTGGGAACGCGCAACAAGAAGCATCTGGAGTTTGACGCTCGCAGGCAGGTGCTCTATCCGCTGCTGTCGGGAGTGCTGCTGATTGTGCAGTCCGTATGGCTGTTCGGTCATTCGATAATGCCCTGTTTCTATACCCTCCGTTTGAACACTTGGCTCTATATGCTCACTTCCATCGTCGGTGTCGTATTGGTGCATATCGCCCTCGACAATATCTCTAAGTTCCTGAAGGAAGGGCTGCTGAAAGACCGCTTCAACTTCGAGAATGAGAGCTTTGAGCAATGCAGGGAGTTGCAGGAGAACAAGTACAGCGTGAACATCCCTATGCGCTATTACTACAAGGGCAAGTTCCGCAAGGGATGGGTGAACATCGTCAATCCGTTCCGTGGCACATGGGTTGTGGGTACTCCTGGTTCTGGTAAGACCTTCTCCATCATCGAGCCGTTTATCAGGCAGCATAGCGAGAAGGGCTTTGCCATGGTGGTGTACGACTATAAGTTTCCCACTCTCGCCACCAAACTCTACTATCATTACTTGAAGAACAAGAATGCCAAGGACAGCAAGATGCCCCATGGCATGAAGTTCAACATCATCAACTTTGTGGATGTGGAGTATTCGCGCCGTGTGAACCCCATCCAGTTGAAGTACATCAACAACCTTGCCGCAGCGAGCGAGACCGCCGAGACCCTGCTTGAATCCCTGCAAAAAGGCAAGAAGGAAGGCGGCGGTGGCAGCGACCAGTTCTTCCAGACCTCTGCCGTCAACTTCCTTGCCGCCTGCATCTATTTCTTCTGCAACTACGGCAAGGAGCCCTACGACAAGGACGGAAAGATGCTGATTGCCGAGCGGCGTGAAGACCCAAAGACGAAAAGGCTGATACCCACAGGACGGGTGTTCGACCATTCGGGCGCGGAGGTGCAGCCCGCTTATTGGTTGGGCAAGTACAGCGACATGCCACATATCCTATCGTTCCTCAATGAGAGTTATCAGACCATCTTCGAGGTACTTCAGACCGACAACGAGGTAGCCCCCTTGCTTGGCCCGTTCCAGACTGCCTTTGCCAACAAAGCCATGGAGCAGTTGGAAGGTATGATTGGCACGCTACGTGTCTATACCTCCCGTCTCGCCACCAAGGAATCTTACTGGATATTCCACAAGGACGGCGATGACTTCGACCTGAAGGTCAGTGACCCGAAGAATCCAAGTTATCTGCTCATTGCCAACGACCCCGAGATGGAGAGCATCATCGGTGCACTGAATGCCTTGATTCTCAACCGCCTTGTAACGAGGGTGAATACAGGACAGGGCAAGAACGTTCCTGTCAGCATCATCGTCGATGAGTTGCCGACCTTGTATTTCCACAAGATAGACCGACTGATAGGCACAGCCCGAAGCAACAAGGTGAGCGTGGCACTTGGCTTTCAGGAACTTCCGCAGTTGGAAGCCGATTATGGCAAGGTGGGTATGCAGAAAATCATCACCACCGTGGGCAATGTGGTGAGCGGTTCGGCAAGAGCCAAGGAAACCCTCGAATGGCTGTCGAGTGACATCTTCGGTAAAGTAGTGCAACTCAAAAAGGGCGTGACCATCGACCGTGACAAGACCTCCATCAACCTCAATGAGAATATGGACAGCCTGGTGCCTGCAAGCAAAATCTCCGATATGCCCACAGGTTGGATATGTGGACAGACCGCCCGTGACTTCGTAGTCACCAAGACCGGGATGAACGGAAGCATGAACATCCAGGAGAGCGAGGAGTTCAAGACATCCAAGTTCTACTGCAAGACCGACTTCGATATGACGGAAATAAAGAAGGAGGAATCGGAGTATGTCCCTCTCCCTAAGTTCTATAAGTTCAAGTCGAAAGAAGAGCGAGAGCGCATCCTCTACAAGAACTTCGTTCAGGTTGGGGAGGACGTGAAAGCCATGATTAAAGAGATTCAGCAGTTCCGCACTATGATGTAGTGATATTGATTAGAGTGCGGTGAGACATCGCACCTCCTATATAAAATAATGTAATGAGAAGATACATCATCGTACTATTGAGCATGTTGGCCATCTGTAGCGTGCCCTGTCAAAGCCAAACCATTGACAGGGCACTGTTTGAACGGATGGTAGCCATTACCAAACACTTCGAGGGTTGGCACGACCCAAAGACCACACCGGGCTATGTGGGCTATGGTCACCAGCTACAGAAGGGAGAGCGTTTCCCGAAAACACTGACACGTCAGCGTGCAGATTTGCTGTTACGGACAGACCTCCTCCGGCACCTGCGCCTATATGCCCGTTATGGCAGGGATGCTTATCTGCTTGCCACCCTCTCGTACCAGATTGGACCAGCCAAGTTGTTAGGCAATGGACGATACCCGAAAGCGTCCCTGCTCACCCGATTGGAACGTGGCGACAGGGACATCCTGCCACTCTATCTGAGCTATTGCAAATGGAGGGGAAAAGCAGTGGCATCCATTAGGAAACGGAGGTGGGTGGAATATCAGCTGTTGTATGCCGAGCGGTGAGGCACCATCCCTCCTATACCTGTTTGTCTGTCACTTATATTATATATAAAGGTAATAATTGCAATTTCAATGTTAAAGTCAGAGCATTATGGCATCCATCAAATTAAAGTTCAGAACATCATCTGTTCAAGAGAAAGAGGGTCGCCTGTATTATCAGGTGATACACAATCGTGTGGCACGTCAGATCCATACAGAGTACAGAATCTATTCCTCAGAGTGGGATGCGGACCATTCAAACATCATTTTGCCAACTTCCGTCACTCCACAACGTCAAGCCTATCTTCTTTCCTTGAAAGATACATTGGATGCTGACAGGAAGAAACTGCTGTTGGTCATTGCACGGTTGGACAAGGAAGGGCAGTCATATACAGCAGACACCGTCGTTGACAACTTCCATGAGGGAAAAGAATTACATGGCATTATCGGCTATACGCTGGAGTTGAACGAAAAACTGAGACGCATCGGCAAGAAGCGGATGGTAGCAAGGTACAAAACCACCCTCAACAGCCTCCAGCGTTACCTGAAAGGAGGCGATGTGCCATTGGAGGAAGTCGATGGGACAACGATACAAGGCTATGAACAGTGGCTGAAAGACAGCGGACTGTGCCGCAACACCACCTCTTTCTACATCCGCAACCTGCGCACCATCTACAATCATGCCGTAGATGACGGACTGGTCATCTCTTCCTCACCGTTCAAGCATGTATATACCGGCATCGACAAGACCGTCAAGCGGGCACTCCCCTTGGAAATCATCAAGCAACTGAAAGAGCTGGACTTGAGTCTGAACCCCCGTTTGGAGCTTGCAAGGGATATGTTCCTGTTCAGTTTCTATACCCGTGGGATGTCGTTCATCGATATGGCACAACTTACACCAAGCAATCTGCATGGCAGTACGCTCATTTACCGCCGTCAGAAGACCTCACAACAGTTGCACATCAAATGGGAACCTGCCATGCAGGAGATAGTGGCGAAGTACAAAACAGATGATTCTCCCTACCTGCTCCCTATAGCAAAAGGAGAGGGAGCCATATTCTGGAGACAGTACAAGAATGCCTATAGCCGTATCACCAAGCAGTTGAAGAAAATCGGAGAAATGATAGGCCTGTCCGTACCCCTGACCACCTACGTAGCCCGCCACTCCTGGGCAAGCATAGCCAAGAGCAAGAACGTGCCCGTATCTACTATCAGCGAGGCATTGGGGCATGACTCCGAGAAAACCACACAGATATACCTCTCCTCATTGGACACCTCTGTCGTTGACAACGCCAACAATCTCATCATCAATTCTCTTTAGGAGGTGCAGCGTCTCACTGCACCTTTATTTCAATATTTATAACTATTGTATTGCGGTGTGATACCGCAACTATAATAAAAAAGTCGGGGATTGTTGAGCAAAAAAGGTGTTTCTCTCTTTAAGAGAAACTCTTCGGGATGCAAAAATATGAAAATAACTCCAATTCACCAAATTATATAGCGACTTTTTTACAAAAATGCTAAAATTTGTTGATTTCCGTCAAGCAATTGTTGAGCAAATATGTCTTTTACGATAAAATGATACCTCAATATCAACTGTTTAGCAAAACGATATTTCTCTTAAAGAGAGAAACATCTTTTGCATACCTTTTCCGACCGAATTTTTATGTCGTAAAGAGGGGCTTTGCAGGGGGTGGACTCAGAAAGATGAGAATAGATGACTATTGTAGTTGAAACACATAGAAAGTTGCTGATATACAGACCGATACGCATATCGGGATGAACCATGAGTACGTTCTTTTCTCAAAAAACACATGTCAAAACAGTATGGTGAATGTATTGGACAAGGATAAGATACTGTGGTATGTCATGCGGGCCTACAAGAACGAGAATACTGCCGAAGATCGGCTCTCTAATGAAACGTATGGCTTAGAGTATTTCATACCCAAGCAGAAAGTCCTTCGCACTGTCAAGGGCAAGAAAGTCTTTTTCATGGTACCCGTCATCCATAGTCTGGTGTTTGTGCATGCAAGTCATCAGAAGATTGTTGATTTCAAACACAATTATTATTACGACCTACAGTTTGTCACATGGAAAAGTGGCGGAGAACTTGTCTATCTGACTGTACCTGATGAAGACATGACCAACTTCATCAAGGTGTGCAAGCAGGCAGATGAAGAGGTACACTTCTACAAAATCAGCGAAATCAACAAGGAAAAAGATAAAATCAACATTGAAAAAGGTAAAAGAGTAAGGGTACATGGCGGACCGTTCGACCAGGTGGAGGGCTACTTCATAAAAGTGGCAAAAAAGAGAGGTCGGCAGCTTGTCGTCATTATTCCCGACCTACTGGCGGTTTCAGCTGAGGTGAAGCCGGAATATATTCAAATCATAGACTGAGATTATGGAAACACGAATTACCCCCCCCGAATTGATTGATACAGAGGGATTAGTACAGGACAGACCGACACAAACGGCCTATTAAAGTTAGATAGAGAATGAGTTTAATTTGGATTGTCAACATCCTGTCGGTATTCTTCCTGTGCGTGTTTTTCGCAGGAATCGTGTACCGCAGATTCTGCTCATCGCCTTCCGCAGGCGACTGTTCGACGAGCCGGACGAGCGGAAGATACATCAGTGTGTAGTGCCTCGCCTTGGCGGTATGGCCTTCAAGCCCGTAGTGTTCTTCTCCTTTGTCCTGCTTTTGGCGGTCAATGTCTCAACCGGACATGATGAGCTGCTTAAGGAAATAGGCGCAGAAGCGTTGCCATTGGCATACGCCTTCTGCGCCATCATCATGTTGTACCTTGTCGGCATTGCCGATGACCTTATCGGTGTGCGCTACCGTGCCAAGTTCTTTATCCAGATAGTCTGCGGCATCATGCTGGTGGCTGGCGGAGTGGAACTGTCCGACCTTCACGGAATGCTGTTCATCCATTCCATGCCGTCGTGGATTAGCATCCCTCTCACCGTTTTCGTTACGGTTTTCATCATCAATGCCATCAACCTCATCGACGGCATCGACGGACTGGCCTCTGGGCTGTGCAGCATTGCCTTCCTGTTCTACGGGATGACCTTCATCTGGTTCCACCAGTATCTCTATGCCATGCTTGCCTTCGCTACTTTGGGCGTACTCATACCATTTTATTATTACAAGGAAATATATATCGAAACCGAACGAATTATCATTCGAAATTTCAAACAGAAGGATGCCGAAGGGTTGTTGGAGTATCTTTCCCATCCGCGTGTGAATTGCTTTGCCGGAGACCGCCTTTGTTCCAGAGAGGCGGCATGGGCATATATGCAGTATTCCCCGAAAGACATGCTGCGCTATGCGGTGAGTCTGAAAAAAGATGACTTTATTATCGGTGACGTGTTCGCTTTGCGTGAGAATGAAGACACTTATAATGTGGGGTGGCATTTCAACAAACGTTTTGAAGGCAAAGGATTCGCTTGTGAAGCGGCAGCCGGATTGTTGGATTATCTTTTCCGAGAGGCGGGCGCACGGCGTATCTATGGATTTGTGGAAGATGACAATATCCGCTCCAAACGCTTATGCGAACGTCTTGGTATGCGCCGCGAAGGATGTTTCAAAGAGTTTGTGACATTCGTAAACAATCCTGACGGCTCCCCAAAATATGAAGATACCTGTGTTTATGCCATTCTCGAAAAAGAGTGGAATACCATCCGTCAGTGGTGACACACCAAACCTATTATGAATTAATACAAAACAAGAAGAAAATATGAACAAGCAATTCATTATCACGAATTTCGCCGCATTTGCTCTCATGCTGTTCCTGCCGACCGGATGCAGGCAGGCGGACGGCAAGCAGGATGCGGTGCAGAGTTATCGGGTCATAAAGGTCGCGGCAAGTCCGGTGGAAATCTCCGAGTCCTATTCCGCCGCCATACGCGGACGGCAGGATGTGGACATCCTGCCGCAAATATCCGGGCGCATTATCCGTCTGAAAGTGAAAGAGGGTGAACGGGTGAAGACCGGTCAAGTATTGGCTGTAATTGACCAAGTGCCCTATCGGGCGGCATTACGCACGGCGCAGGCCAATGTCAGCGCGGCACAGGCAAAAGTGGAAACGGCAAGAATCGAGCTGCGGGGCAAGCAGGCATTGTTTGACGAGAAGGTCATATCCGACTACGAGCTTTCTCTCGCCCGGAACCAACTGGCAGTGGCGTGTGCTGAACTCGAACAGGCAAAGGCACAAGAATCGGATGCACGCAACAATCTCTCCTATACGGAAATCAAAAGCCCGAGCAACGGAGTAGTAGGCACATTGCCCTATCGCATCGGTGCGCTTGTCGGTCCCAATATGGCACAGCCTTTCACGGTCGTGTCCGACAATGCGGAGATGTATGCCTATTTCTCCATTTCGGAGAATATGCTACGGCGATATTTGGCTCGCTATGGCTCGATTGACAGCATGATAGCCGGGATGCCGGAAGTGGGCCTGCAACTCAACGACGGCAGCCTGTACAAGGCGAAAGGACGTATTGAAACCGTAAGCGGCGTGGTGGATCCTGTTACCGGAACGGTACAAATCAAAGCCCTGTTCCCCAATCCCGACCGCGAACTGTTGAGTGGCAGCATCGGCAATGTCATCCTTCAAAACCCGAAAACGGAGGCCGTAACCATTCCCATGACCGCCACCGTGGAACTGCAGGACAAGATTATCGCTTACCGTCTGACGGACAGGCGGAAGCCGCCTATCCTCACGGTGGACCGCCTGAACGACGGCAACCGGTTTATCGTAAAAGAAGGTCTTTCGGTCGGTGACACCATTGTCGCCGAAGGCGTGGGACTGGTGAGAGAAGGCATGAGCATAACCCCTAAAAACGAAACGAAATGAACCTGCGATTTTTTATAGACCGCCCGGTGTTTTCGGGCGTTATCTCGGTGGTGATTGTACTGTTGGGCATGATTTCCATGTTTTCCTTGCCGGTGGAACAATACCCCGACATCGCACCTCCGACCATCAACGTATTCGCAACTTATCCGGGAGCAAACGCTGAAACCGTGCAGAAGGCAGTGATAACCCCTCTGGAAGAAGCCATCAACGGAGTGGAAGACATGACCTATATGACTTCCACGGCATCGAATACGGGAGATGCTTCCATCAACATCTATTTCAAACAGGGAACCAACGCGGACATGGCGGCGGTAAACGTGCAGAACCGCGTGAACGGCGCACTGAGCCAACTTCCGGCGGAAGCCACCAAGACCGGTGTCACCACTGAAAAGCAGCAGAATGCCGAACTGATGACTTTCGCGCTCTATTCGCCCGATGACCGCTTCGACCAGACCTTCCTGAACAATTACGTGAAAATCAATGTCGAGCCGAGGCTGAAACGTATCAGCGGCGTGGGAAAGGCACAGTTGTTCGGTTCCAACTACAGCATGCGACTTTGGCTGCGTCCCGACAAGATGGCGCAATACGGGCTTATCCCCGACGACATATCCGCCGTACTCGCACGACAGAACATCGAGGCCGCCACCGGCTCCTTCGGTGCCAATCACCCTACCGCCAACGAATACACGATGAAGTACCGCGGACGCTTGTCCGGTGCCGATGAGTTTGGTGAACTGGTAATCAAGTCATTGCCGGGTGGCAACGTGCTTCGGCTGAAAGAGGTTGCCGATGTGGAGCTGGGCGATGAATACTACAACTACTCCTCCCAAGTGAACGGCCATCCGGCAGCCATGATGATGATCAACCAGAAAGCCGGGTCCAATGCTTCAAGCACCATCAAGGAGATTCACGAAGTGCTTGACGACCTTAGCCGGGACTTGCCCGAAGGGACGGAATTCGTGGTGCTTACCGATACCAACAAGTTCCTGTATGCCTCCATCCGCTCGGTCATCCGCACCTTGCTGGAGGCGATACTGCTGGTTATCGTGGTGGTATATGTATTCTTGCAGGACATCAAGTCAACGCTTATTCCTGCCATATCCATCTTCGTTTCCATCATCGGCACGTTCGCCGTGATGTCCATGATAGGCTTTTCCATCAACCTGCTCACCCTGTTCGCGCTTGTGCTTGCCATCGGAACCGTGGTCGATGATGCCATTGTGGTGGTGGAAGCGGTGCAGGCGAAGTTCGATGAGGGCTATCAATCAGCAGTTCTCGCGGCTGATGATGCCATGAAAGGCGTTTCGTCGGCTATCCTGACCTCTACCATAATCTTTATGGCAGTGTTTTTCCCCGTAGCCATGATGGGCGGGACTTCGGGAGCGTTCTACACGCAGTTCGGTATCACGATGGCTGTTGCCGTGGGAATCTCGGCAGTCAATGCCTTCACACTCTCACCGGCACTTTGCGCGCTGCTGCTGAAACCCTATATCGATGAGCAGGGCAACACTAAGAACAATTTTGCAGCCCGTTTCCGTAAAGCGTTCAATGCCGTCTTCGACAGTCTGAGCCGACGCTATGTACGTGGAGTGATGTTCATTATCCATCGCCGATGGCTGTTGTGGAGCATCATAGGCATTTCTTTCGGGTTGCTGGTGCTGCTGGTCAATGTCACAAAGACGGGACTTATTCCCGAAGAGGACACCGGGACGGTCATGGTGAGCATGAACACGAAGCCCGGCACATCCATGGCTCAGACCAGTAAGGTGATGGAGCGTATCAACAGCCGTCTCGACAGCATCGGCGAGATTGAATACAGCGGTGCGGTCGCCGTTTCTCTTTCAGCGGTTCCGGTCCCTCGCAGGCGATGTATTTCGTGACACTCAAAGACTGGGAGCAGCGTAAGGGAGAGGGGCAGTCGGTCAATGATGTCATCGGAAAGATTTATGCCGCCACTTCGGATATTCCCGATGCCACGGTGTTCGCCATGTCGCCTCCGATGATTGCCGGGTACGGCATGGGAAACGGTTTCGAGCTTTATTTGCAGGACAAGGCGGGCGGAAACATCGCCGCCTTCAAGGAAGAGGCAGACAAGTTTGTCGAAGCCTTGTCGCAGCGACCCGAAATCGGCGAAGTCTATTCCTCCTTTGCCACGGATTATCCGCAATACTGGGTGGATATCGATGCCGCCAAATGCGAACAGTCGGGTGTGTCGCCCGCAGATGTGCTTTCCACATTGTCGGGCTATTATACCGGACAATATGTTTCCGACTTCAACCGGTTCTCCAAGCTCTACCATGTGACCATGCAGGCTCCGGCGGAATATCGTGTGAATGCGGAATCCCTGCACCACATGTATGTGCGTGCCACCGATGGCGGCATGTCGCCTTTGAGCCGGTTCGTGCGCCTGACCAAGACCAACGGCCCGTCAGACCTCACCCGTTTCAACCTGTTCAACGCCATCTCGATTAGCGGGTCTCCGGCTCAGGGCTACAGTTCGGGGCAGGTGCTCGAAGCCATCGGCGAGACGGCACGTGAAGTGCTCCCGGCAAATTACACCTACGAGTTTGGCGGCATCTCGCGTGAGGAAAGCAAGACGACCAACAATGCCACGCTTATATTCCTGCTCTGCATGGTTCTGGTCTATCTGATTCTGTGTGCCTTGTACGAAAGCGTGTTTATTCCCTTTGCGGTTCTGCTGGCAGTGCCTTGCGGGTTGATGGGCAGTTTCCTGTTCGCATGGCTCTTCGGTCTGGAGAACAACATCTACATGCAGACCGGTCTGATTATGATTATCGGCCTGCTTGCCAAGACCGCCATCCTGCTTACCGAATATGCAGGCAAGCGGCGGTCGGAAGGCATGACACTGGCACAAGCGGCATACAGTGCGGCAAAAGTCCGCCTGCGCCCCATATTGATGACTGTGTTGTCCATGGTGTTCGGTCTTATCCCGCTGATGCTGGCTCACGGAGTGGGTGCCAACGGCAGCCGTTCGCTTGCCACAGGTGTAATCGGTGGAATGATTGTAGGTACTTTGGCTCTGTTGTTCCTTGTGCCTTCATTGTTCATCGTCTTCCAATATATCCAAGAACGTATTAAGCATAATTAAATGAAAAAGACAGCAATATATATCATATTGTCAGGATGGATGCTTGCCGGCTGTGGCACGTACAGCCGGTATCATCGCCCTGACCTCTCAACGGAGAATCTGTATCGGGACATGCCGGCGGACATTGATACAATGACCATCGCGTCCCTGTCGTGGCGGGAAATGTTTCAATGTGGCACGGTTACGCGTGGAAGCGGCAGAAGCCGTCCTGATGACTGCCAGACTATCATATCTTCCATCACTCGGACTGAATGCCGAAGGTAATGCCGGCAAGCACGATGGAGCAACGGCAAAGACATATAATGCAGGAGCGACAGCAAGCTGGGAACTGGACATCTTCGGCAACCTCACAGCTGCAAAACGTGGTGCCGCTGCCGCCTTGCAAGGAAGCCGTGATTACCGGCAAGCCGTACAGACTCAGCTTGTCGCCACTATTGCCGACAGTTACTATACCCCTTGCCATGCTCGACGCGCAAATGGCAATAAGCCCCGCCCCCTTGAAAACTGGCAGACTACCGTGCGCACTCTCGAAGCATTGAAAAAGTGGGGAAATCAAACGAGGCTGGCGTATTGCAGGCAAAAGCGAACGTGATGCGACTCGAAGCATCCCTGTTATCCATACGCAAGAGTATTTCCGAAACAGAAAACGCCCCTGTCTGCGATACTTGCCATGCCGTCACACTCGATTGGACGAAGTGATCTGGCCGAGCTGCTTTCCCCGATACCGTCTCGATCGGAGTCCCTTTGCAACTGCTTTCCAACCGTCCCGACGTGCGTCAGGCTGAAATGGAACTGGCGCAAGCATTCTACGCCACCAATGCGGCCCGTGCCGCCTTCTATCCCAATATTACCCTCTCGGGAATTCTTGGATGGACTAATAACGGCGGTGGCGTAATCGTAAATCCCGGACAATGGTTGCTTAATGCCATCGGTTCCCTGACACAGCCCTTGTTCAATCGAGGCGTAAACATCGCCAACTTGAAGATAGCCAAAAGCCGTCAGGAAGAAGCCAAACTGTTGTTCCGGCAATCATTACTGAACGCAGGAAAGGAAGTGAACGATGCTCTGACCGCATGGCAGACTGCGAAATCGCAACTTGAAATCAATGCTCGGCAGGTGGAAACATTATGCGACGCTGTGCGAAAAGACAGAATCGCTGATGCGTCGCCCAAAAGCCTTGGTGTCAAGCCTGCTCATGATGGTCTTGTAGAAATTGTGTATCAATGCAGTAAGCAGAAGAAAGACAGTATTCTCCGCCATGAATGACTTGGGGAGCCTGCTCCAACCGAATCCGTTGTTCATGTCGTCAAAGATACGTTCCTTGCCGCCACGCAGATTGTAGAATTCAACAATGTCCCTTGTCGATGACTTGTAATCGTTGGTCAGAATACAACGGTAAGTGTATTCGCCTTCCCATAGGTCAAGGTCGCCACTGTTGCGTCTTTGTCTCTGGATGACAAGACGATAGCACTTGCCTTCCCATTTCTCAACGAGAATGGAATTGAGTTCGAACTGGATGCCGTTAATCTCCTCCGTCTTCCATCCTCTCAGAGCAAAGATGTCATTGTAGAGCGAACTGCATCGGTTGGCACGGATGTAGAAATGTTTGCAATGCTTCTCTATCTCACTGACGATTTCCTTCGAGCAGGAACCGCAGTCTGCCCTGAAGCGATTTACACGGATGTTCTGGGATTCCAGAAGAGCGAAGAATCTCTTATGGGTGTCTGCCTGATGAAAACGCACATTCGTGTTGCCATCGCTGTTCTCGATATAGACTATCTTGTCACCGATAACATATACGCCAGGCCTGTAGCCGAGGAACTTTTTGTAGGTCGGTTTTGCATCATACTTCTCCGTTTCAAGAAACTGATGGTCAAAGTCAACATCGTATTCCTCAATTTCCTTCAACTCGCCTGTAGAAACCAAAGCGTTTATAAGCAATGTGTTGAGTTTGTCTGCAGTATTGAAATCATAGGTCTTGCCTTGGTCGGAAGTATAGGAGATGTTTTCCTGTGTCAGTTCCTTGATGGCTCTGAGGATGGTATCAGAGCTGCATGTACGAAGGGTAGGATGATACGAGAGATGGCGCATCAGTTGTGACGTTACGTCTTCCACGCATGAGCCGCCACAGAAATAA